>MPLZ02160215.1_pt1 | contig 13109 bp, 10 predicted proteins | sample 1617311 | NCBI WGS metagenome assembly MPLZ02 (sample SAMN05944806, study PRJNA350692) | marine metagenome | biome: marine; feature: ODZ; material: water; isolation source: 160 m water sample filtered on 0.2 um supor filter | place: Pacific Ocean | collected 2012-04-08 | depth 160m m | reverse complement strand
GGGTGTGAGGTCCACGACGGACACCCGCTCATCCCGATTGGCGAGTTCGACGACAAGGCGGTTGAGCCGCTCGGGTGATGCCGCATCAGGAGGTTCCGGCAGCATCGTGAGCCAATAGAGGTCGGCTCCGTCAACGGTGAGGACCTCGACAGCAACGTCCATCAGGAAAGCGAACTGCTGCTCCCAGTCAGAATCGGTCGGCGCTGGGCGCCGGGTGGCTCCCCTGAAGACGTCCTCCTCAACGTCCCAGATGCCCACCTGAAGCACCACAGCATCCGGGCGGATCTCGGCCACATACCCAGCCCAGGCCTCCCACCAAGGTAACTCCGGCCAGCGACTGAGCCCCAGGCCCATCTGCGTCCAGTCGGTCGAGTCGACGAGCCCCGTGTGCTCCAGTGCGGCCGTCAATCCGGGCTCGATCTCATAAGTGGCGCTGTCGCCGAGCACCAGGACGCGAAGCGGATCGTCAACCGTCGGAATTCGTCCTCTTGGTAGAGGCAAGGTCGTGGTGGAAGTCGTCGTCGAACTCGCCACGCTCGTCGTGGAGGTCGTAGTCGAACTCGCCACGCTCGTCGTGGAGGTCGTAGTCGAACTCGCCACGCTCGTCGTGGAGGTCGTCGTCGAACTCGCCAAGGTGGTTGCCAACAGGCCACTCTGGACGCCCGCGGTCGGCCTGTCACCGCAGCACGTGAGCAGTGTGCAGAAACCAATTCCGACCAGCAGTCTCACGACTTGTCCACCCAGGTGCTCCGGACTCACCACCTCGTTGTCGACTCCATATCCGGCTACGCCTCCTCGCCCTGTTCCGAAAGGTCCAGGCGCTACTGCTCGGATGCCGCTACTCCGTCGGTATGCGTCCGAACCGTGTCCACACTAGTTTTCGACACCCGATGCCCGATCCACTCCTCACTCCGCTCACCGTCGGTGGGCTCACACTGCGCAACCGGGTGTTCTCGAGCAGCCATGTCCCCGGCTACTGCATCGACGGCAAGGTGACCGACCGCTACATCCGCTACCACGAGGAAAAGGCGATCGGCGGAATAGGCCTGACGATGGTCGGCGGATCCACCAACGTGGCGCCCGACTCACCGTCGATGTGGGGACAGCTCTACGCCGGTGACGACGACGTCGTTCCCGGCCTCCGCGACCTGGCCGACGCCGTCCATGCCCACGGTGCAGCGGTGATGTGCCAGGTCACCCACATGGGTCGGCGCACCCTCTGGGACGTCGGCAACTGGCTGCCGACGATCGCACCGTCGCGGGTTCGGGAGCCCGCCCATCGGAGTTTCCCCAAGGTCATGGACGAACCGGACATCCGGCGGGTGGTCTCTGCCTATGCAGACGGGGCACGACGGGTTGCGGAGGCCGATCTGGACGGGATCGAGGTGATCGCCTACGGCCACCTGATCGAGCAGTTCTGGAGTCCCGCGGTGAACCGTCGCACCGACCGCTACGGGGGCTCGCTGGACAATCGGCTGCGCTTCGGCCTCGAGGTACTCGAGGCGATCCGCGCCGCTATCGGTGACTCCGTCGTCCTCGGGATCCGCCTCTCCGGCGACGAACGCCTCCAGGGCGGCCTCAGCCAGAAGGAGTGCACGGATATCGCCCGACGGATGGCGACGACGGGACTGCTCGACTTCGTCAACGTGGTCAGCGGGAACATGGCCACCGAGCCGGGCCTCGCCGAGGTCATTCCCCCCATGGGCACTCCAATCGGCGCCCAACTCCCGGTGGCCGTTGCAATCAAGGAGGCCGTCGACCTGCCTGTCTTCCACGCCGGCCGCATCCCCGACCTGGCCACCGCCCGTCACGCCATCGAACAGGGCCTGGTCGACCTGATCGGCATGACGCGTGGCCACATCGCCGACCCACACATCGTCGCCAAGTTGGAGCGCGGAGAGGAGGGCCGGATCCGCACGTGCGTCGGCACCTCATTCTGCCTCAACCGGATCCACGTGGGCCTCGAGGCGTTGTGCATCCAGAACCCCGCCACGGGTCGGGAGGCCACGATCCCCCAGGTCACACTCCCCGGCACGGCGCCGGCCCGCCGGATCGTCGTGATCGGCGCCGGCCCTGCCGGCCTCGAGGCAGCCCGCGTGTGTGCCTGCCGGGGCCACGACGTCGTCCTGTTCGAGGCCCGGTCGGAGACGGGTGGGCAACTGCGGCTGGCAGCACGGGCATCGGACCGGCAGCGCGACCTGGTCGGCATCGTCGACTGGCTGGAGTCCGAGTGCCGCCTTGCAGGTGTCGACCTCCGACTGGACGCTCATGTCGATGCTGACGACGTGGCCACCGAATCACCTGACGTCGTCATCGTGGCCAGCGGCGGCTGGCCGGATACCGAGGTGCTGCCGACGGGAACCGAGGGGAGCGACCTGGTCGTCAGCGTGGCCGACGTGATCGCCGGCACCGCCGGACTCGGCGAGAAGGGCTCGAGCGTCCTCGTCTACGACGACCACGGCAACGCCGAGGCGCTCTCATGCGTCGAATACCTGCTCGACCGCGGCCACCACGTCGAGTTGGTCACGCCGGACCGAATGGTCGGGGCCGAGGTGGCCTGCACGGTGTATCCCGCCTACCTCGAGCGATTTCACTCCGAAGGCGTCTCCCTCACCGTCGACCACCGTCTCGTCGGCGTCCACCGGGTCGACGGAGGCCTCGAGGCGGTGCTGACGAGCACCTACACCGGTGACGAGCAGAGGCGGTCCGTCGATATGGTCGCCGTCGAGCACGGCACCGTCCCCAATGACGGGATCTTCCACGAGCTGGCGACGAGCGCCGCCAACGGAGGCGTGACCGACCTCGATGCCCTGTTGGCATTCGAACCCCAGCCGACATCGGATGACCGCTTCGACGTGCACCGGATCGGCGACGCCCTCGCCAGCAGGAACGTGCACGCCGCCATCCACGACGCACGGCGCCTCTGCCAGGTGCTGTAGGGACGGGTTGGTCAGGTCGAGCGCGTGGTGAGCCACGCGCCTGCGATCAGTACCGCAGCGCCCGTGACCTGCCAGGCCACAAGCACCTCGCCGAGGACCACAACGCCCAGCACGGCGGCCACCACGGGCACGAGATAGGTCACGACCGACATCCGGACCGGTCCGACCCTGCCGATGAGGGTGGCGGCGGCCAGGTAGGCCAGACCGGTGCCACCGAGCCCGACTCCCAGGTTGGCGGCGAACGCCTGTGCCGACCATGAGGAGTCGGACAGCCCGTAGAGGCCGAACGGCAGGGTCGCCACCGTGGCGACCGCAAGCGCGCGCACCAGCACGGCCGCAGAGCCGTAGCGCCTCTGCAACGGCCCGGCGAGGTTGGCTGCGATCCCGTACGACGTCACGGCGAGGAGCACGAGGAAAACGCCCAGGGCACTGGTGTCCCCCGTGGTGGCCGTGGGCAGTCCGATCAGCAGGATCCCGACGATGCCGACGATGATGCCTGCCACCTGCATGCGGCTGCTATGCACGCCGAAGGCGATCGCCGCCACCAGTACGGTCGCCACGGGCATCCCACTGTTGAGCATCCCCGCCACCGAGGAGTCGATCCACTGCTGGGCGAGGGGGAACATCGTGAGCGGGAATGCCATCCAGGTGATGCCGAGCACCAGGAGGCGACCGCGATCCGCCCGGTCGACGGGTCGGCGGGAGGCCGGGAAGGCGAGCAGGGCCAGGAGGCCCAGCGCCGGGCGCAGGAAGGTGACGAGCCCCGGGTGCTCGTGGTCGAGGGCCACGTCCATGAACAGGAACGATGCCCCCCATATACCGGCGGCTCCCACGAGAAGCAGCCAGTCGAAGGGCAGGAATGGTCGGGCCTCGACGGATGGTCCCGTCGAATCGCCCTGTCCTGCCACCACCGTGGCACGGTAGCCGTGCCGGATTGTGTCCGGAGGACCGGGGAGGACCAGACTCACGGCATGCGCAGGCTCACGATCCTCCTGGTCGGCCCTTTCCTCACCATGCTGGTCGCGGTCGGCTGTTCCCGGTCGGTGACCGACGTGGAGGTGCCAGCGGCCACGACCACCACCACCGCCCCCACCACCACGACAACGACCACCACTGCCCCCACCACCACGACAACGACCACCACTGCCCCCACCACCACGACAACGACCACCACTGCCCCCACCACCACGACGCCCCCTTCTCCCTACTGGGACGAACTCCTCGTCGCCGAGGTCGTGGACGTGTGGCTGGCCGAGGGGACGCCGGTCACTCCCGGGGTCAGCGTCGCCGTATTGCTCCCCGACGGCACCGAGATGCTCCTGGCAAGAGGTCTGGCCGACCTCGTGGCCCAGGAGCCAGTTACCACCGACGACTACTTCCGGATCGGTTCGATCTCGAAGACGATCACCTCGGTCGCCATGCTCCAACTCGTGTCGGAGGGCCTCGTCGACCTCGACGAGCCCGTGGCCACCTATGTGGGCGACCTCCTCGACGGCTACATCCTCGACGGTGTCGACTACGGCGACCAGGTCACGGTCCGCCAGGTCCTGAACCACACGGACGGCTTTGCCGAATACGCCTTCGACCTCGGCTTCTACCTGCTCATGTCGGAGCGCCTCGAGACCGTGGTCGAACCGGAGGAGATCATCGACTGGGCGATCTCCATGGGACCCCAGTACGTCCCGGGCACCGCCTACTCCTACAACACGGTCGGCCACAACGTCGTCGGCCTCATCATCGAGTCGGTAACCGGACAACCCGCCCACGAGGTGCTCCGGGAGCGCATCTTCGACCCGCTCGGCCTCGACGACATCTTCCTGCCGCCTGCCGAGGATCCACCGGAGCCCGTCGTCCACGGCTACGCCGCCACCGTCCTCAAGGCGGCCCTCGACGCCATTCCGACCACCGCCTCCTATCCCGAGGCCGACCTTGGCGATGTCTACGACATCTCCGTCGTCCCCCAGGAGGCCATCCGCTCAGCCGGCTGGACCGGCGGCAGCATCGAGGCACAGGTCCTCGACGTGGCCCGGATCTTCCGCGCCATGTTCGACGGCACGCTCCTCGACGACGCCATGGTCGCCGAGTTCCTGACAACCAGCGAGTTCAGCGACTACGGACTCGGCATCAGCGTCGGCGAGGCCGACGTGAACACCGCAGGCGCCGCTGCCGTGGTCGCCAATGACGCCCTCTCCTACTCACATGGCGGCGGCGTACCGGGCTTTCGAAGCCACGCCGCCTACTTCCCCGACCACGACATCGCCATCGCCGTGTCAGCGAACGTGCTTCCCGCCGATCCCGATGTCGGCGAGTTGGCGGACAGGATCCTCGGAGCGCTCCTGAATGAAGCGGAACTCGAACCACTCCCCGCCTCGGACGATTCCGACGCCCTCGGTGCAATCCTGGACAGCGAACCGGTCGACCTGGGTGGATGGCTCCACCTGGGTGAGGCCTGGCGCGTCGTCTACCGCTCAGAGGCGGTGAACGGGAACCCGATCGAAGTGACCGGCGTGATCATCGCTCCCGCTGGCAGCACCGACGACTCCCGGCCGGTGCTGTCGATCACCCACGGCACGACGGGCCTCGCCGACGACTGCGCCCCCTCGCTCGGATTCCCCGACGACTACACCCTCGGATTCATAGCTCCCCTGCTCGAACAGGGCTGGGTCGTCGTTGCCACCGACTACGAGGGACTCGGCGGCCCGGGCCTGCACCCCTACATCGTGGGCGAGAGCGAGGCCCGCGGCGCGTTCGACATCGTCCGAGCGGCCCAGAAGGTGCCCGGCCTCGGTGCCGACGGCCCGCTCGTCGTCTGGGGCCATTCACAAGGTGGCCACGCAGCGATGCACGTCGCCGAGCGCTGGACTGACCTTGCCCCCGACCTGGATCTCGTCGGCGTGGCCGCTGGAGCGCCACCATCCCAGTTCCCGCTCCTGAGTGCCTTCCTGCAGGACGGCGACTTCCAGGGCTACCTCACGATGGCCGGCGCCGGCCTCGCCGCCGCCTACGACGAACTCGACCTGGAACCGCTCATCGCCCCGGAGTACGAGCACCTGCTCGATGAACTCGAGAACGGCTGCACCGGCCACATCTTCGAGGTGTTCAACCCGATCCCGTACGAGGACCTGCTGACGGTCGACGACATCTTCGCCCTCCCCGAGTGGAACGCCCGCCTGATCGAGAACGACACGAACCAGCGGCCCAACGAGGTGCCGACGATCATCCTGCACGGCGACGAGGACGAACAGATTCCCGTGGTCTCCAGCGAGGCGCTCCTGGCACAACTCTGCGACCTGGAGGGACACGCCCCGCTCGAGCGCCGCGTGTATCCGGGCACCAACCACGGAACTTCTGTCACCGCCTACCACGACGAGTTGATGGACTGGCTGAAGGCCCGCGTGGCAGGTGAGCCGGCACTCGACCAGTGCGGGTCAGGTGCCTGATCGATCGTCCGGGAACAGCGCCCCGACCAGGGCGACCGCCGCACCGACTCCGACTACCTGCATCAGCACGAACATCGGCGCCGACGCCGGCTCGATGCCGGCAAAGGTGTCCGACAGCGTGCGGGCCACGGTGACCGCCGGGTTGGCAAAGCTGGTCGACGACGTGAAGAAATAGGCGCCACCGATGTAGGCACCGACCACGTACGGAATCGCCGACATGCGGGCGGTGCGCAGCAGGCTGAACACGACCAGCAACAGGCCGACGGTTGCCACGACCTCGGCCAGCCAGAGGTGGCCGCCGCTGCGGGCCTGCGTCGAGGCCTCGACCCACGACAGGTCGAACATGAGGTTGGCGAGCACGGTGCCGAGGCAGCCACCGACCACCTGCACGGCGACCATCGCCGGCACCTCACGACCGGCCCGGTGCCCGAGCATCCATGCCGCAAGGGTGACCGCCGGGTTGAAGTCGGCCGAGATCGTCCCGAAGATCGAGATGATGGCGATGAGCACCGCCGCGGTGGCAGCGGAGTTCTCCAGCAACTGCAACCCCACGTCGGCGGGGCTGAGCCGGGTCGCCATGATCCCGGACCCGACCACCCCGACCAGGAGGAAACAGGTCCCCACCCCCTCTGCCAGCAGTTCACGGGGGCGCCTCGCTAGCAAGGTCGATGCTCCGGGATCAGTCGGCTGCGTGGAGGAGGCTGTATACGACGGCGTCGACGAGAGCCTGCCAGGAGGCTTCGATGATGTTCTCCGACACGCCGATGGTCGACCAGGTGCGCTCGCCGTTCGTCGAGTCGATCAGCACTCTGGTGACCGCACCGGTGCCCTGGCCGGTCCCGAGGACACGCACCTTGTAGTCGGTGAGGCGCAGGCGCCGCAGGCTCGTATGACGTTCGTCCAGGGCCTGGCGCAGTGCCGCGTCGAGGGCGTTGACAGGGCCGTTGCCCTCGCCTGTGGCCTCGACCAGTTCACCGTCGATCCAGAGCCTGACCGTTGCCTCGGTCTCGACGTCGACTGCAACCTCGTTCCAGGCCCGGCTACCGCTTCCCGACCGGTGGCCGACCTCGACCGAGAACGACTCGAGGTGGAAATAGTCCTGCTCCCAGCCGGTAGCAGCACGCATGAGTAGCTCGAGGGAGGCGTCTGCCGCCTCGAAGTGGTAGCCGGCGAACTCGAGTTCCTTGAGGGTTTCGACGATGTCGCCCATGGTGGGGGCATCGAGGTCGAGCCCGAGTTCGGTGGCCTTGAGGGCGATCGTGGACCTGCCGGCCATCTCTGATACCACGAAGTGGGTGCCGTTGCCGACGAGTTCCGGAGCAACGTGCTCGTAGGCGTCGGAACGACGGGCAATGGCGCTGGTGTGAAGGCCGGCCTTGTGGGCGAAGGCCTTGGTGCCGACGTAGGGCTGCTGCGGGTCGGCTACGAAGTTGACCAACTCGGCCACGTGGTGTGCCACCGACGTGAGACGGGCCAGCCTGTCCTCGGGGATGGTCTCGACGCCCAACTTGAGGCTCAGGTTGGCGATGATCGGCACCAGGTCGCAGTTGCCGACGCGCTCGCCGTAGCCGTTGATCGTGCCCTGGACCTGGGTGGCGCCAGCGGCGACACCAACGAGGGCATTGGCGACCCCACATCCGGTGTCGTTGTGCAGGTGCACGCCGACGGGTGTGTCGAGGTGGGCTACGACCGCACGAACCGTCTGTTCGACCCGGGCCGGCAGAGAACCCCCGTTGGTGTCGCAGAGCACCAGACAGTCCGCTCCGGCGATGGCGGCGCCCTCGAGGACGGCGAGCGAAAATTCGGGGTTGGCGTCATAGCCGTCGAAGAAGTGCTCGGCGTCGAAGAAGACCTTGAGCCCCTGGTCCTTCAGGAAGCGCACCGAGTCGGCAACCATCGCCACGCCCTCTTCGAGCGTGGTGCGCAGCGCCTCGGTGACGTGGTAGTCCCACGCCTTGCCGACGATGCACACCACTCCCGTGCCGGCGGCAACCAGGTTGGCGAGCGTCGGATCGTCGTCGACCCGGCCCTTGACCCGACGGGTCGAGCCGAAGGCGACCAACTTCGAGGTGGTCAGGTCGAGTTCGGTTCGGGCGCGCTTGAAGAACTCCTCGTCCTTCGGGTTGGAGCCCGGCCAGCCACCCTCGATGTAGTGGACGCCGAGACGGTCGAGCTGCTCGGCTATGCGCAGCTTGTCGTCGACCGTGAGCGAAATGCCCTCCAGCTGCGCCCCGTCGCGCAGCGTCGTGTCATAGATCTCGACGGCAACCGGCAGGCTGCCCGGCGCTGGGGCAGGGTCAGTCGACATACTCGTTCCACTCCGCGTATTCGGGGCGCCTGCCGCGAACCGCCTCGTAGAAGACCTCCTGGACGGCGCGGGTGATCGGACCGGGGTCGCCGATCTCGCGGTCGTCGACCGACCGGATCGGCACCACCTCGGCGGCGGTGCCCGACAGGAAGGCCTCGTCGGCCGTGTAGAGGTCGCTGCGCAGGATGTTGCCGCGGACGTAGTCATAGCCGAGGTCCTCGGCGATGCGCCGGACGGCGTTCTGCGTGATGCCCTCGAGGGCACCGGCGCTGCTCGGTGGGGTGACGATGGTGCCGTCGATGACCACGAAGATGTTCTCGCCGCTGCACTCGGACACGTGGCCCTGTGGGGAGAGCAGGATCGCCTCGTCGTAGCCCGACTTGAGCGCCTGGACCTTGGCCATCTGCGAGTTGATGTAGTGGCCGCAGCCCTTGGCAGCCGGCGGCATGGCGTTGGGGTCGTGGCGCTGCCACGACGAGATCATCGTGCGTACGCCCTTGGCGATGCCCTCGTCGCCGAGGTAGGAGCCCCACGGCCAGCAGGCGACCGAGACGTCGACCTTGCACGGGATCGGGTTGAGTCCCATCTCGCCGTAGCCGAGGTACGCCAGCGGCCGGATGTAGCAGGACGGTATGCCGTTGACGCGCACGGTGTCGAGGACGGCCGCAACCAGGTCGTCGACCGACCACGGGATGTCGATGTAGAGGATCTTGGCCGAGCGGAACAGGCGCTCGATGTGGGGCGTGAGCCGGAACACAGCCGGCCCGCGATCGGTTTCGTAGGCGCGGATGCCCTCGAACACGCCGTTGCCATAGTGGAGGGTGTGCGTCAGCACGTGGATCGTGGCGTCGTCCCAGTCGACGAGGTCGCCGTTCATCCAGATCTTGTCAACCTTCTCGATCGGCATTGTGTCTGCTCCTGATTTCCTGTCGTGGGTGCGTGTTGTCGTGACCGTGCCTAGACCAGCGCGGCGATGGCGTCGCCGATGGCGACCGTGCCCTCGACCTGGGTGGCCGGATCGGCGCAGGCAGCGGTGATGCGTCGGGCAGCATCCTCCTCGCCCAGGAATTCGAGCATCATCGCCGCCGAGAGTATGGCTGCGGTCGGGTTGGCGATGCCCTGGCCGGTGATGTCGGGCGCCGAGCCGTGGACCGGCTCGAACATCGATGCTCCGGTGCGTTCCGGGTTGAGGTTCGCTGACGCTGCGAAGCCGATGCCTCCGGAGACGGCACCCCCGAGGTCGGTGAGGATGTCGCCGAAGAGGTTGTCCGTGACTATGACGTCATAGCGCTGCGGATCCTCCACGAAGTGGATACAGGCTGCATCGACGTGGCTGTAGGCGGTCTCGACGTCGGGGTACCCATCGGCCACCTCGTGGAAGGTGCGCTCCCAGAGGTTGCCGGCGAACGTGAGCACGTTCGTCTTGTGGACGAGCGTGAGGTGCCCGCGCCGGGCCCGTGCCAGGTCGAAGGCGTACCGGATGCAGCGTTCGACACCCATCCGGGTGTTGACGGAGCCCTGGGTGGCCACCTCGTACGGGGTGCCCCTGCGCAGGAAGCCACCCTCGCCGGCATATGCGCCCTCGGTGTTCTCGCGCACGACGCAGAAGTCGATGTCGTTGTCGGGGAACACGAAGGGGCGGAGGTTGATGTAGAGGTCGAGTTCGAAGCGCATCTTGAGCAGCAGGCCACGCTCGATGAGCCCCGGTGGGACCTCGGGGGTGCCGACCGCGCCCAGGAACAGGGCATCCAGTCCGCGCCATTCCTCGATGACCTCGTCGGGCAGGACGGTTCCGTCGCGGAGGTAACGGTCGCCACCGAGGTCGTAGTCGACGGCTTCGAACTCGACCCCTGCCGCAGTGGCGACCTTGAGGCCCTCCGCGACGACCTCGGGTCCGATGCCGTCGCCACCGATGACGCCGATTCGATGTGCCACTGGAGTGCTCCTGGTCCTGCTGTGTCGCTGTGTAGTGGAGAGTAGGGGTGTGCCCGGAACGGAAAAACCGCCCACCTAGGTGGACGGTCGGGGCGCACGCCGGGAGGGCGTGCGCTAGGAAATGAGGATCACGGGGCGGGTAGTACTCACGGGTGGAAGTGTACCAAGACCCTTCGGGGGCCGGTCAATCGGCCCAGCAGCCTCACGACGCCGGACCGTCGCTACGCTCCTGACATGCCTGAACCGCAGCAGCTCTCCCCCGACGCGCACGGCCGCCTCGCCGCCGAACTCGAGGACCTCACCACCCGCGGACGGATCGACATCGCCCGCAAGATCGAAACGGCCCGGGAACTCGGCGACCTCTCCGAGAATGGCGACTACCACGCCGCCAAGGAGGAGCAGGGCAAGATGGAGGGCCGGATCCTGCACCTCGAGGCCCTCCTCCTCGACGCCGTGATCGTCGAAGGCCCCACCGGCGACGGCGAGACCGTCACCACCGGCGTCGTGGTCACCGTGCTCTACGCGGGCGACGACGAGCCCGAGCGCCTGTTGCTCGGATCGATAGAGGAACACCGCGACGACCTGCTGGTGGTATCTCCGGGTTCGCCGCTGGGCGAAGCACTGCTCGGCGGTGCCCCCGGCGACGAGGTCTCGTTCGAGGCACCCGGGGGAACCCTGAAGGCGTCGATCATCTCCATAGAAGTCTGAGGGCCCCGCCGGTCCGGTTCATCCCACTCCCCGGTACCGACGGGGACTTCTGTAATGCTCAGGCGGTGGACGTAGCGGTCACAGGATCGACAGGACTGATCGGCTCAGCCCTGTGCGCAGCCCTCCGGGCACGCGGTGACCGGGTGGTGTGCATCATGCGGCGGGTCCCGAACGAACCCGACGAGGTTCGCTGGGATCCGACCGGCTCCGAACTCGAACCCGCCGACCTGAAGGGCATCGACGCCGTCGTCCACCTGGCCGGCGCCGGCATCGCAGACCGTCGCTGGACCAGGACCCAACGTGGCCGAATCCGGGAGAGCCGCACCCTCGGGACGACGTTGTTGGCCGGTGCACTGGCCGCAATCCACGAGGACGGTGGGCCATCTGTCCTCGTCAGCGGTTCCGCCATCGGCATCTACGGTGATGCCGGTGACCGACCCCTCGACGAGGACGCTCCCCGGGGCACTGGATTCCTCGCCGATGTCTGCGCCGAATGGGAACAGGCCACAGCGGCTGCAGAGAACGCCGGCATCCGGGTCGCCCACGCCAGAACGGGCGTAGTGCTCTCCACGGAAGGCGGCCTGCTGGCGAAGCAGCTTCCCCTCTTCCGGCTCGGCGTCGGCGGCCGCCTCGGTAGCGGACGCCAGTACCTGAGTTGGATCTCGCTACGGGACGAGGTGGCGGCGCTCCTCTGGCTGCTCGACCGGGAGGTCGAGGGGCCCGTCAACCTGGTCGCACCGGGACCGGTCACGAATGCCGAGTTCGCCCGAACCCTCGGGTGCACACTCGGTCGTCCTGCACGGCTTCCTGTCCCGTCGCTGGTGCCGATGCTGTTGTTCGGCCGGGACCTGGTCCGCGAGCTCATGCTGGCCAGTTCCAGGGTCCGACCTCGGGTGCTCGAGGACACGGGCTTCTCCTTCGAGGACCCTGAACTCGGTGGCGCCCTGGACCACCTGATCACCGGCCGATAGCCGGGCGGCCTGCCGGATCGACCGGATCTCACCTAGCAGGCGCTACCTGCCCACAGTTGGAGGACGCGGCCCTCGTCGGTGGTGTTGCTCGTGGCCCCGGAGATCGGCCCGGCGAGGCCGACCGGATCGAGGTCGAAGAACCCGGCTGGATCGGCCTGGTCGGTCTGGACGACTGAGAATCCGTCGGGGTAGGCGAGGCGCACGTCGGCGACCGTCGACCCGACTCCGATGCGCTCGAGGGTCCAGAAACCGGAATCGACGGAATCGGCGCCGCTCAGGAACCACCGCCCGAACTCGGCGCCGAACCCGGGCTCGCCCGGCGGTGCCACGGTCGTTGTCGTCTCGGCGCCTTCTGCCGTATCGCCACCTTCCGGAACATCCTCGGCGGGTGGGGCATCGGTCGGGTCCCGGTCGACCAACACCAGTTCGAGGCTGCCGAAGCCGACCCGTCGGACGGAGGAACCAGCACAACTCGGGTCCGACGCCCAACCGCTGTCCCGATCGGGATCACCGAGCACTGCGGACACGGCGTCGAGGGTGGTATCGACCGGTCCGCCCAACTCCAGGAACGTGGAATCGTCGCTGGCGGCGAAAAGGAGAAGGCCCTGGCCGGAGATGCTCACGGGGCCAAGCGGTGGCCTCGTGGTGGTGGGTGGTGGCTCGGTCGTGGTCGGCACCTCCGTCGTCGTGGTCGCCTCGGTCGTGGTCGACACCTCCGTCGTCGTGGTCGCCTCGGTCGTGGTCGACACCTCCGTCGTGGTGGTCGCCTCGGTCGTGGTCGGCACCTCCGTCGTCGTGGTCGCCTCGG
>MPLZ02020483.1_pt1 | contig 13110 bp, 10 predicted proteins | sample 1617311 | NCBI WGS metagenome assembly MPLZ02 (sample SAMN05944806, study PRJNA350692) | marine metagenome | biome: marine; feature: ODZ; material: water; isolation source: 160 m water sample filtered on 0.2 um supor filter | place: Pacific Ocean | collected 2012-04-08 | depth 160m m | reverse complement strand
GCTACTCAATCATTATGCGTCGCACCGTGAAAATACTTTCACGGTACAAAAAGTGTAAAACAGACAATTAATATAGGGTTAATACGCAAAAATACATCGCGTTCGCAATGCGAAGGTCTGCAGTTCGATTCTGCATGGCTCCACCATTCATTCAAAGCCTATTTATAATCTTTTTGGGTCTAATTTCGCGCCTCTTGGGGCGTAAGTATTTGAGAACTATTCCAATACCCCGCTGCTTGCGGCGGGATAGTTTATTTCAGGAAAAATTAAGGGGCATCCAGCAGTTTTGCCACCGTGTTCCTGACGGCTTTGCCGCGAAGGTTCACGCCGCGGACAATTCCCTTTTGATCAACCAACAGGTTGGCCGGGACACTGTGTACCCCGAACTTCACTGCCAGTTCGTTTTTCCATTTTTTTCCGTCATAATGGTGTAACCAGTCCATCTCCCTGTCCGCAATCATTCTGTCCAGCTTCGCCCGGTTATCGTCAAGGCTTATCCCGAACACCTCAAAACCCGCATGTGAAAAAGTTTCATGGGTTCCCTTCACATGGGGGAGTTCGGCGAGGCAGGGGCGGCACCAGGTTGCCCAAAAATCCATTAACACGATCTTGCCCTTCAGGGTTTCCGGGCTGATTTCCCGTCCGGAGCGGTGATCCTTGACCTTGAAATTCCTGAGCGGCTTGTCGATCATGCGCACCATGTCGAAATGATGCTTGATCCGTGGCAACAGCTGATCCTTCTTTGAGAAGAGCATTTCCGTCTCAACGTGATTCATGAAAGCCAGCGCCTCATCCTGCTTGCCGCATCGGGAAAGGGCATAGGCCAGCTCGCGCGCATACATTTCGGGACGATCGGGAAACTCCTTCTGCAGGGCCTGCAGTCGGCGCAACGCCTGTTCGGGCTGCCCGCTGAAAAGGTAGGCGGCCGCCTCCCGGATTCGGGCGATACGGCTGAACTTTGTCTTTGGGAATTCCTTCAGAAGCGCAGCATAGGCCGGAGGCGCCTCCTCGTAGCGGTGTAGGCTCCAAATGGAGTAGGCGCGGAGATAGAGAACCTTTTCACGTTCAGGTGCCTTTGGATGCTTTTCGAGATAGGCATCGATTTTCCTGAGGTTTGCATCGTTGTACTTGGCGAACATCAACGTGCTCAACTCGCGCACCTCCAGTTCCTTGGCCAACTTCTCGTAGTTGACTTTTGCATTCTGCGCATGCAGGGGGCAGGTCAGGAAAACACTGGACAAAAGTAGGAGGAAAATCGTCGATCTCATTGGGGAATGATATCATGAGAGGCATGAGGATCGCAAGAAACCAAGGATGAAGGGTCGCGGTTTTCAACAGGATCCACAGTCGGCCTGCGGTTGGTTCACTTTTCCATTTTCCTCTCCTGTGTTGGAGGGTAAGCTCTCACCCATGCGAATTAATTTTCTTTTTTCCGCTATTATTATGGCCACTTCGTTGGCGAGTGCCCAGGCGGCGAGAAAGCCCAACATCGTTTACATCATGTCCGACGAGCTTGCGTATTACGAGCTGTCGCACATGGGGAATCCGTACATCAAGACACCCATCATCGACCGCTTCGCGGCAGAGGGCATTCGTTTCACGTCGGCGTTGGCCGGGGCGCCAGTGTGTGCGCCGCTGCGCTGTAACCTGATGACCGGCAAGCACGCGGGGCACGCCTCGGTTCGCGCGAACGACGGCGGGACGCCGCTGCGGGCCGGCGAGCCTACCATCGCCTCGATGCTCAAGGACATCGGCTACGCCACGGGCGGCTTCGGCAAGTGGGGTTGCGGCGGCCGCGACTCGACCGGTGTGCCGGAGCAGCACGGCTTTGATGTATTCTACGGCTACTACGATCAAGTGCACGCGCATTCGTTTTATCCGCCGTACCTCATTCGCAACAGTGAAGAGGTGAAACTCGATGGCAACATCGGCGGCCGCTCGGGCAAGACGTACTCGCACTATCCAATCATGGAGGAGGGGCTGAAGTTCATTCGTGAAAACAAGGACAGACCGTTCTTTTGTTATTTCCCGATCACACCGCCGCACGGCATGTACGACATCCCAAAGGACGATCCGGCTTGGGAACTCTACAAGGGTGAAAAGTGGATCGATGATCCAGGCACTTCGCAGGACGTGAAGAACTACGCCGCGATGGTGAGCATGGTTGATTACAACGTGGGCCAGGTGCTGGACCTGTTGCGCGAGTTGAAACTCGAGGGCGACACGATCGTTTTCTTCACCGGCGACAACGGCGGGCAGGACCGCTTTCGTAGCAGCGAAAATCCGCGCGGTTTCTTCGGGCCGAACGTCAACCCGCGAACCGACGTCGAGTTTCGCGGCGGCAAGGGCAACCTGTACGAGGGTGGCCTGCGCATTCCGTATCTCGTTCGTTGGCCGGGAAAAATCAAGGCCGGCCAAGTCAGTGATTTGATTTTCTACCAGCCGGACGTGTTGCCAACCCTGGCCCAACTCTCCGGCGCGAAGGCTCCGGGCGACATCGACGGCTTGTCGTTTCTCCCGACATTGCTTGGCGGACAACAGGAAAAACACGATATGCTTTACTGGGAGTTTGGCAGCCAAACTGCCGTTCGCAAAGGCCAATGGAAAGCCATTCAAGCGAAGAAGAATCAGCCGTGGGCATTGTACGATCTGAGCAAGGACATCAGCGAGACGACCGATGTGTCGGCTCAGCATTCCGATCTGTTGGCCCAAATGAAGGCGTTTGCGGTGGCATCACACGAACCGGTTAGCGCCGGAAAATATCTGGATGCCAGGCGTACCCGGCACGAGAAGGATCGCTTGGCCAAGTGGGGCACATCGAAACCGCAGCCAAAAGCCAAGCGCCGCGCAAAATGGAACACGCGTGGTTTGATCCCGCAGAAAGGCTGGAAGGTTGTTCGCGTGAGCAGCGAAAACCGCGATAACCGAAAACTGGCAACCAACGCGTTCGACAATGACGCCGATACGATTTGGCACAGCCAATTCAACGGCGTTTTGCGCAGGCATCCGCACGAGTTGGTAATCGATCTTGGCCAAGCGCGAACGATCAACGGTTTCCGCTGCCTCGCCCGACAGGACAACGGCTGGAACGGCGCCATCGGGGACATCGAGATATCAGTCAGTGGCCAAGCGGATGAATTTGGCGCGCCAGTGGCCAAGGCGAAGTTGAAGAAAACCAAGGCCGCGCAAAACATTCGCTGTGACCGGGTGAAGGGGCAATATGTCCGCATCCGTGCACTTTCAGAAGTGAATGGAGGTCCGTGGGCCTCGATGGCAGAGTTTGGTGTCATTGGCAGGTAGACCCATGCCGACCGCATAATAAATGCAACGTTCATTGCTGCCGGACGTCGGGGCCAAGCTGCATGAGTTTGATGAGCAGCTTGACTTCAAAGCGGCCTGGTTGGGTTAATTTGCCTTGGCTTTTTCTTGTCGCTTAGCCAAGCGCACTGGTAGTTTTCCGCAGGCACAACTTTACTGATGAAGATTATTCGTTTTTTAGATGAGCAGGATGAGTCGCAATTCGGTGCAAAGCACGACGATGGCTCGGTGACTCGCATCGAAGGCTGTATTTTCAGTGACCACCGCGACACTGGCGAAGCGGTCACGGTGAAAAAGTTACTCACTCCGGTGGAGCCAACCACTGTTTTGTGTATCGGCCTCAACTACCGTAAACATGCAGAGGAGGGTGGTGCAGACATCCCGGAAAACCCGGTGCTGTTCATGAAAATGCCGAGCACCGTGCAAAACCCCGGCGATCCGATCCTCCTGCCGACCAAGCTCAAGAGCGACTCGGTGGACTACGAATGCGAGCTTGCCGTCGTCATTGGCAGGGACTGCAAAAACGTCTCGAAGGAGGATGCGCTCGACCATGTGCTTGGCTACACCTGTGCCAACGACGTCAGCGCGCGCGATTGGCAGAAGAACGGTGGCGGTGGCCAATGGTGTCGTGGCAAAACCTTCGACACTTTCTGCCCGCTTGGCCCGGTTTTGGTCACCCGAGACGAGATTCCCAATCCAAATGCGCTCGGCATCAAGACTGTCCTCAACGGCGAGGTGATGCAGGACTGGAACACCGACGACATGATCTTCGATGTGCCGACGCTGATTGAGTTCCTCAGCGGCAGCACCCGGCTCGCCGCCGGGACTGTGATTCTCACCGGCACGCCGCACGGCGTCGGCTTCGCCCGCACCCCGCCGGTGCTGCTCAAGGACGGCGACGAGATCACCATCGAGATCGAGGGCATTGGCCAGTTGACCAACCCCGTCAAGAATGAGTGAATGAAGAAGGAAACGAACACCAGTCATCACTTGGCCAAGGGCTTCACCTTGATTGAGTTGCTGGTGGTTATCGCGATCATCGCGATCCTGGCGTCGCTGCTGCTGCCGGCCCTGGCCAAGGCCAAGAACAGCGCCCAGGGTGCCGGCTGCCTGAACAATATCCGACAGTTCAGCATCGCCAACGCCCTGTATGCGAACGATCACGAAGAGCAGTGCGTGCCGTTGATCGAGATCAACCGTATGACCGGTGCCCGGCGCGTCTGGATGTCGAACATGGCTTTCCGCAAACTGATCGGCTACGACAACAAGGGCAATTCCATGTACCAGACGCCGACCGATTTCCGGTGCCCGGCCGACACGCAGATCTGGCGGCCGTCGCAGTACGCTTTTTCCAACAACCCAAATTTGCCGGACAAAGATAACCGGGGCACGCTGACCAGCTACAGCTACAACTTTGAGGACTGGTACCCATCAGACGGACGTGGGTGGTCACTGGCTTCCAAGGACCATTCCGGGCACAAATTCAGTGCGGTTCGGGAGCCGTCGGCCAAGCTTATTTTTCACGACGGCCACGATTGGTGGTCGCGCTGGAAGGGGGCGGACTACAAGAGGGGCTGGGATAAACTCGGCCAGAAGGGAAGCGTGCAGGCCTACAAGAACGCCGGCACAGGCGGGCCGACGCTGTATCGGCACAACGAGGGGGCAATCATCGGTTTTTACGACGGCCATGCCGAGCGCCTGGCCAAGGAGAAGGTCTGGATCGCGAAAAATTTTTCCTCAAAGCCCAAGGAGCCCGGCATGTGGGTGGCGGTGCCGGAGGTGTGGAACAAATACAGGTAGGCACGCAGCCAAGTGCATCACGCTTGGTCAAGCTTGGGTTGAGCCAGTCGTTTGGTTCTTTAGCACCTTTCCTGTTTCTCCAGAACTAGGCACGATAACTATGCGGTACCACGGGATTGTTGTTCAGCGATAGTAGTTAAATCGCCTTGAAAATTGTGACTTTTGAGATAAGTGTTGCCTCGCTATGAAAACAACACTTTCAAATGAGTGCTGTCGGCTGGTGGAGAATTTTTGCCTTTCGACTTTGTTCTTTGCTTGCCATTCATCGTTCGCCGAAGAGCCCAAAACGGAATCCCCGCAAAAAGCAGTGCCCATCATTAAAGACGGGGAAACACAAATCGCGCCTAGGTTTAAAGACCCCGACATGTGGATCCGCCACGACTTGTGGGTTGAAACCGACTTTGATTCCGATGGAGATGGCAAGAAGGATCGAATGCACGTGGATGTGACGCGTCCGCGGCAAACTGACACCGAAGGTTTAAAGGTACCGGTGGTCTATAATTCAAGTCCGTATTTCGCGGGCACCGCCAAATCGGTTCACGGTTTCATGTGGGACCCCAGACACGAACTAGGTGTGGAGCCACCGAAACGCAACAAGGCTCCATCGGCTAAACGGAAGGGCGAGCGACCGATTATCTCAAAGGGACACGTCAAGGATTGGGTGCCTCGCGGCTTTGCCGTCGTTCACTCGTCTTCGCCGGGTACCGGGCTGTCACAAGGGTGTCCGACAGTCGGCGGCGATAATGAATCGCTTGCCCCCAAGGCGGTGATCGACTGGCTAAACGGTCGGGCGGCTGGATACACGACGGTAGACGGCGACCAACCTGTCACCGCATGTTGGTCAACTGGCAAGGTGGGAATGATCGGTACGTCATATAACGGCACCTTGTGCTTGGCTGCTGCAACAACCGGCGTCGAAGGTTTGGAGGCGATCATCCCGGTCGCGCCAAACACGTCCTATTACCATTACTACCGATCCAACGGCTTGGTGCGCTCGCCCGGCGGTTACATGGGAGAAGACATCGATGTGCTGTACGACTTTATCAATAGCGGCGATCCAAAGAGACGCGAATACTGTAACTGTAATGTTCGCGATAAAGACATGGCTAGTGGAATCGATCGAATAACCGGTGACTACAACAAATTTTGGGCTGGTCGAGATTACCTCAACGACTTGGGACCAGTAAAAGCTGCAGTGTTGATGTCGCATGCGTTTAATGATTGGAATGTGATGCCCGAACATAGCAACCGAATCTATCAAGCTCTCAAAGAAAAAGGTGTCCCAGTCCAGGCGTATTACCATCAGGGTGGCCACGGCGGACCGCCGCCCATCAAACTAATGAACCGCTGGTTTACGCATTATCTTCATGGCGTGGAAAACAACGTCGAAAAAGACGCGCGCGCTTGGATTGTTCGAGAAGGGGACGATAGAAAAAAACCGAAATCCTACGAGGATTATCCGAACCCGGCGGCAGAGTCGGTCACTTTTCAACTTGTTGCCGGTGCACCTGAAATGGGCAAGCTGATAACTGCAACGAATTCAAACCAGGGCACCGAAACCATAGTCGATAACTTTTCATTTAGCGGCGCGGTACTGGCCCAGGCCGATTGGACAGAGCATCGGCTAATGTATTTAACGGAAAAATTGACCGAGGCCGTCCATCTGTCTGGAACCCCCCGAATCACGATCAAGCTGGCCAGTAATAAACCGACTGCAAATCTGTCTGTCTGGCTGGTTTCCCTACCTTGGAACGGCAACAAGAACGCCAAGATTACCGACAATATCATTACGCGCGGCTGGGCCGATCCGCAAAACCATCGCTCGCTGACTGAAAGCGAGCCGCTGGTGCCGGGGCGTTTTTACGACATGACATTCGACCTGCAACCCGATGACCAAGTGATACCCGTGGGTCAACAGATCGGCTTGATGATCATGTCCAGTGATCGCGAATTCACATTGCGACCGGATCCTGGTACCGAATTGACAATTGATCTGGATGCGACAAGTATTCAATTGCCCCTGGTCGGCGGCGTCAAAGCGTTTGCAAAGGCCACCCCTAAGAAGACAGAAACGAAGAACGCCAATTCCAAACAGAATGACTCCTCCGTCGTAAGTAGTAGTGTCAGTTATGTGGTTAATGATACAAAGAGAGGCAAATTGCATTATAAAAACGCAAACGGAGAAGCCACTCTCAAGGTCGTCAATCCAGACGGGAAGGTGCTTTTCGACGGACCGATCAACACTAAGGAGCAAAAGGCCAAGGTGCCGACTAAGGCGATGAAGTGGTTTGAGGAAGTGAACAGTAAGGTGAAGAATTGAAAGCTGAAGGGAAATGAAACCGAGGCCAAGCGCGGCGTTTACTCTGATCGAATTACTGGTTGTCATTGCCATCATCGCCATCCTGGCCTCGCTGTTGTTGCCCGCCTTGTCCAGGGCGACCGAGGCTGCCCGGGTTACTATCTGCAAGAGCAATCAGGGACAACTCATGAAGGCGTTTCTCATGTTCTCCCATGACCATAATGATTCCTTGCCTGGTAATTTCTGGGATCGCGCCAACCGAGATTACGAGAAATCCTGCTGGCTACTCGGTCAGACCGATGGGAATTACCGCCATGGACCAGAATCCGGCACTATCTTCAGTTACCTCGCGCGAAATCGGGATGTTTACCGATGTCCCTCACTCAAGGTGGCCAAGATTGGGGATCGATATGGTTCCAATGGCCGATTCGATTACGCCGCGTTTCTGGTGTTGGGCGGTGCCAAGGTCGTCAACGTCGAGCCCACGAGCGAATTCCGGCACAGGAACGGAAAGAGGGAATGGCTTCCCACGCCGGTGGTGACCGAAGAGGAGGCCGAAGGAGGTATTAATACGACCAATATCGAAGGGGGGCATTGTAATACCGATCAGATCGCTCATCGTCACAGGGAAGGGGGATACTACGCCTCAATCGACGGCAGCACCCATTGGTTCAAGGAACCTCGGAATTGCGACTCCTGGTGTTGGTTCTCCAGGGCGCCCAGTGGAAAGATGCAGTCCTTCGGTCACGTCCCCAATCCCACCTGGGGATGGTGGGACCGCCAATAGAAAAATGGGCTGGCCTGGTGCAGATGTACATGTGAAGCGTGATGATGGCAAAACACAGCTAGATAATGCCAAACACAAAACCGAAGTCGCCGACCTTCTCCGTAAACACGGCGGCAAGACGGGCGAAGAATTGAAAGCTGAAGGGAAGTAGACCAGCCTACCTCTGCGGCAACAGTTAAAACGGCTTGAAAACTGTGTTCTGACAGTTTTTTCTTATACTCACAAGTCTGAGGATTGTATGAAATGTTAAGCGAACAAGATCGTATGATATGGGAAGAGGAGCTCGCTCAATTTGTGCCGCAGCGAGTTTTTGACGCGCATGTTCATTTGCTTGATCGACGCCATTTGTCCCAGGTCGAAAGCGCTTTCTTGGACTGGAAAGACACGGATTGGAATGCTCTCCAAGATTGCGCCCAGCAACTGTTTCCCGGTCGCGAATTGCACTGTCTTGTCCTTGGAACCCCTTCACCGGGTATTGATGTGGAGTCGCACAACCGATGGATTGCCCAGCAGATCCAGTTGGATTCCCAATCTCGCATGAATCGCCTTGTGACACCCACCTGTAAGACCGTTGAAATTGAACGTGACTTTGCAAAATGGCGGTTCAACGGACTGAAACCGTATCGTTTGTTTTCCGTAACGGGTGATCCTCATCAATGTCGTATCGCTGACTTCCTTACACATTCGCAATTGGAATTTGCCGATGAGCATAGGCTTTGGGTAACAATGCACCTTTCACGTTATCATGGTTGCGCTGACGAATTAAACCTGTCCGACATGGAAGAATACACCACCAAACGTTATCCCAATGTGCGCTGGATCTTGGCCCATTGTGCCCGAAGCTTTAGCTATTGGCCGATTCGACAAGCAATCCCGATACTTCGGCAAATGCCAAATCTTTGGTACGATGTTTCAGCAGTTACCGATCTGCGCCCACTGATCACGCTCTTTCAGGAGGAGGACATCAAGCGGATTTTCTATGGATCGGATTTGGTCGACTCTACCTTCTTTCGAGGAAAGTACGTGACTCTGGGTCGGGCATGGTGTGGCCTTAATGCAGACCAGTCCTCGTTGCGTTTTCCTCATTGTGACGGTCGGCCGATACTGGCTATCTATGAACAGTTGCTCGCGATGAAGCACGCAGCTGAGATCGTTGGCCTGTCGTCATCAGATATTGAAGATATCTTCTGGAAAAACGCCGAGTCGGCTTTTGGTGTGAAGTTTGGGCAAGAGAATTAAGCATTAAATCAATCCACTTCACCACTTGAACGCAGCAGGGTGTTGTTCAGCGATGTGGAACTCGTTGATCGCCTTGAAACAGTCCTTGATTTCCAGTTCAGCTTTCATAGGTTTGTCTTTTCGATGACGTCGCCGACTGAGTTTTATGGTTTATACGGAGCCATCGTACTCTTCTGGAGTTTGTTTGGGTTTATTTGTGGTTTTAAGTTTAAAAGTGCCAGACTCCAATGTTGGGGGGGGCTCCTTTATGTCTCATCGCTTCCTTATTCGCTTTTAATTCTTACTACAATTGGGAAATAAATCCTCCAAATTTTATATGCACTGAATGCGGAAGCTTTGGACGATGACTTTGAAGCATTTTTCTTGTTCCCTGATACTCGGGCTGCTCTGTCCGACACTCCAATCTGTCTGCGTGGGAGAGTCCTCGCCTGCCGAATACCGCATAGCCGACACCCTCAAGATCGACAAAGTGCCTTCCTGGTTTCCTGTGGGCTTCTGCCTGTTGACCGATCAGGCAAATCAGTACGCGGCCTATTACAATGAAGCGCACCGCATGATCGTGGCCCGCCGCCAGATCCCGGAACGCGAATGGCAGAAAATCGAGCTTCCCAGCAAGGTGGGCTGGGACAGCCACAACTACATCACCATGGCGATCGATACTGAAGGAGACATCCATCTTGCGGGAAATATGCATTGCGTACCTCTGATCTACTTTCGCACCCGTAAGGCCGGAGATATCACAACCTTCGAAAAGCTGACGATGACCGGGAAGGGGGAACAGCGCTGTACCTACCCACGTTTTCTACAAACCCCGGACGATTTACTGCTCTTTCTGTATCGCTCCGGCGGAAGTGGAAACGGGCGGCGTTTTTACAACCGGTATGATGTCCGGACGAAGACCTGGACGCGCTTCCTGGACACGCCACTTTTCGAGGGAGAGGGAAAGCGTAACGCTTATCCCATGGGACCCTACCGCGGGCCGCGGAGTCTATTCCATTTTGTTTGGGTTTGGCGCGATACCCCTGACTGCGCAACCAATCACCACCTCTCCCACGCCCGTAGCCGGGATCTCAAGCACTGGGAGACGGCGGGTGGCCAGGTGCTCAAGCTCCCCTTCACGCTGGATCAAACCAACACGTATGTGGATGCGATCCCATCCGGCGGTGGCATCATTAACGGCTGCGAGCGACTGGTGTTCGATGTGAAGGATCGTCCGGTGATTGCCTATCACAAACGCGATGAGCATGGGCACATGCAGATTTACGTCGCGCGGTTCCAGGATGGAGGCTGGAGGCGGACAGTGATCACCTCCTGGGACCGGGAGATCCCCTTCAGCGGTGGGGGAGCCATGCCCTTTATCGGCATCAGGTTGGGCGAAGTCAGAAGACTTGAGTCGAACCACTTTTCGATCGACTATCGTCACCGTGACTACGGTTCCGGACGGATCCTTCTGCACGGGGAGACCTTGGAGCCAGTCGAGCGTGAGGTAGTGGTTACTCGGGAAATTCCACTGACCCTGTTGCGCCCAACCATCACGTTCGATGGGATGCGTGTCAAAATCGCCCGGGACATCGGGACATCTTCCGCAACCGACAGAAAGTACGTGCTCTGCTGGGAGACGATCGAGGCCCACTATGACCGACCGAGGCAGTCGCCGCTGCCATCTGCCAGCGTCTTGAAGTTGGTTACGCTCGAGCGGGTAAGGTAAGGCAACGACCCGACAGTTATTGCACGCGAGTTCGAACCATCGAACTACTGGTTACCAATGGAGCAGATGTAAACGCGAAGTGTAATGATGGCAAAACACCGCTAGATTCAGTAGATGATAAAGAACTCGCCGACCTCCTCCGCAAACACGGCGGCAAGAAGGGTTATGAATTGAAAGCTGAAGGGAAGTAAGCCAAACCACCTCCGTGGCAACAGTTAAAACGCCTTGAAAACTGCACTTAACGCGATGATAGTTGCCTGGCTGTGAAGTCCCCACTAACCACAACCATCATCGTTTCACTACTGGGTACATGACTCGATCCAATCCACTGATTGCCTTGCTCCTGACAGTCGCTATGGCCGTTTCCTCTTCTACAGCGGCGAAGCCGCAACTGGATGGAACGTCACGTTTGCCAAACATCCTTTTCTTTTTCACCGACGATCAGCGCAACGACACCTTGAGCTGCGCCGGGCACGCCATTGTGGAAACACCCACGATCGACCGGCTTGCCGCAAATGGAGTGCGTTTTGAGAACATGTTCGTACCCCGTTCGACCTGCTGGGCAAGCCGGACCACGATTCTAACTGGACTGACCTCGCGATCGTCGGTTGAGCCGAATCAATCGGACAGGGTCAGGCCCGAGGCGCTCACCGAATTATTTCCTGACCTCCTGCGAGACGCGGGATACCGAACCGGGTTGTTTGGAAAATGGCACGCCAAGATGCCGAAAGGCTTCAAGCCCCAAGATCATTTCGACGAATTCGAGAAAATCTTCCGCAACCCTTACTTCAAAACCATGCCGGACGGCTCGAAACGGCATACCACGGAACTTATAGGTGATCGCGGGATCGCATTTCTGAAATCCCACCGCGGCAAGGAAAGCCCGTTCTGCCTCAATCTCTGGTTCAATGCGGGGCATGCCGAGGACCGCAATCGGGAGCCGGGTGCCGGGCACTATCCCTGGCCCAAATCGATGGATGGAAAATATGACGACCTCAAGATCCCCGCGCCACGCTTGTCTGATCCGGCGATTTTTGAAGCGCATCCGGAATTCTTCAAAATATCAAACCACCGTGAGCGCTTTCACTGGCGTTGGGACACTCCGAAAAAATACCAACTCAACATGCGCGCCTACTTCCGGATGCTCTCCGGAGTCGACCACGTGATGGCCCGTGTATTGCAGACGCTCAAAGAAGAAGGCCTTGCTGAAAACACTATCGTGGTCTATGTGGCTGACAACGGCTACTACATGGGTGATCGCGGCTTCGCCGGAAAATGGTCACACCACGAGCAATCCCAACGCGTGCCCCTCGTCATTTTCGATCCACGGCAACCGAAGCAGCATCGCGGGCGCACCGTCGATACGATGGCGCTCAACCTCGATCTGCCAGCCACCTTTCTGGACTGGGCCGGGGTGCCAGTTCCGGCCAGCTACCAGGGCGCCAGTTTGAAACCGATGATCGAAGGCGAAGCCACCCCCGAAACATGGCGCGAAGACTTTTTCTGTGAACACTTCAATCCACGCTACGCAATGTCCTGGGAAGGCGTGCGGGGGCAGCGTTTCAAATACGCGTGCTACTTGGACCAGAACCCGGCCTACGAGTTTCTCCACGACCTCAAAGATGACCCTGACGAACTGATCAATCTGGCGACCAATCCGGAGTATGCGGCACAATTGAAGTTAATGCGGCAGCGGACCGATGCGCTGGCCGAAGGCTATGTCAATGCCTTGGACTGACTCCGCCACAGCGGGACAATTAAATTTCCTATCAACAATAGATGCGATTCACTCTGGAGAATCCGAACCCATGAAACTACTCACTCTCACAATCCTCCTCACCGCCCTGCTCGCACCGTCCGCTTCGACCGCGCGCAGCGCAAAAAAGCCCAACATCGTATTTGTCCTGGCCGACGACCTGGGCTGGCGCGACGTAGGCTTCCACGGCGCCAAGTTCACGG
>MPLZ02134222.1_pt1 | contig 13212 bp, 9 predicted proteins | sample 1617311 | NCBI WGS metagenome assembly MPLZ02 (sample SAMN05944806, study PRJNA350692) | marine metagenome | biome: marine; feature: ODZ; material: water; isolation source: 160 m water sample filtered on 0.2 um supor filter | place: Pacific Ocean | collected 2012-04-08 | depth 160m m | reverse complement strand
TGAATTGAAAGCTGAAGGCAAATGAAGGCCGAATCAAGACGGGCATTCACGCTCATTGAGCTATTGGTGGTGATTGCCATCATTGCCATTCTTGCGGCTTTGCTGTTGCCCGCCTTGGCCAAGGCTAAGGAAAAAGGCAAAACCATCAACTGCAACAGCAACCTCCATCAGCACGCGATTGCCTTTGCGATGTATGCGGATGACAACGATGACTACTATCCTGCCTATGGGAGGTGGGCCACGCTCGGTGGCAAAAAAGGAGCGATGGAGTTGGCCGGGGGCTTGGTACCGCCGGAGAAACGACCGTTAAACGTCTACGCTCCCACGTTCGGAGTTTTCCACTGCCCATCTGACAAGGGGGATTCTCTGTGGATCGACATATTTCCAAAAAATATCAAGAGCTGTTTCGACGCATACGGAAACAGCTACCTGACGGTTTGGGCGGTGGAGATGCTCCGCATCCAACACGTTACAGGCGATTTCTCCGGCGCAAAAAACCGCCGCCCCATGAAGGCATCGCAAATGAGCCGAAGCCCGTCCAACAAGCTAGTAACCGGGGAATGGCCTTGGTGGGCAGATCGAAAGAAAACCGATTCGGAAAGCCAATGGCACAACTACAACGGTCAATATAAGTTTAACGTCTTGTTTGGGGACGGTCATACGGAGTTTTTCGAATTCCCACAAGAAGCTTACAATTGGAGTTACGGCGGACCCGACCCGGACCCCAGTTACAAGTGGTGGTAAGTCGAACGCTTGGCAAAGTATACTAAACCAGCTCGCTTCCCCAAAAACACGGAGCTGAGAAGCATGAAAAATTGAAAACTGAAGGTAAATGAAACACCTCCTGATCACAGCAATCGCAGCTGTGTTGTTGGTGACGACTGTTTCCTTGAAAGAGGCAAGATGGTGCGCCCACAACCACATTGGATGCTAGGCCTCATCCAGATGAAGCAACTGTTTTTGCCATCAACCTTGGTAGCATTGTTTTGCTTGGTCTGCAACGGTACCGGCGAGGTTGTGGAAAAATGGAAACAATTCAGGAAAACATTTGTCAATCAGACTTGGACAGGAAACCCGTACGACCTTTCTTTTTTTGGCATTTTCACTAGCCCCACCGGGAAGCGGATTCGACATTACGGATTTTACGGTGGCCGGAACGATTGGCGAATCTATTTCATGCCGAACGAACTCGGACACTGGAAGTACAAAACATTTTCCTCTGACGGAGAACTGGACGGTTTGAAAGGTGAGTTTGATTGTGTGGAATCAAGCCTAAAGGGGATGGTTGTTCAGGATCCGGACAAACCCAATCGCTGGAAGTATTCTGAAGGAGGGCATTTGATGCCTATCCTATGGGGGGTGGGTTGCTATAGGGATGGGCGGGCTCATTTCCGGGGACATGGAGCTGATAACGCTCTAGTCATTAAAGCGTTGAAACAGGCCGAGCAAGTTGGAGCTACTTGGCTGCATACATGCGCCATCGTTCTGAAACAGGATGATTGGGCCAAAAACTTTCCTGTAGAAGCCATGCCCTATGTCCCCGGAAAAGAGGGGAAAATCTTTAATTCGGATTATTGGGACAACCTAAACTCAAGACTGGATAAGGCAAGGGATCTCGGCATGGGGCACTATGTTATGCTTTATACGGACGACGGTTTACGTCCAGACAGGCTGGGTATTGCTCCCGGTTCAAGGGAAGAAATGAGGCTCTACCGTTATGTCATGGCTCGAATCTCCCCTTACCCAATCGTACTTTGGGACACTGGCATTGATATCAGTGAATATAGGAATGCCGATTGGATAAATGCCTTCACGGATTGGTTTATTCAGAACGATCCGTGGAGTCATCCGGTCAGCAGCAGGCACGGGGGAGGTAGTGGCAACGTGGTTCCAGCAAATCAAACCTACGAAAGTCTTGGGGGAGCCTTCCTTCCGACGAGGGAACACCTTCTGTCCCTGTACCGTAAACCTATCCCCACCGCGCACACGGATCACTGGCGAATCTTTATTTCCAGAGGTCGATGGAACAACGACAAGATCAGGAAAGCCATTTGGCGCTGCGCACTTACCGGCGGACAAGCCCCCTTTCCAGACTATTCGCAGGGACCTTTCGATGAAGAACAATTTCTTACAGGCAAAAAGCAAATTGCTATTGCCATGGATTTTATACAGAAGGGATTGATGTATGGACTTGGGGATCTTGAACCAGATGATTCCATTGTTAGGAAAACCTCGGGAATTATTGCTGCTATCAACAGGGGAAAGGAAGTAGTTGTGTTTAACGAAGCAAACGCAGAAATTTTGGTCAATTTGTCCTCTTTTGATAGCGTTGTTCTATACAACTGGCTGGACACAAAGAATGGACGGATATCAACTATCAAAAATAGGGAACCGTCCCAAGGGGAAATCTTCCCGCCACCCGAAGGATACAGCGAACCAATCCTGCACATCTTTCGAAATTAAGATCCACAAGAAGAGATCACACATGACAGTTGGAGCACCATGAAACACCTCCTACTCACAACAATTGCAGCCGTGCTTCTGGTGGCGGGTGGTGTTGAGCCCAGGAGCCGAGGGGGACAAGATCTACTTCAACCGGGGGATGTTCTCGATGCCGATCGGCATCCGACCCTTCGGAGCGCTGCGGCCGCTTTCCTTGAGCTTGTGGAGCAAGGCCCGCAGCTGCCGACGTTTTTCCGGAGCTTTGGAGTAAAGGTTCGTCCTTTCACCCGGATCCGTCGCCAGGTTGTAGAGCTGGCCCGGCGCCTTCGGCTCGGCTTCGGGGAGGGCGTACTGCTTCATGATTCCCCGGGCGTAGTTGTTTCCACCTGACCCTTGGTGGTCCAGATACTTCCAGCTCCCTTGTCGGATCTGGAACTCACCTCGGAAGCTCTGGGTCAGGAGGTGGGGCCGGATGGACTTCTTCGGATTCTGGTTTCCGAGCATCGCCGGCAATATGTCGAAGCTGTCCGTGGCCGCATCGTCGGGAAGTTCGTAACCGACGATCGACGCGAGTGTCGCGAAGATATCCGTCGTGTTTGTCATCTGATCGGACACCTGCCCCTTGGGAATCCGTTTCGGCCACCTCGCGATGAACGGGACACGGTGGCCCCCTTCCCAGCCGTCGCGCTTGACGCCCCGCCGACCTCCGGAAGCATCGTGATCGTGGTCCGTGCGCATCCAGGCCGCGTGCATCGTCTCGGGTCCGTTGTCCGCGTTGAAGAGTACCAACGTCTCCTCGTCGATCTTTAGCTCGGCGAGGAGATCGAGGACGCGTCCGACGAGGGTGTCGAGCTCGTGCACGAAGTCGCCCCGGGGTCCCCCCGCGGTTGCGCCGTTGAACTGCGGAGCCGGGAGGACAGGAGCGTGGCAGATCTGGGAGGAAAGCACCGCGAAGAAGGGTTTCTCCGGGCTCTTCTTTCGATGCTCGGTGATGAACTTCTTCGTCTTCTCGTAGAAGAGCAGGTCCGCCTTGACGAACTCGTAGTCTGGCGCCATCCACCCCTCGTCGTTGTCCCATCGCCACTTGCCACCGGGGTTCGGGAGATTCGCCCGCTTGTGTCGTAGGCTCGCGGGGACAGGCACCATCCCGTTCTCCACGTAGACGTAGAGCGGGTCAGTGGTCGGGCAATTCGGAGTGATGAACGACTCGTCGAAGCCGCGCGCGTTGGGACCATCGACCAAGGGCGTGCTCTTTTCGTAGTCGATGAGGAGCGCGTTCTTGAACCCACCGCCGAGACGTTTGCCGTCACGGTCGCGCCAGGTCAGTCCCACGTGCCACTTTCCGAAGATACCGGTGCGGTATCCCTTCTCCTTCAGCATGGCGCCTAGGGTGAGGGTTCCGGGTTTGAGATAGCTCGGCCCGCCCGGCCCTTCGAACGCCCCCCCTCCTCGGCCTGTCGATCGGTAGATCTGCTGTCCGGAGTAGAGGCCGTACCGCGACGGCGAACAGATCGTGGAGGGACTGTGGGCATCGGTGAACCGGATTCCCTCGGTGGCCAAGCGGTCGAGCCGCGGCGTCTCGTAGGCCGCGTTGGGGTTGTAGCAGGACAGATCGCCGTACCCTAGATCGTCAGCGTAGACGATCACGATGTTGGGCAACTCTTGGGCGCCAGCCGTCGCAACGATCCCGAAGCAAAGGGCCAGGGCAGCCAGCGCCGTGACCGGAGCTCGTTCTCGACTCGGGGTGGTGCTCTGCATGGTGTGTGTCCTCATCCTGCGAGGCGAGATAAGAACTCTCGCCCCAAGTCCATCCTGAACCAGAGCCTACGCCAGCAGTTCACGGCGGATTTCAGCGCCCGAACCTCTAGAACGCCGTACGCCAGTAGAACTCGAGCTCCATGAGAGTCGGCGGCTGCATGGACAAAGTCAACATCTCACCCGGCCCGCACCCGCGAGTACTCCTCGTCGAGCACCGTGCTAAACATCTCCGGCTGCCGTGGCAGTCACTGTCGCGTTCCCGTCGGCGACACAAGAGTCATCAATCGTCCGTGCGCAGGCTCTTCGTAAGCTCGACGAAGTAGAGATCGGTTGCGACCTTGAAACCTTCCTTGCCGAGCTTGGTCGGCAGAGTCTGCCATTGAACTGTTGGAGTGATCGTCTGCCACGCCTTCGGCTTGCCGACACGAATCGGCATCGCGAAATCCGCCTCGTCGGTCTTCCAGCGATACGCGACGCTGTCCGCGGCTTCATCGAAGATCAACTCCAGGGTCGGCAGATCAGCGTGGCGTAGGTACTGATCAAAGATCGGTGTGAGATCCGTTTCAAAGCGCTTGTTGAATAGTTGCACAAGGTCCTCGGTCATGATGCTCTGGTACTTGAAGTTCTGGTAGACCTCGCGCACCAGTGCCCACCACTTCTTGTCGTCGTTCAGGACGTTGCGTAGCGTGTTCAAGAACAGCGCACCTTTGAAGTACTGGTCGCCAGGCGGACTTTGGTGGATGCCACGCTCCGCGATAATCGGTCGCTTATTCCTCACTTTCCGCTTGTACCCGTTGACGTACTTCAGCGCGTCCGCGTAGCCGAACATGCGCTCGACATACATGCACTCCATGTAGGTTGTCCACCCCTCGTGGATCCACATATCGCAGATATCAGAGGCCGTGACTGCGTTGCCGAACCACTCATGGCCACTCTCGTGAATGATGATGAAATCGAATTTCATACTGACGCCGACACCGGTCCAGTCCCTGTTGAGATAGCCGTTCGTGAATCCGTTTCCGTAGGTCACGGCCGTCTGATGCTCCATGCCGGAATACGGCACCTGGATGAGTTTGTAGCCATCATTGATGAAGGGGTAGTCGCCGAAGTAGTGCTTGAAGGCCTTCAGCATTGGCTTGGCTTGCGCAAACTGCTTCTTCGCTCGCTCGAAGTCTTCAGGCAGTGAGTAAAAATCAAGAGACAGCTTGCCGAGTCGATCAGAGAAGTGTTTGTAGGCCGCGATGTTAATCGACACGTTGTATGAGTTTATCGGATAGTGAACGCGCCAATCCCAGCGCGTGTAGCCGTCTCCGAGATTCTTCTTGCCGACGAAACGCCCGTTGGAGACGTTGGTTAGTTGATTCGGCACGGCGATACTGATGTCCATCGTCTCGACCTCATCGCGCCACTGATCCTTGCCCGGCCACCAATAGCTGGATCCCGGTCCCTCGCAAGCCGTGTAGATCCACGGGCGACCGAACGGGTCGGTATCAAAGCTGATGCCGCCAAAGCGGCCGACGCTCTTTGGCGTGCCGGAGTAGTAGAAGTCGATGCTGTATTCCAGCCCGGACTCGAGCTCCGTCGGAAAGTCGATGAATACGGCGTTCAGCTCACGCGTGTACTGAAGCGGTTTCAAGCCTAGAAGGATCTTGTCGATGGCGAGATCGCGATTCAGATCCAGTTGAATCCGATTGTCGTCACGCAACATGCGGAAGCGAATCGTGTTCTTGCCGCGAATCGACTTGGTCTCGGGAGTCACACGAATGTCGAGATGGTAGTACAGCAGGTCGTTGTTCGCACGGTAGCGGCCGTACTCGCCGCGTAGCTGTCGGCCACGGTGTTCAGGATCAACCAGTTCCTCCGCAACGTTTTCCTGTGACGGCGACGCCGCCTGTTGCTGCAACGGGACCACGTGCTGGCAACCTGCCAGCAGTAACGCCACGAGTAGAATCAAGATCGTCATCGTCGGAGCCCTGGCTTGAGTTGAGCGGTGGTGTTTGCGCGGGCTATTGTCGTAGGGTCTAAGAGCTAATCTTAATTCTTTAACCATGGCTGACGCGCGTTTTTCGTAATTTCGGCATCAAGTGCCTCCATACGGGCGCGCAGTACCTTTACAACATCAGATTTGACCTCAGCCAGGTTGTTTTGCTCGCCAAGATCCTTTGACAGGTCAAACAAGAAGATTTGCGTCGGGCGATTATTGGGCTGCTTGGCATTCGGCCGACGGGGAGTGCGCGGTTTTTTCACAAGCAGTTTCCAGTTGCCACTTCGGAGACCCTCGATGTCCCCGCGGGAGATGTAGTGCAGGAACTCCTTGCGGGGGGATTTTTTCGTGGTCCCCTTCCAGAGGCCAGCCACGTCCATGCCATCAATCTTTGTGCCAGCAGGCAATAGCTTGCCGGTAAGGGCAGCAATAGTCGGCAGTACGTCGATGGTCCCGGTAAGTTTTTCGCAAACCGTTCCTGCAGGAATGCCGGGGCCTCGCATCACGCAGGGCACGCGTTGTCCTCCCTCAAAAGTGGTCCCCTTGCCTTCGCGTAGTGGGCCGGCCGAACCTCCATGGTGACGGAATTGGAGCCATGGACCGTTGTCGGTGGTGTAGATGACGTAGGTGTTATCAACGAGTTTCAGTTCATCCAATGTCTTCAACAGGCGACCCACTTCCGAATCGATATGCTCAATGGTGTTGATGTAGGCGTTCTTGGGGTTTGGGTCGCGGATTTCATCGGGAACATAGAGCGGGATGTGCGGCATCGAATGCGGCAGGTAAACGAAAAAGGGCTTGGCCTTATTGGCCTTGATAAAGTCGATAGACTTCTGGGTGTAGCGTCGGGTGACGGTACGCTGGTCCACGGGTAATTCGACAATTTTCTCGTCCTCAAACAATGGGGTTTTCCACTTGGTGAGCGTTGACTCAGGGTCATTCCAGAGAACATCCATGCCTGCCCAACCGCCTTTAGGCTTTCCCTTGTTGTCGGGATGGTTCATGTCGTTGGAGTATGGGATACCATAGTAAGTGTCGAAGCCGTTGGAGGTTGGCAGCACTTCCTTATGGTGACCGAGGTGCCACTTGCCAAAACAGGCGGTGGCGTAACCTTGGGATTTCAAGTGGTCGGCGATGGTGTGTTCCTTGGGATTCAGTCCCTTGGTCGATGAGGGGAATAAGACATGCTGGTGCATTCCAACGCGCTTGGGATAGCAACCGGTGAGCAACGCCGATCGGGAAGGCGTGCAAACCGGCGAGGCTACCATGAAGCTCGTAAACTTCCGGCCTTCCTTGGCAATGCGATCGATATTCGGCGTGCGGATGGTTTTGGACCCAAAACAGCTCAGGTCGCCGTAGCCTTGGTCATCGGCAAAGATGATGATGAAGTTGGGCTTCGCAGCGGACGAGGTTTTAACGGCGAGAAAGAATACGGCCAGAAGACAGGCCAAGATGGCATTTTTTTGTTTCATGTGAATTGTGTTTAGGTGGTGATGTAGGGCGTGTCATCCGACTGCGGGGCGCTTGGCCAGGCGAGAGTTAAGGCAAGGAGAGTAAGTGGTAAAATTGGTTTCATGATTAAATCGGCTGGTAAGAATATTATCGTTCAACTGGCGTCCGGTGTCAACTGTTTAAGCGAAGTGAATGCTGTTCAGTCCCAAAGCCATCAGTTGTAGCGCTTGGGTCGTTGTTCGGGAGCAATAGTTAAATCGACTCATTATTCTGGCAGCTTGACGGTGAACTGGCATTGGCGTCTCATTGGGTTGCTATGGCACTCCTCAAGTGTTTTTTTAAAATGGCACTACCTTCTCATTGGGTTGCTATGAAACAACTCCTACTCACAACAAGCGCAGCCGTGTTGTTGATGGGGTGTGGAAAGCCGCAGCAATCGTCTCCTCAAGCTGAAACGAAACCAGTTGAACCAGTTGCTGAAAATACAAAACTAGAACCTACAAAACCAGAACACCCACAAGCGAATCGTGCGCTGATTGAAGCAACGGCAACGGGAAACGTTGAGGTCGTCAAAAAAGCCATTGCTGATGGAGCGGATGTGAATGTGAAGGCGGTTGGTGGAGGGACTCTTTTGTTTATTGCGGCTCATGAAGGTCACAGGGAAGTCGCCGAACTACTAATTGCCGAAGGTGCAGATGTAAATGAGATGAATGGTAGTGGTGAAACGCCGCTAAATTGGGCCAAAGGCGAAACCGCTGACCTCCTCCGCAAACATGGCGGCAAGACAAAAGAAGAATTGAAAGCTGAAGGGAAATGAAACACCTCCTAATCACAACAATCGCAGCCGTGCTTCTGGTGGGGTGTGTTGAGTCTCACCAGTCGGCTACGCCAGAAGAAACACAACCCGCTGAACGTGTTGCCGAGGTTGCACAACCAGCGGAGTCCTCGAAACCGTTGCCGGAAGCAAATAGTGCGCTAATGGATGCGGCCAAGAAAGGAAACATCGAAGCAGTCAAACAATACTTGGCGGGTGGTGCGGATGTGAACGCGAAGGGCATATGGGGAATGACGCCTTTGCATCGTGCGACTCGTGAAGGACACAAGGAAGTCTCAGAACTTCTCATCATCAATAGTGCGGATGTGAACGCCAAGGATAAACATGGAATGACGCCTTTGCATCGTGCGGTTCGTGAAGGACACAGGGAAGTCGCCAAACTGCTGATTTCCAAAGATGCAGATGTGAATGCGAAGAGTGAATCCGGTTTATTTAAAGGCCAAACACCGTTAGATGAAGCCATCAAGAGCAAGCAAACGGAAGTCGCCGACCTTCTTCGCAAGCACGGCGGTAGATACGGTTCAATTACCGTTGCAGCTAAAGTAGGAGATGTTGAAGCATTGAAGGGGTTTTTGGCTGCTGGCGTGAAGGCAAGTGCGGTAGGCGCTTTGTCTGCGGCTGCTGCTGGAGGTTACAAGGAATTCGTAGAACTTCTCATTGTCAACGGTGCAGATGTCGCTGCCAAGAATGAATATGGAAGTACTCCTTTGCATAATGCGGCAACCAAGGAAATAGCTGAATTACTGATTACCAACGGTGCGGACATCAATGCGAAGATTAATGACGGGTCATCACCTTTGCTTGCCGCGGCTATGAAAGGGCACAAGGAAGTCGCTGAGCTACTGATAGCAAAGGGTGCGAATGTGAATGCAAGGAGTGAATCTGTCCTTGGAGAAGACAAGACGGCGTTAGATTGGGCCGTTGAGCAAAGTCATACCGAAACCGCCGCACTCCTCCGCAAACACGGCGGCAAGACGGGTAAAGAATTGAAAGCTGAAGGCAAATGAAACACCTCCCGCTCACAACAATCGCATCCATGAGCCGGCGAAGCTTTCTCTTCTCCACAAGCATCCCTGCAGCCGCTGTTTTAATGGGCGGAATCCCTCAAGGTCACAGCAAGCCCGTAGATCCGATCGGAACCTTTAAACCACTCGTTCAGCGCGATCGCCTTCCGGATCCGGTGATCATCCAGTCGCTTGAACTGTATGAAAGGGATGACAACTGGTTCATCCGTGCCCGCTCCAAAGATGGCGCTGAAGGCTGGTCCGTCGGACATCCTAAAAAAATGGAGCTGAGCCAACACGTCTTCACCAAGGAGATCGCTCCCTACATGCGCGGCAAAGACGCGCGGGATCTCGATCGATTGGTCGATGGCGTCTTTCTCAGCGGTAATAATTACAAGATGCAAGGGCAACTGTTCTGGGTTCCCCTCGCAGCAGCCGAATTCGCGATCCTCGATCTCTTGGGCAAAGTCGCCAAGCGTTCGGCGGCGGATTTGTTGGGTGGACAGCGACGCAAGCAGATCAATCTCTATATTGCCAACAATCATCGCACTAAAGATGCCCAGGAGTCCCTGCGCCGCATCATCAAATCAGTAAAGAGCATCGATGCCAAAGCATTGAAGTTCAAAATCGGAGGTCGAATGAAAGTGATCGACGAGGTTCCCAACCGCACCGAGAAATTGATCCCCATGGTTGCTAAAACCTTGGGTGATCGATGCACCCTCTACGCCGATGCCAACAGCTCCTACCTCTCAGTGAAAAAGGCCATTGAAGTCGGAAAAATATTGGAGGCAAACGGGGTCGCATTCTACGAGGAACCCGTGCCCTTCGACTACCTTGACGAAACGAAACGAGTCGCTGAGGCATTGAACATTCCCATCGCATGGGGCGAACAGGAGAGCAGCCAGTGGCGCTTCAAATGGATGGTTGAAAACAGTGGCGTCCGCATCTTCCAGCCTGACATTTTCTACTACGGTGGCCTGATCCGCTCATTGCGCGTCGCCCAGATGGCAGCGGCCAAAGGCTTTGATTGCACCCCACACATTTCCGGCGGTGGCCTTGGGTTTCTCTACATGGGAATCTACGCTGCATGTTGCCCCAACCCTGGACCACATCAGGAATACAAGGGACTGACCGACGATTTCCCCTGGGAATCCACAGGCGACAAGATCACCGTCAAAAACGGATCCATGACCGCACCCAACGGCCACGGAATTGGTGTAGATATTGATCCTGACTATTTGGCGGATGTCGACAGAGTCAAATAGCCAGCTCCGACCTCAGTCAATCTGTAATGGAGTGATCCCGACAGGCGGAACACCTGACTGCTCGGACGGATCATGCGTAAGCGGTCTTTTGGCATCCCCTTCTGCGAGGGCGAAAGAGGTGGTAGGCAGGAGTGGAGCGAGTTTTGAGGCCGCCGCTTTCAGAGATGCTTGGCGATTCTTCTGCCAGTTGAGAAACCGCCGACCTCCTCCGCAAACACGGCGGCAAGACGGGTGAAGAATTGAAAGCTGAAGGGAAATAAAACACCTGCTTGTAATAATAGTCTCCTAATTCATGGAATACAGAAACAAGAAGTTTTTTTGGATCGAAAAATCGGCCTGCGAAACTTTATTTTTAGTAACCCAATTGTTACATTTTCTGTCTACGCAGTCACATTTAAGATTTAGGTATGATGCCCATCAAAATAAACCCACATTACAATAGGAGCAGGAAATCAGGCTTTTTCGCAACGAGCCTGATTGTTTTGATAGCCACGGTGGCTGGTCTGAACTCTGCCATGGGAGCAAAGTTGAAGGTTGATGATCTCTTTCGCTCTGACCAACTTCTTGAGGTTCAGATTAAAATGCTTCCTTCAGACTGGGGCAAACTACGTAAAGAAAGCGATAGAAGAAACGGGGGGTTTGGCCGCTTATTCGGTGGCAGTCGTTCAGCTGGGAATCGCTTCAACTTGTACAAAGCGGATATGACAATAGATGGTAAGATAATCCCAAGCGTAGGCATAAGAACTAAAGGCTTTATAGGATCATTAAACCCGGAGCGTCCATCCCTAAAGGTGAAATTTGATGAATACTTAGATCAATCTCCTGTTGAGGGACTGGACCGTCTTACACTCAACAACAATGTACAGGACGAATCCCTTGCGAGCCAATATCTCACCTACAAACTTTTCAATAAGGCCGGTGTTCCTGCCCCAAGGATCAACCACGCAAAAGTAACTGTCAACGGAGAGTATCTTGGGATATATGCCCACGTAGAGTCAGTTAGAGGTCCATTCATTAAACGGCATTTTGGGGATTATTCTGGAGAGTTCTATGAGGGTACAATCGCAGATTTTTATCCACAAGCAGTAGAAAATATAGAAGCCAAGAACAAGCATTCTAAGAGAAACCGGACCCAGGCAAAAAAACTTGCTCAGATCCTTGAGACCAAGGAGAGCTTCAACTTGGTCAAGGCGGAGAAGTACGTCAACGTCGACCAGTTCATCAAGTTTTGGGCCATGGAGACTTTTCTTGGTTTTTGGGATGGCTACACCAACAACCAAAACAACTACTATGCGTATTCTAGTCCGAAGGATGACATGCGATTCCATTTCATACCATGGGGTGCAGACGGCGCTTTTACTGAGGGAAGAGGGCCTTTTAGTCGATTTGGGGGAGATGACAATGAACCAAAATCAGTTTACTCGCAGAGTATGCTCGCAAATCGCCTCTTTCAACTCGATGGAATTCCCGCTCGTTACAAGGCGGCACTACAGGATATCTTAATGAATGTCTGGAAAGAGGAGGATATTAAAGATGAAATTAATCGCATCCAGGCTTTGACGCAAAACCATCTTCATCCTCGACAGGATCGTATTGATCGGGGCGTCAACCGATTGATTGCATTCGTAGAGGGTAGGCGTTCCAGTATTGAATCAGAGCTTCAGAATTGGCCTGTTACGGTTTCAAGAGGTCCGCGAATACCTAGATATTCGGTCAAAATCGGTGAGTTAAATGGAAATTTTGAGACCGTATGGAAAAATGAACGTTTGGAGAATATCACCAACCAGGGCAAAGCCGAGATTCAGCTTACCCTAAATGGGGAACAAGTGACCTTTTCCAAGCTGGGGGTGCTGGGGCAACTCGAGGAACCTCGGAGATGGTTTGGAGGAAGGGGTAGAGGGCGACCAGAACAAGCACGGGAACTCAACCCAACTATCACTTTTCAGGGTGTCAGTGAAGATAATGGGCGACAAGTGAGTATAACGCTGACAATCAACCGTGAATACTTTGAATCTGGTAAAAAGGACGTGCCATTCCAAGGTTCCATTCTGGTGTTCAATGCCGATGAGGATCAAAACGACTTTGGATTCAGCAGGTTCAGGTCAATGAAGACTCTGGATGGTGCATTTAAGCTGAGTGAAGCCGAGATGAATGAGGGGGGAGGCGTTGCAGGCACATTAAAGATGAATATAAATGAAAGTCGGGGTGGGTTTAGTTTTGGAGGAGGCCGCAGCAGAGGTACAAGACGCTGACAAGTTCTGGCCAATTGCACATGGAGGCTTAGGAGGTGGCAAGACAGTTAAAGAATTAAAAGCTGAAGGTAAATGAAACACCTCCTACTCACAACAATCGCAGCCGTGCTACTGGTGGGGTGTGGGCCGTCTTGAGCTTTGTCCGTAACCGGAGATCCTCGTCGGAAATCTGAGCCTTGGCCATGGAAAGTTGATTAGGTCCTTCGGATTACGTTTTTTG
>MPLZ02131587.1_pt1 | contig 13232 bp, 6 predicted proteins | sample 1617311 | NCBI WGS metagenome assembly MPLZ02 (sample SAMN05944806, study PRJNA350692) | marine metagenome | biome: marine; feature: ODZ; material: water; isolation source: 160 m water sample filtered on 0.2 um supor filter | place: Pacific Ocean | collected 2012-04-08 | depth 160m m | reverse complement strand
GCGTAATCAACATAGCTGTCGTTCCTCTTGATAAGAGAATAGTTCAATCCAGCTCCGGCAGAAGGCATAAAGTTATCTATGCCGGCACGGAGTGCAATCTGAGGATTTACCATAAATTCAGCTCCGACTCTCATGCGGTGGGCAGAACTGTACTCCCAATCGGAGATGACACTGTAATCCCCGATTACATCAATATCTTTCAAATGATAAACCAATCCAGCTCTAATCCACATAGGAAATTTATCCTGATACGTCCTCCCCTCATCCTCGAACAGTTCAGCTGTATTCCAATTAAAAGCTGTGTTGAGGTCCTGAAGCACTAAACCAAACTCCATTTTGGATGAACGACGGATGAGGAGACCAATATCAAATCCTGTTCCTCGACTTTGTCCTTTGCTGTCCAAAGGAAGAGATTGATACAACAGTTTCACATTCACTCCAACAGAGACCCCTTTCATGATCTCATTTGCAAAACTGAAAATAATGGCATACTCAGCCGTGGAAAGTGTCTCAGTTTGATGTCCGGAACCGTCACGACCATCAATATTATCTACTCCTGCTCGGAGGACACCCAACCCGATACCTCCTGTAGGAGGTAAGGCTGAAGCGGCAGTAGTAGAAATCAAATCTCTATCCAGAGGGAGGAAATGATGAAACATAGAGAGATGCCGCTTATCGAGAAAAACCAGTGCAGCTGGATTGTGAAAAGCTGCCCATCCCGGGTCTATCTCGGCAGTTAATCCACCGCCGAGAGCCATGGAGCGTGCGGTAGTTCCCAACCGAAGATATCCACCTGCGTAACCTCCTATATCTCCGGCTATGACCATATTCACACTTAGAACAGCTGATATAAAAAGTCGACGAATCATTTCAATACAACTAGTTTGACCCAATGATCTTCATCATCATAAGTCAGTTTACAAAAATAAGGTCCATTGGCTACGGGTCGTCCGTTGCTATCTTTTCCATCCCACTTTAGAGCACCTTCATCTCTGTTCAGCCAGTGATCATAGTCAGTCACCTTCTCCATAGCGAAATTGTAGATAGCCACTTGTATAAGTTGTGATTTTCTAGCTGCGTGATGAAAACGGACGTAACCGTCTCCATCCAAAATATTATCCGAGTAAGGTGAGAAGGGGTTAGGATAAGCATAAACCTGCTGGGGCGTCATCTCGGTGCGGAATATCCGCCAGATGGATTCATTACTGTTGGGATCGGGTGTTCGTGCCAATCCGTCCGGAGTCCCTACCCAGAGTGCCTGACCGTAATAAGATCTTGTATCGTGAACTGCAGTGTAAACGTAATTACTCAGAATTTCATCACTGTTTTCGGCATCTCTGGCAGGCTGATAGAGAGCAAAGTTTACTCCGTCTTTCGATCTCCAAAGTCCGTTTTGGGTAGAAACATACACAAGGGTGTCATTGGAAGATACATTATACGCACGCTCTCCGCGAAGAGCAGCTACTGAGATCCAGCTCTGGCCATCATCGGGAGTGTAACTTATTCCGTTTACTTCACCGGCCTCATCCGCTCGGAGCGTTACAGCCCAAATCCTACGCTGACCGTTGAATTCCTGTTTGGCCATTCCTACAACCCAATTCCCTGAAATACCGTCATTGGGATACCAAAAATGAGTCCAATCAATGCAGTTTGAATTATCAAGAATTCCCCGATTGATCCCTTTTGCAGTCCCCACCCAGACGGTGTCGCCATAAGCTAGAACGGAAAAGACTCTGTGGTTACGGTTGCCGTCTAATTCAGGTTCTTGGGAATTAAGTACAAAATCAGAATGATCACCACCGCAAAGAAACTCCGTGTTGGAATCTTCCGGCAAAGGTACACGTTCCCAACCCGCAGAAATATTAGAGCGATCAAGTCGCCGGAGACCGCCATAAAAGCTTGCAGCCCAGAAGTAGTCGCTTGTTATGGCGAGGTCATAAATGATGTTGCCGATGGTCAAAGTGATGGGAAATGCCGACAGGGTATCCCCATCCCAGGAAAAAGTCGTGTCTGTGGTTGAATCCTTTGGTTGAGCCAGATAGAGCCAGCTCACACTTGATGTGTCATCTGCAGTGTAGTTAATAGCCACTCCGTCACCTTTTGTCTGATCATCTCCATTGGCGGTGGTATCCGAGGCAAAGGCGACGATTACGGTATCCCCGCTGGCAGCGATGGCGGAAATAGCCGCTTCAGGCAGATCCGGGGATGACTGACCTGAGGTAATAGATGTGGAAGTGTTAAAAGTTACCGCCGACGTACTGTCCAGCATGACAGCAAGTCCTCTGCCTGTTCCGAGCCATACTGCGCTGTCACCCTGAGTAACAATTTCTATAATCACATCACTCTGAAGTCCGGTGGTTGTACTACTCGAGGCCGCTGTGCTTCTCATGACAAAATCGAGTGGGACGGGCATCTGTGCGTATATCACTCCAAAAAATATAAAGGCCAACCATAATGATAATCGTGACTTCATTCAACTACCACCGTTCTTGAAACAATGGGACTGAAATTGCCTCCCCAATCCTGTGCTTGAAATGTCCAAGTATAATTACCTGTAGGAGTTGTGCTGTCGTAGAAGATAACATAAGCGTAGGTACCGTCATCTTTTACTTCATCTCCGCTCGTCAAAGTAATCAAATCAGATTCATAGAGGATTACCTCCCCGCCATCATCATACAGATAGATGTAGTTGCCGTTATTGGCGTACGTACCGTCGGGTTTCAGAGATTTGTAAGCCACCCATTTTATGTCATCCAATCCATCTGGATCGGAAACCATTACCCTTAACGTATCGAATGCAAAATCAGATAACGGAAGAGTCAATGTATCTGGTACTATGAGCGAGTCAATCTTCGGCATGATGTTGCCCAAACTAAAGGAATCTATCTCAGTTACAATCTTGGTACCATACGTTGCCATCAACTTTAGATAGACTGTACCGGTATCTCCGTATACGAGAGAATTGTTCAGCGAGCTGAGGGCAATCTCCCGGGAATAACGACCATCATCGGACAGGATATCACCCTGAACTCCAGTATCGTATAGCAAGACAGAATCAGGCGTTGCCAAACTGAATCCTGATTTGGCATACCAGACCATGTAAGCTTCTGTAAAACCTGAACCGCTATAAGAAGTTCGAAGATCAGCAGCAACAAAAATAGCTGAATCGTGCTGGATATATGTAAACCCTATATTGCTGATTGGCTCAACAGTCACAGACGATTCAGAGTCGTAAGGATTATCTACACAAGCGGTAGCAAAAATCGCCAGAAATATCAAGAAAAGAAAATGACGTGGCTTCATAGTTGCGAGAATATAGAAGTACCTTTGTAGTCTCACAATCATTTATCTTCACCCTTTTCATAAATGTGATTAATAAGCAACGTTCCAACTTGCCAAAGACTTTCCGCGCTACACTTCTCCGGAGTGTCTTCAAGAGTGTGCCAATAATTTCGATAGCGGTTCGGATATTCAAAATCAATGATATCTACAGCAGGAATCCCAGCCTCTTTATACAGTACTACATGATCATCTTCCACCGGTTGCCCTCGCCGGGGTTTGAATGCAGAAAGTCCGAGTTTTTCCGCCTCATCCCACAACTGCCAGACAAGTTGAGGTGCCTGCCGGATTGAGTTCCATTCCATAGGAAGAACAAGATCTGCGTCTCCTACCATATCGATTACGATACAATATTCCGGTCGATTAACAGGTATGTTCCGAGCAAGATACCGGGAGCCGTTGAAGAAATATTCCAGATCACCTGACTCCCCCAAATCTTCACCATCCAGAAATACCAGATCGATTCCAACAGGTGGTGAATCTGAATTTAGATGATTTGCCAATTCCATTAAGACTGCCACCCCGCTGGCGCCGTCATTGGCACCAAGGATAGGAGTCTTCCGAAAGCGTCGATTTCGATCCCGATCTGCCCATGGCCGTGTGTCCCAATGAGCTGCGATCCATATTCTTTCCTGCAGTTCCGGCCGGAATTGTGCGATAATATTTGATAATTCCCAAGTCTCTCCGCCGTATGGATCCACGTACGAAAACGTTTGAGTGACCACACTGTCAGCCAACTGCTGCAGATGATTATTAATATATTCCAGGCAATCACTGTGCCCGGCAGACCCTGGATTACGAGGTCCGAAATCACATTGATCTTCCAGGTAACTGAATGATCTCTCGCCATCAAACTCGGGAATTTCCTGCGTCCACAAGCTCTGTCCAGTCACTAAAAATGTAGCAAGGATGACTAATATCTTTAAACGTCTAACGTCCAACATTCTATCCTTGTATCGCTATGTTCACGTCAAATCCGAAATCTCTATCTATTTTGCGGCCTACAGTTTGAGCTTCACTTTCTCTGTACTCATACCAAATACCACCTGTTACTCTTTTGGTAAATGAGTAGGTAATTTTTGGCGATAACTTCCAAGATTTTTGCCATCCGGTAATGGGGAGTTTCCCGGTGGTACCTTCCCTTTGGCGTGTTTCTGATGATGAGTAATCCACAGTCAATGTGAAGTTTATGGTGTTTTCGAGGTTAAAGTCCCGGAAAAAGAAAATAGGGATTTTAAGACCGCCCTTATGAGAATAATTGGTTGAAGCTGTCCAGGTCTTGTCAAGATTTACTCGTGTGCTGTTTAGTCCACCGAGAGTATTGTCTATAGACTTTATATTAGAGTATCGAGTAGTCAACGAAATGCCTTTCACCATCGTCATGGAAATCCCTACTAGAGGTGAAAAAGACGCAGTGTACTTTGATGATCTCAGTTCATTATTCTGCCAGGATTGAGTCTGTTTCCCGGAGAAAGCGTGATCTAGAGAAGCACTCTTAGCTACCCATTTAATGAAGGGCCAATTTTCTACTCCCGACCAACGTAGCGTCCAACTGGGGAGCGCCAACCCTTCATTACCTGTGTCACCCAGCGGTACAAAATCTTGAGTCTTTGAACGTGTCTCAACATTATTACCATCCACTCCCCAAGATTGATTATTACCATAGCTGAATGTGGTGGTAATCTTTCGAGTAAGCGAAAGTCCTGAACGGAGCGTCATGTCCTTCTGCCTGCTTAAAGAACCTGTATTCACGCCTACATCACTGCTGGAATTAAGTCCTAACTCATCTGTAAATCCTAACCGGAACGGTATACTGGCTGTTCCTGAGACAACTTTCATGGAATCTCCTGACCAGACTGAATCAATAACACCCAGTGCATTCTGAGATCTGCTCTCAGAATAGGTAATACTGATGGGATTAATCTTACTGGCACCATCATAAAGGATGCCCAGAATTTTCTGTAATCCCTCACTTTTAGGCTTTTTCGTCTCTTCTTCCTTTTTGTCTTTTTGAGCACCTCCTCGTCTGCCCCGCCGCCTGGAAGAGGAACCGGATTTTTTCGGTGGACTGTAAACTGTCTCAATGATTGCTTTCGGAGAAAGAGTTAATGATGATGACGTCCTTGCCTGAGATGTAATATTTGCACCCTCTCGAGTGCTGTTTATAGGATCCGACCACCGATAACTGGAGCTGTAGTTCAGGGAAGGTTTCAACCAGGAAAAGATTGCTGGAGTAAAATTCGTACCGAAGCTTTCAGTAACATCCGTTACAATTCCTGACTTCATCTGCTTGATAGCATCCAAATGTCTTGCTCTGTACATATCCATATCACTCTTCATCGTCTTAGAATAGTTTGTTTTCAAGTTTTCAAGAATCTTATAGCCGGCTTTGAATGTTCTGTTAAGACCCAGATTATACGATGCCGGGACAGATTCCCCTACCCGTTTAGTTGTTTCTGAAAACGTCTCAGATGCCCCCATGGAAAGATCTAGTGAGGATGGAGTGTAATATAGATGGGTATCTTCTACTTTAGGACCCAGCCAGGGTATTCCTTTTAGAAATTTCAAAGGAGTCCAATAGTTATCCCTACCGAAACCCAAGTTGTAGCTCACATTTCCGTTGTAATTTCGATTGACACCGATTTTCTGCTCATTCGAGTCCCAGCCGTGAGATCCGGAAAAACTTCCCTTAAGCTTGTCTATCGTATATTTGGAGAAGAAGTTATCAGATTTTGTAGATTTTGAAAATGACGTAGAGAGAGACATCTGTCGACTCTTGGTCAGTAGACTATCTGGAGCATTTTCCTGATTGAGAAGTACATCGGTTCCGGGTGAATATTTTGGTGTAGTCATATTTTCTGTGTAACCAACATTTACCGGAATATTAAAACCCCACGCTTGAGGCAGCAGCTTGTTCAGATTGATTCTACTGTCAAACCTGAAACTCTCTCGAGTAGAGAGACGTCCAGAACCAAACTGTTCCTGAAGAGTATGGAAATCGGCTTCTGTCCGAGTGTAGGTCATAGTGGCACTGCCAAGATCCGCCAGAGTTAGGGTTGACTGCAAACGCATGGCTGTCCCCCGATCCTTCCTAACGTTTGAGAGACGGAGCTCATCTACATAAACTTCTCCACTCACAGGTTGCGAACTATTTCGGTTTTTAACACCCATAATGAAATATTCGAGGCGATTAATAGCCGGGTTTCCCTGAATATAGTACGTCCGTAACGTATCTGTACCGTCCTGACTTAAACTAACATACCGGCGAGTAGAATCTGTCACGAAGAAGAGATCATTTACATTTAATAACTCTACATTGGAGGAATCCTGAAGCTTCAGATTTGTCATGAAGTCGAGGTCTATCGCCATTGTATTTCTCCCTTCATTTTCATCCCACTCTTCATAAACCGGCTGACGTACTTCATAGAAGACCTCATCCAAGCCATCAAAGTGTCCAAACCTGATAAAAAATTCTACATCTGTGGTATCGTTCCAGATAGCACTTCCCTTCCCGTATGTATAAAGCTTCATTGTTTTGTAAGCCATATAACTTTGAGCACGATCTCCAGAAAGTGAAGTGAGATTTTTCTTAGCAGCCCCTTCTTCCTTAGGTCCTAGATCGTTGAATTGAAGAACCAGCGATTGCTCTTTCAAGCGAATCTGGTTTAGCTGATCGAATTCACCCTGAACTCCTTTTGGAGGCTCGTAGTCGTCGTTGTCTTCGGTATTCACGGTCGTAACTGCGAAGATACTGTCATTGGCGGTATATTCGTGATCATCGAGAGATTTTACACCCATTTCCTGCCATTCATTTCCAACCAACTCAATCTTGGCAATCAAAATCTGATCGTCGCTCTCCACTCCACTCACTGTGAGCCGCATGAATTGGATGGCATCCCATGTGATATTTCCTGTTGGTTTTATCTTATCGAATTCTGACAATGGAATCCGATAAAGTCGCCAACCAGTGGAAGTCTCACCTCCCTGATAGATCTCCCAGTCTTCACTTGTATCACTCAAGTCAAATGATGACGTAAAGTAATCATTATTATAATCTAAGCTTCCCTCTCCGGTGAGATCTTCATCATCCGGATATCTCGGTTCCAGGGGATGAGCGGCTGTCCCGTTTCCCTGTGTACCGTTGATAAAACGGTATTTTGACCGAGTTTCAGATGCAGTTTCACTGAAAGACCAGTTATCACCGTTGGGATCATCCGTATCAATATCACTATCCATATAAATAAGGTTTTCGAGCTCAAGTTCTAAAGCCTCAATATATGTGAGAGAATCCAAGCATCCGCCGTATCCATTTTCGTAAGCATCTTCACACAAATCCAGACCGATATCTTCCTCATCTTCCAACATCGTGTTACCATAAGATAATCCTTCTAATGGTTGATCTTCTTTATCGTGTTCACCGTTACTATTTCTATCTTCACTGATGATACCGAGATCTACGGTCATCTTTCCACTGGCAGTTTCTGATTTCATCCATATTTCAAAAAACTTGTTTTCTGATTGGTTATAGTCACCTGAGAAAAGAGTGGCTGTGATACTTGCCCAGTTAGAATCCGGATGATCATTTTCGATCTGTCTATCCCGGCGAGTATAATCCAGGACCAGTACATCTGTCCGTTCATTCTGAGCGCGAATACTTGTCTCTTGATTGGGCCAGATGTCTCGCGTTGAAACTTGATTATACGGATTATACCAAAACATTTTAGCCCGTTTTCGTTCACTGAGAGAATTGTCAAGAGAATCAACAGGCGCCGAACCACGGTTCCAAAACCGATACCGGACGGGCATACTGGTGGTACGCTTGGCACCTTCAAAATCGTCAATGAAGGCGACTCCGTTAGGATCACCTGTATCTTCATTATTCACCGGATTGGGATTCGGCAGTACCTGAGCAAACTCACCCTCAATTTTAAATGATGACGGCTTATTAGTCTCGATAAGCGGTAGCTTATCAATCGCTCGAGTAAGAAGATCAAGTTCCGTTTCAAAACGTCCGTTCACATCCCAGATAAAATTCCGAGTGGGCTCGTAACCCACTTCTATCTTCTCATTCATAACAGTTTGATTGAAGTAGAGTGCAGTTGCACCAATAAAAGAATTTTTTCCGAAGTCCATTTGAGCTCGGGTACCAACAATTGTTTTCTTATCAAAAGAAACCAGTTCGTGTTTATCGTACATTATTTCTAATTCTGCGTCGGGAGCATTTATCGCTTCCGTAAGGAAGGTAACAGTACCGGTCATGTAGTCGATGTAATAATCGGTTCCGCGCTGAAGCTGAACATTATTTAGGAAAACCTGCTCACTCCCTTCCACCAGCATAAAACCGCCTAAATTAATCGTAGAACTGGTGTTGGTATAAGAGGCCTGAATCTCGAATTTGGATTCCGAGCGAATATTCATACTGTTGGTGCTGTGATACATAAGCGCACTGTCAGGTAAAACATTTTGAAGTTCCTCGCTTTGGTTGCCTTCTCCCAAATAAGGTTCTGTATAATCGAGTTCAAACGGGTGCAGTATGGGAAAGATTAATTCACCTGTAGCGTAGTTTATAATGTTAAAATTCTCTGCGTCAATGAGATCATCAGGAATTAGATTATTATTCTGATCTCTCTGATCAAGACTGAACAGTTTAAGGTAGTTGTTACCATTATCATCCATCTCATTGTTGCCGTATGCACCATGTTTATATGTGATTTTTAAGTCAAATCCTTCTTTTTCAATTTCAGTTGTTCCAAGATAATAGACATTTCTGAACATGAGCGGCCACGTGGAGTGTCCTGGATTGGGTGTCTGAGGCTTTAAAAGCTTAAGTATAATAGTGTCCCCCTCAGCAACAGATGAACTAAGTTCTCCAACAGCTTTAAAAACCACATCATCTTCAGGACGGGACAGTGTATAAGAGACAGCAAGAATCTCATTGGTCTGCAATGGTACTCTAAGCCTGATATAGCCGAGATCATCGCTTACACTATAGTCAACATTCCATTCAAGTCGTTCAAAAAACGCTTCTTCCACTTCTGAAGGTTCAAAATCAAAATCATTAGGGTCAGCAAACGCGCGACCGCGAAAAACACCCGCTCCCTGATTACCTCCCACAGATTTGAACAGATCAATCTCATTAATCACAACTCGTTCTGCACTAATAACGTGAGCACCACTTTCATTCAATGGATAGAAGCTGTTGATGAATGCCGCTTCTCCGGTGGAATCGCTAAAAAACGCGCCGCCATCACGGAATGTTTTATCAAGGAAAAAGTACTGGTTCGTCCTGTACTGATAGTCAGGAATGGTAGCTCCCTCAGATTCTGAGCCTCCTGTGAATTTCTTTTTCTCTTTCTTTGTCTGCTCGATCGATGCTATTGCCGTCACATCTACAGGACCAAATTTCAGAACCGATTTCAGCCCGAAGAGCCCGGCGGACTTGCCTGAGAAACTGACATAGTTTGTGGACGGCAATGAAAGGGAAATATTTCCCGCTTCAATCTTCTGCACAATCTCGTTCTCAAAACCGGTATAGTTAACTCGAATATTGTTTTCCCAGTCAAACTCCCGCTCACTGTCCTGATCCATGAGAATGCTGACGCGGTCACCAATCTTACCTTCGATATTCAGATGCTCCTGCTGATCAAACTCCAGATGAGTCGTCTGGGATTCCTGGAGATTGCTGCGTGCCAACGTCTGATCCTGAAACACCATTTTACCCATCACACGAATGTTGCCTCTCAAATTGAGAGATACACGGCCGGCAGCAGTCTCAACGCCCACAACTTCCCACGATCTGCCTCCGCCAGTCCTACTTTCATCGGATTTTGCCTTTGCAAGTGAGCTGTATAGATTCGAAAGTCTATCTCGGTAGATTCTCTTCTTCAAATAGTACTCGACTGTCATGGTCAGCGGCATTTTCAAAAAGTAGCCGCCCACGGTTTCGTAGAAGGAGATTGTCTCCCAGTTTCCGGTTATTTCCGCCCACGCCTCAAAATCTTCCAGCTCTGACGTGAAAATACCTCGCACTGTATTTATCGAATCAATGGTAAAGGGAGAGGGGAATGGTATCTTCTCGTATGGATCCACCATACGGTTAGCTTTGAAGCCGTGGATGAGCGTCAGCATGTCAAGGTCGAAAGTCTGCTCTTTGGAACGGACAGAATCTATCTGGTTCGTAGCCTGACCAAACAGGCAGACGACCATGAACGGCAAGATCGTACTGATTGCTCTACCTCGCCGTAATGTTGCGGCGAAATTGAGTGATTTCTGCTTCATTTACCTCTTAAGCTTCTGCTTTAGAGAATCCCGGTTACGCGTCCGGGCACACACGCAGTTAACGATCTTGCTATACTAACTTGCTCCTCTGTTTGTTTCATGAAATGAAGCGGTATCCCCAGAGGTTGGGGATTTTATAAACCGCTGTTCTTTTAGAAGTTGGATAAGCTTTTTCATCGCTTTGCTTCTGTGACTCAATTCGTTTTTCTCCTCGCTCGTCAGTTGAGCGTATGTTTTTCCGAGGTGAAGTATCAAAAAAACCGGATCGTATCCAAATCCGTCGTCGCCGAGAGGTGAATCTGTAATACGTCCTTCTACGACTCCTTCTGAGGTGAGTTCCTTTTCACCATCAGTATAACAGGCGACCGTTCGAAATCGTGCAATTCTTTCAGAGTACGGCACTTCTGCCAGTTCAACAAGCAATTTATTGATATTATCAGCATAACTGCAATCTTCTCCTGCATATCGAGCAGCATAGATTCCAGGTGCTCCATCAAGAGCATCAACTTCCAACCCAGTATCATCTGCAATGGCAGGTAAGCCGAGAATAGCAGAAATAGTCCGGGCTTTGAGTAAGGCGTTTTCCTCGAGAGTAGCACCTGTTTCCTCAACTTCGGGAATCTTCCGCTCAGGATCAACTTCATCCAGAGTTTGCGCTGCTATACCTCCACTTTTCAGGAGTTCCTTAAGCTCCGCTGCCTTGTCTCTATTCCTCGTTGCTATTATGATCTGTTTGCTCATTTGAATTCTATCGATGATTCGACGGCGGGAAACATAGGAATATCATTATACCTTCACAAGTAAAATCCGACGGGAAGAACACCAATTAGCGGTTGCTTTTAGAGGGTGGTAAAAGTAACTTCGATGCGCTTTTTTAACAGTAGTTTATTTTGGCTCGGTAGCTCAGTCGGTAGAGCAGAGGCCTGAAAAGCCTTGTGTCGATGGTTCAATTCCGTCCCGAGCCACTGTGATGAAGCCCCAAGAAGTTTAGGGGCTTTTTGTTTTGAATTATCTACTGAGAACTCCCTGAATCTACTTACGCCCATTCTCTTTCACCCAAGCTAACAGCACCCGGTAGAATTGCTCGTAGTCGGCAATGTCAACCCACTCTCCTTCAGCATGATGATTACCACCTTTTCCAGCTATAACCATCGTCGGGATCTTTTTGCCTGAAAAGAATCGGGCATCGGAAGCACCGTGTGATTTAGTCTCACCCACCTCAATGCCAGCCACTTCCTGAGCAATTGCAACGAAACTGACAAATAGAGGGTTGCTCGTATCAGCGAAATGGCTGCCGCCTGAGATTTTCTCCTGCACCGCAATACCATCAAACAGTTCGGCTTTTGCCACTGTTCTGGCCAACATATCATCCGAAGTGTACTTAGGTGTGTAACGAATGTCCACTGTTGCCGTCGCCAAATCGGGGACCTGATTGGTGGCCTTCCCTCCTTCTATGGTGCCTATATTCACCGTGGTATAATAATCGTCTCCCGGCTCCTTCTCTTTGGCGAAGTGACCAAAACCACCAAGCCCAAGTAGTGAATACGATTCCTTCTCTATGGCGAAGTCCTCTTCCAGCATAATGAGGAAGCGGGCTAATTTTGTAATGGCGTTTTCACCCAGCCACGTTCGTGATCCATGAGCACTCTTCCCCTCAGCTGTCACTTCTAGCCATAGAACGCCTTTGGCTTGAGTCTCGAAATTCCAGTCAAAACCACCGTCCGGCATTACCACTATGCCGGCACCATATCCCTGCTCCACCAGATATTTCACTCCGTTGAAACCGCCGATTTCTTCATCTGCAGTCAGCATCAGTCCCACGTCATACTTTGTTAGATCTATTCCCAGCGCCTTGAAGATATTCAGTGAAGCAGCAATTCCCATTTTCATATCATAAGCACCTCTACCTATTAGACGACCATCCTCAACTTTCGGCTGAAAAGATTCCTCAGTCCCGGGCACAACGTCCATGTGTCCCGCCAATAGAATCTTCGGTGAGGTAGTCTCCTGACTGGTAATAACTACTGATGGGAATTCTTTCGATTCGTACCATTGCACATAAATAGGAAGTCCTGCCAATTCCTCTACCACCCACTCCATGGCGGCTTGATTGGCTTCATTATCTCTGGTTACTGTCTGGAACTTGATGAGAGCAGAGAGGTCATCAACAAGTTCACCCTCCGTTTGTGCTGATAATCCACACCATAGAGAAAAAAGCAGATAAAAAACGGCAAACATTCCAGCGAATGGTTTTCTCATTTCTTCCCTCCTAAGTAGTATTTATTTGTACTTCAGCAAGATTTGTCAAGATATTAGAATGTAGAACTGTGAAAGCAGATTCGCAAATGTATCGAGTGAAAATTACCATATCTGTTTATTTACTCTCTCCATTGCTATTGCCTGTTGTCATCCTTAAACTCCACCTATGAATCTTTTCATGCGACTTGGGGTATTTCTCTTCTTTTTTGGGTTGTTGATCCTCAGCACCAAACTACTATTGAGCAAAAAAACACAGGCTGAACTTAAACGGATGGACAATACCATCCCGGCCTACTTTCGGTCGAGTAATAAGGTTCTTGCCCGAATGATAATAATTCTTGTCTTCCTGATGATGG
>MPLZ02042751.1_pt1 | contig 13262 bp, 15 predicted proteins | sample 1617311 | NCBI WGS metagenome assembly MPLZ02 (sample SAMN05944806, study PRJNA350692) | marine metagenome | biome: marine; feature: ODZ; material: water; isolation source: 160 m water sample filtered on 0.2 um supor filter | place: Pacific Ocean | collected 2012-04-08 | depth 160m m | reverse complement strand
TATACCAATATTAATTGATAAAAAATTAGATTTATTTTCTAGTACTGTAAATAACAAATAAATGGGATTTAAGTGCGGTATAGTTGGATTGCCCAATGTTGGAAAATCTACTTTATTTAATGCGCTAACAAACTCAAGCAAAGCTCAGGCGGAAAACTTTCCTTTTTGCACTATTGATCCAAATATTGGAATAGTTCCGGTTCCAGATGATAGGCTAGATAAATTAGTTTCAATTTCAAATTCAAAAAAAAAAATTAATACAACTATTTCATTTGTAGATATTGCAGGCTTGGTAAAAGGCGCATCTAAAGGCGAAGGCTTGGGAAATAAATTCTTATCACATATTAGAGAGGTAGATGCAATAATTCACATGATAAGATGTTTTGACTCTGATGATATCCAAAATGTAAACCCAAATATTGAACCTATAAGAGATTTAGAAATTATAGAAACTGAAATGAAGCTTGCCGACCTAGAATCAATACAAAAAAGACTAGATAAAAAAAATAAGAAAAATTCATCAGAAAGTGAAATCAATATATTAGAAACTGCATTAAATTGTATTAATAATGATAAAAACATAGAAGAAGAGCTTAATAAGAATTTTTCAAAAAAAGAGCTTCATCAAATTGGTCTATTATCAACTAAACCTAAATTATATGTCTGTAATGTTGATGAAAAGAGTATTTCTAATGGAAATAACTACACCAAATCATTTATTGATAAATTTGGCGAAAAAAATACAATATTAATCTCTGCTGATATTGAAAATCAAATTAATCAATTAGAAACTGAAGAAAAAATTAATTATATGAAAATGATTAAATTGAAAGAAGCAGGTTTAAATACATTAATTAAAAAAGGTTATGAGCTACTTGAGTTAGAAACTTTTTTTACATCTGGACCAGAAGAATCCAGGGCTTGGACGGTTCCGATAAATTGTACAGCTCCAAGAGCGGCTGGAACTATTCACACTGATTTTGAAAAAGGATTTATAAGAGCAGAAACAGTATCTCATGAAGAATTTGTTAAAAATAATGGATGGCTAAACTCAAAGAATAATGGAAAAATGAGGTTAGAAGGTAAAGATTATATAGTTAAAGATGGAGACGTTTTAAACTTTAGATTCAATACGTGACCATAGTTTTTTCATGCTAAAGTAAACCAATACAGTTATTATAAACAAATAAATTATTGCTCTAAAACCTATTTTATGTCTAGCTTCTAAATGAGGCTCCGCAGCCCAAGCTAAAAAAGCAACAACATCTTTTGCCATTTGTTTTTCACTGGCATCAGTTCCATCGGCATACTCTACAGCTTCTGCGGACAGAGGTTTTGCCATTTTAATGCTATTGCCTGGCATATATTTATTATAGTAAACACCATCATCTAAAGTAATTCCTGATGGCGGATCTTCATAGCCCATCAATACTGAATAAATATAATCTGCCCCACCTTGTCTAGCTTTAACTAAAACAGACATGTCTGGTGGATATGCCCCACCATTTGCCGCTGTAGCTGCTTGCTCATTAGCATATGATCCAACAAATTTATCTGAAAGCCTTGCTGGCCTTGTAAACATTTCTCCATCACTATTAGGTCCGTCTATAACTTCAAATTGAGATGCTATTATTTTTGCTTGTTGCTCTGAAAACTCTGGTCCGCCTGGTTGAGATAAATTTCTATAGCTTAAATATTTAACTGAATGGCAAGCTGAACACACTTCTGTGTAAACTTGGTATCCTCTTTGTAATTGTGCTCTATCAAATTTACCAAAAAAACCTTTAAAACTCCAACTTGGCTCTAACAATTTATGAGATTTTTCTGCTGCAATAGAATTAAAACCATAAATTAAAAACATTGTAAAAAAAAGAATAAATTTGAAAAGATTTTTCATTAATTTTCTTTCTTTTCTTTAAGCGTTGATTCATTTGGTGAACCCTCAAGAACAGGTTCTGTTAAACTTAATGGAACATCTAAAGTTCTTTCTTTTGCACCTAAAACAGGAAGAATAACTAAAAAATGTAAAAAATAATAAGCTGTAGCTACTCTTGCCACAAGCAAATAAAGGCCTTCCGCAGGCATTGCCCCAACATAACCTAAAATCAAAACATCAGCCACTAAGAACCAGTAAAATTGTTTATATAAAGGTCTAAATATTGCAGATCTTACTTTTGACGTATCTAGCCATGGCAATATTACTAAAACAAAAATTGAACCAAACATTGCAATAACTCCAAAAAGCTTATCTGGAATTGAGCGTAGTATTGCATAAAAGGGCAATAAGTACCACTCGGGAACTATGTGGTTGGGAGTAACCATTGGGTTAGCTTCAATGTAATTATCTGGATGTCCTAACAAATTAGGAGAATAGAATACAAAGAATGCAAATATTATTAAAAAAATTAATAATGCATATAAATCTTTAATTACTATATATGGATGAAAAGGAACTTTATCTTTTGATGGATGTTTAAGATCTATCCCTATTGGATTATTATTTCCCGGAATATGTAAAGCCCAAATATGTAAAATTACCAAACCTAAAATTAAAAATGGAAAAAGATAATGTAGTGCATAAAATCTTGTTAAAGTTGGACTATCTACTGCAAACCCTCCCCATAACCAATTGGTAATAATGTCTCCAATAAAAGGAACGGCGCTAAATAAATTTGTAATTACAGTTGCTGCCCAAAAACTCATTTGACCCCAAGGTAGAACGTAACCCATAAAAGCTGTCATCATCATTAAAAAATATATTATCATTCCTATTACCCATATAAGTTCTCTTGGAGATTTGTGAGATCCATAATACAGGGATCTAAATATATGAATATAAACAGCTAAGAAAAACATAGATGAGCCGTTTGCATGAAAATATCTTATTAACCATCCATAATTTACATCTCTCATTATGTGTTCAACACTTTCAAATGCTAGGCCAGAAGTGGCAACATAATGCATAGCCAATATTATTCCGGTAATAATTTGAGCTATCAAACAAAATGTTAAGATTGCTCCAAACGTCCACCAGTAATTTAAATTCTTTGGTGTTGGATATTCAGTTAAATGATTTCTAAGTGTTAATAGAGGCAAACGATCATTAAACCATTTTCCAAATTTTGATTTAGGTGTGAATTCGTGATCGCTCATTAATATTTATTATCCAATCTTTATCGTGTTACTATTAAGAAATTCATATTTTGGAACTTCCATGTTTGTTGGCGCAGGACCTTTTCTTATTCTTCCTGAGGTATCATAATGAGATCCATGACAAGGACAAAACCATCCGCCATATTCTCCTTTATCTCCTAATGGAACGCAGCCTAAGTGAGTGCATACACCCAGCATAACCAACCATTCTGGATTTTTTGCTCTATCTTCATCTTTCTCGGGGTGTTTTAAATCCTTTAGATTAACTTTTTTTGCTTTTGTTATTTCCTCTTCAGTTCTTCTTCTGATAAAAACAGGCTTGCCTCTCCACAGAACTGTTATTGATTGTCCTCTTTCAACACCACTGATATCTACTTCTGTACTTGCAAGTGCTTTCACTGAAGCATCTGGATTCATTTGATCAATCAAAGGCCAAGCAACAGCTCCCACCCCAACTGCTCCTAGAGCATATGAAGCTGTGAATATAAAGTCTCTTCTATTGGTTTTTTTATCTTCCGACATTAATAAATTAATTTGTTATTTATGTTTAATTATATGATTTAATATTAATAAAAAAGTATTTTTGTATGGATACAATGACACACGATAAAGTCGATTTAACCCCAAAAATAGCACTATATGAGCCAGATATACCTCAAAATACAGCTTCAATTATAAGGACATGTTCGTGTCTTGGAGCTCAACTAGAAATTATAGAGCCATGTGGTTTTTTGTTCACAGACAAACGATTTAAAAGAGTAGTAATGGACTATATGGATGAAGATAAAATAAAATTTTATAAAAGCTCAGATGAATTTTTTAAATATAAAAAAAATCAAAGAGTTATTTTAATTACAACTAAAGCTATTAAATCATATACAGAATTTTTTTTTAAAATAACAGATACTCTTCTCTTTGGAAGAGAAAGTGCAGGTGTGCCAAATAAAATTCATGAAATGGTCGACGAAAAGTTAAAAATACCTATGAAAGAAAATAAAAGATCTTTAAACCTTGCAACATCTGTGGGCATAGTTTTAGCTGAACAAATAAGACAAATAAAAAATTAAATGGAAACTGATATAAAAAAAAATTAGCAAGAAATTGGTTTAGGATTCTTCAGGACATGATTTGTTTTGATATTGAAGAAATTGAAAAAAATAAAAAAAAATTCATTTCAAATCATTGGGAAAGAAGTAAAAAAAAAGATGAAGGTGGTGGTGAATATAGAATTTTAGAAAATGGCAAGGTATTTGAAAAAGTTGGAGTAAATTTCTCTGAAGTTTATGGAAAATTTTCAAAAGAATTTAAAAAAAAATACCTGGTACAAATTCTGATCCAAGTTTTTGGGCTTCAGGAATATCAATTGTAATGCATATGAAAAACCCACATGTTCCTGCTATGCATTTTAATACTAGGTATATTCATACTTCATTTGGTTGGTTTGGTGGTGGTATGGATGTAACACCTTGTGTTGAAGATAAAAAGTTAAAAAATTGGTTCCATAAAGAAGTTAAAATGGCTTGTGATAGACATAATAAAAAATATTATAAAAAATATAAAAAAAAATGTGATGAGTATTTTTATCTTCCGAATCGTAAAGAAGCTAGGGGAATTGGAGGAATATTTTTTGACTATAAAAAAGAAAACTGGGAAAAAGATTTTAATTTTGTACGAGATGTTGGACTCACATTCAAAAGAATTTTTAGAGAAATTATAATCAAAAAAAACAATAAAAAATGGAATAATAAAGAAAAAGAAATTCAATATTTTAAAAGAGGTAGATACGTTGAATTTAATTTACTTTATGATAGAGGAACTAGATTTGGTTTACAAACGGGTGGAAATACAAATGCAATTTTAATGTCTCTTCCTCCCATTGCAAAATGGTAATAAATTATGGATAAAGAACCTATTACAGTTTCTGGATTAGAACAATTAAGAGAAGAATTAATTTTTTTAAAAGAAAAAAAACGTCCTGAAATTGTTGCTGCGATTGCTGAAGCTAGATCGCATGGAGATCTTAAGGAAAATGCAGAATATCATGCGGCAAAAGAACAACAATCCCATAACGAAGGAAGAATTCAAGAAATAGAAGATTTAATTGCTAGAGCAAATGTTATCGATGTAACAAAAATAAATAATGACGGAAAAGTTATTTTTGGATCTACAGTTTATTTACAAAATTTAGATACAAATGAAAATATTGAATACAAACTTGTTGGAAAAGACGAGGCAGATTTAAAAAAAAAATTAATTTTTTTTCAATCACCAGTAGGAAAAGGTCTAATAGGTAAAAACAAAAATGATTTAGTAGAAATATCTACGCCTTCAGGTGTAAAAAATTTTGAAATTATTGACGTAAAATACATTTAATTTTTAATTATCTTGTTTAATTCGTGATCTGAAATCTTAAATGAATTTTCAATCCAGAATTTCTCTATTTCTTTTAATTTTTCACCAAGTTCTTTTCCTTCTTTAAAATTAAATTTTTCAATCAATGTTTTTGCTTTTACTTCAAGTTTTGGAGCTTCTTGGTTGTTAAAAAATGTTTTTAATTTAAGTAAATTTTTATCTAATTTTTTATTTTTAAATATTTGAAAATCAATAAGATCAATTAAATAATCTTTGCCATTATAATAAAGTATTTTCCAAAAATTTTTTTCTTTAAAAATGTTTCTGTCTAAATTTTTAGAATAAATATTTGATAAAAATCTAATCTTTTTTTTATCTTCATTTGAAATATTGTATTTATAAATAAAATATTCGCTATTATCTGTATCATCAATTATCATTAGAGAAATTAAAAAAATAAAATTTTTCTCTTCAATTATTTTTTTTGAATAATCATTTATATTTTTAAAAATACCTAGATTAATCAATTGTGGAAACACAAGGGTAATTATTTCTTGGCAAAATTTGTCTTTTGAAAGTTTCAAAAAACCTTTGGATAAAACTAATTTTTTTAACTCATCTAATAGTCTGTCAGATGAAATTTTTGATATACCATTTATGTTTTGTTTAATTATTTTTTTTAAACTGTTTTTGTGGTCTAGTTTGCTATAATTTAAAAAAAAACGCACATATCTCAAAATTCTTAAATAATCTTCTTTAATTCTTGTTTCAGGATTTCCAATAAACTTTACATTGCCTGACTCTAAATCTTTTTTTCCATTGAATGGATCATACAAATTACCATGCAAATCTGCATAAATTGCATTGAAGGTAAAATCTCTTCTTGAAGCGTCCTCGTACCAATCATTAGAAAACTCAACTTCAGCATGTCTTCCATCTGTTGAAATATCTTTTCTTAAAGTTGTAATCTCAAATTTATAATCATCAACTTTTGCAGTGATAGTTCCGTGCTCTATACCACTTTCATAGAAACTGATTTTGTTTTTTCTTAAAATTTCACAAATTATTTTTGGAGCAATATTTGTTGCAAGATCTATATCATCTACTTTTTCTTTATTGATTATTTTTCTAATACTACCACCCACATATCTAATTTCACTGGTTTCTGAAAAATTTGAAATTAAATGAAAAATTTTTTCAATATTTGTTTTTTTATTTAGATTTTCAAAATCTACAAAGTAATAATTTTTACTATCTTTATTTTTAAATATTTTACTAATTATATTTATCATATTTGTCTGGGGCTCTAGGATTCGAACCTAGGATGACGGTACCAAAAACCGCTGCCTTACCACTTGGCTAAGCCCCAAAGTTATTTTCGTATAACACAAAAAAAAAACTTTATATAGTTTTAGATGTAATACACCAATAATTTTTATATTTTTTTTTAAATAATTTTGCACCATTTATTGCTGAATTTTTTGATAAGAAGTACCCAACTAAAGAAGAGCCTGATCCTGTCATACGAACAAACTGTATATTTGGCAAAACTTCCATAAATGATTTTACTTCTTTTAATTTGGGATAATATTTAAAAACTACTTTTTCTAAATCATTTTGTAATTTTAAAATATTTATGAAATTAAAATGATCCTTGTTATCTGTTGTTAATTTTCTTGATGAATAGCTTCGTAGGTTTCTATAAATTTCCTTAGTCGAACACCCAAACTTTGGTTTAATTATAATAACAAAAAGCCCTATTTTCTTTATTGATGTAACTAGTTTGCCATTTGAATACAAAATTTTATTTTCATTATTTATACCCAATTGAACATCTGAGCCAATTTGCTTAGTTAATCTTATAAGATTTTTTTTTGAAAAATTTAAAGTTTTTTTAAAAATAAAAAATCTTATAATTGCAGAAGCATTCATTGATCCGCCGCCAAGACCTGCTTTTTGAGGTATATTTTTTTTTACTTTAATCAAATATTTTTGATTATTTAATATATTTTTTCTATCCAAAACTTTTAACAAATCAGAGATGGTATTTTTTTTTTTTATCCCTTTTGAAAATTTTCCAAAAAATTGAATTTTATGCTTTCTACCGGTAATTTTTTTTATTTTAATTTCATCATGCAGATTTAAGAATGAAATTAAACTTTCTATTTTGTGATATCCAGATTTTAATCTTCCAGTAACTCCCAATGACAAATTAATTTTTGCATACGATTTAATTATTTTAGAATTCATTATCTAACTTTCGTCTAATCCTTTAAGTAATTTTTTGGAAATATTTGTTTTCATTTCGTTTTCTGAGTCTTTAGAATTTAAGGCACTTTGCCAATAATATTTGGCTTGGATTTTTCTATTTAACTTCCAAAGAACATCTCCATAATGATCATTAACTATGGGGTCTTTAGGCATGAGCTGAATGGCTTTTCTTAAAAAATTTTCAGCATTTATAAAATCACCAATTAGATAATATCCCCATCCAACAGAATCAATTATGAATGGATCATTTTTTTTTTGATTATATGCATTATCCAGCATGCTAATTGCCTCTTGAATATTATAATTTCTCTCCAACCAACTATATCCGAGATAGTTTAGAACATACGGATCATCTGGTTTTATTGATAAAGATTTAAGTAAATCTTTATCTGAATTTTTATCGTCCCCTAATCTTTCATAGCACGTACCTCTCTTGTGTAAAACATCGGCATATTCATCTGAATTTTCATTTAATTTTTTTAACAATGAAGAATAGTATTTTATAGATTTTTCAAATTCTTTATTTCTTTTATAAATATTGGCCATATCATAAATTATTTTTATAGATGGATTTGAGTATTCATTAAATTTTGTTTCAATATAATTTAGAGATTGTTTTGAGTTTTGTTCACTATAAATAATTTGAGATATTTTTTTTAATTTATACCAATTATAAACTTCATCTTCTTTATTAAAATTTTCAAGAAGATTTCTCATTTTTTCATAATTTCTGATTTCAGAATAATTTGAAATTAAATGTGTCAAATTAAAATAAAATTTTGGGTTTAAATAGTTTGATATATTCGAATAGAAGTTTGATTTTTGAAAATCTTCATCCACAGCTAAAAAATTAGAAATTAAAAAGAAAAATTCTGCAAGAATATCTGCTTCATTCTCACAAGAAAAAAAATCTTCAAATTTATTAAAGTTCGAATTATCAATCCATTGTTTAGCTTGCTGAATTAATAAATTACTATCTAGAACATTAATTGTTGTAGATGTTTCAAGCACATTTTTAAAATCTTTTTCTTTTATTAAATTCCTCAAATAAAAAAACAAATATCTTGTGTAATCCCCATCACTAGAATTAATTAAATTTATAAATTTTAAGTTTGTCTCTGGTTGATTTAGATAACAGTATTGAAATGCCTCATTAATTGATGACAATTTGCCAAAATTTTTCTTATTTAAATTTAGTTCTCTTGTTAAAAATAAATCATTATAACTCTTTAAAACTTCATAAATAATATACTGAAAGTTGTCATAATCTCTGTAGCTTTGTAATTCATTTAATAATTTAATATTTTTGTCAAATTCTTTTTTTTTAAAGTTATCAATTAAAAGCAATAATTTTGCTTCAAAGAAATTTGAATTATTTTGGTCTTTATTTTGTTTAATTATATTTATTGATTTTTGAACTTTACCGTTAACCGTAAGAGTTATCACATATTTTTTTAAATATTTTTCATGCTTATTAATTAAAATTTTTGATGAATTAAAATGTTTTATAGCAACGTCACTTTCCTGATTATTTTGAGAAATTATTGCTGAAAGATAGTTTGATAGGTACTTGGGGTTGAAATCGTTCTCATCTGTAGTTTTAGAAAAGGCAGAAGTTTGATATATAAAAAAAACAATAAATAAGATTAATTTTAATTTTTTTATCACTTTGCTATTCTATGATTGTAAAAGACAAAAATCAAAATGACATTGTAGACCAAGAATTAATAAATTCTTTTGAAATTGATTATATTTTCGAAGGTAAGCCTATAAATCGATTTAAAAATAAACCTACAATTGAAAATATCAATTCCAAACTAAATAATCTTAAAACAAAAATTAATAATATCTACAATTGTGATTTAAAAAATAATGCAAAACAAATTGTATTTAGTGATGGCAATTCTATGAGTCCAATTATGATAGTTGGTGAAGGACCGGGTCAAAAAGAAGATGAGCTTGGAAAACCTTTTGTAGGTGATGCTGGTCAACTACTTAATAAAATGCTTGCTGCAATAAATATAAAGAGAGAGAATGTTTACATAACAAATGTTGTTAACTACAGACCTCCAAATAATAGAAAGCCAGAACCAGCTGAAATAAATAGATACTCAGAATTTTTGAGAGAACACATATTAATTATAGATCCAAAAATATTAATACTTATGGGTAGTACAGCCATGGAAGCTTTGTTTGGATCAAAAATTAAAATAACAAAAGAAAGAGGTGTTTGGAAAGAAGTAATTATAAATAACAAAACTTATATTGTAATGATAACTTTTCACCCTGCTTATTTACTTAGACAAGCAGATCAAAAAAAATATTCATGGGCTGATTTAAAAGAAATAAGAAAAAAAATAGATGAACTAAAATTGAAAGTTTAATATGAAAAGTTTTATTGCTGGAGTTGATGAAGTGGGCAGAGGAAGTTTAGTTGGTCCAGTATATGCTGCAGCAGTTATTTTAAAAAAAAAATTAAACAAAAAAAAACTTAAAGATTCTAAGAAGCTAACAAAAAGAAATCGAGAAATTTTAGAAAAACATATAAAAAAAAACTCTCATTGGTCAATTGGTTCTGCTTCATTAAAAGAAATAGAAAAATTAAATATTTTAAATGCAAGTCTGTTAGCAATGAAAAGAGCAATAATAAAATTAAAAATAAAACCTAAACAAGTATTAATAGATGGAAATAAAGTTCCAAAAATAAAAAATTATAATTTAAAATATGTTATCAAAGGAGATGAAAAAATACCTGAAATATCAGCTGCATCAATAATTGCTAAAGTTTCAAGAGATCGCTTGATTACAAAAATGTCAAAAAAATATATTAAGTATTCTTGGAATAAAAATGCTGGTTACGGAACCAAAGATCACTTATCAGCAATTAAAAAATTTGGGATAACTAAATATCACCGCAAAACATTTCAACCAATACACAACATATTGAGTCTCAAATAAATCAGATCACAATTGGACTCAAATTAATACAATCGCAGATTGACGGTGACTCTCGGCTCGAGTCTAATTGTTTTTTATAAAATGATTAACTCAACTTTAAAAAATAAAATTATCAATGGTGATAGCCTTAAAGAATTAAAAAAAATTCCTAACGAAAGTTTTGATCTAATTTTTGCCGATCCTCCATATAATTTACAGTTAAGAAATAAATTAATTAGACCGGATAGATCAAAAGTAAATGCGGTAAATGATAAATGGGATCAGTTTGAAAGTTTTAAAACTTATGATGAATTTACCAATGACTGGCTTCTGGAATGTAAAAGATTGTTAAAAAAAAATGGGAGTATTTGGGTAATTGGAAGCTATCATAATATTTTTAGAGTTGGTGCAAAAATACAAGATTTAGGATTTTGGATTCTTAACGATGTAATTTGGAACAAAAATAATCCAATGCCAAATTTCAGAGGAACAAGATTTACTAATGCTCACGAAACATTAATCTGGGCTTCTAAAGATAAAAATTCAAAATACACTTTTAATTATCAGTCATTAAAATGTTTTAATGATGATTTACAAATGAGGTCTACTTGGAACTTACCAATTTGCAATGGAAATGAAAGATTAAAACAACAAGGTCAAAAAGTTCATTCTACTCAAAAACCTGAAGCTTTGCTTCATAGAATAATATTGGCATCTACAAACAAAAATGATTTTATTTTAGATCCTTTTTTGGGTTCTGGAACAACTGCGGTTGTTGCCAAAAAACTTGGTAGAAACTTTTGTGGTATTGAAAAGGAAAAACTATATTTTGAAGCTGCTTACAAAAGAATAAAAAATTCCAAAATAATTAAAGATGAATATTTAGATGCAATTCAAAATAATAGATCCAAACCAAGAATTCCATTTGGGTCATTAGTAGAACTTGGTGTAATTAAGCCTGGTACGGAAATTTATGATCAAAAGAAAAAAGTAAATGCTAAAATAATGATTGATGGGAGTATCAAGTATCAAAAATCTGAAGGTTCTATACATAAAGTAGCTGCAAAAATACTAGGTGCAGAAAGTTGTAATGGATGGACTTACTGGCATTATCAATCAGGCAACACTCTTAAACCTATTGATGAATTAAGAGAAAGATTAAGACCAAAGAATTAATTTTTATAAATTTTTCCTAAATAATTTTCCAAAAATCTTTTATTTTTAGTCAAATATTTTAAAGCAAGATTTCTAATTGAAGTTGTTAGTGAATTTGATAAATGGAAAGTAAAATAATTAATGATCGATCTGGAATTAATTGTCTTTATCTTTTTATATCTTTTTTGATAATAAGAATAAGTATTATTTTCTATTTCTTCGTAAGCTTCTTTGGAAGCCTCTATAGATTGAGATGCTCCTTGAGCAAATGAAGGTGGAAATGCATACAACGCATCTCCAACAAAAAAAATATTTCTTTTTTCAGGTTTTATAAATTTATCACTAATAAAAATTGGGAATGATTTAATATTTTTAATTTTATCCCTTAAATTAAATGATGTTTTTGAAGATATTTCATTAACTAGGCAGTGCAAAAATTTATAATTATTAAAATAATTCTTATCAACTATTTGTTCTTTTTTTAGACTTTTTCTAATTATTGATATGAAATTAAATTCTTTATTTTGGTTAACTGGATATATGACAAAATGAAATTTGGAACCTAAATATAATGAAATATCAGGACTTTCAAAATCTTTAATGCTCCCTCTTAATGCGACTGAGTCGTAATATTTTGGGCTAATTTCTTTTTGAAAAATGATAGATTTACTTTTTGAAAAAACGCCATCAGATACCAATAAATAATCAAATTGTTCAACATGATTGTTTGAAAATGACAAACTTATTTTGTCTTTATAATTAATGCTGGTTAGTTCACAGCTTTGAACAATATTATTCTCTGGAATATTTCTTAATAAAAAATTAAATAATGTAGATCTTTTTAAAGTTGTATAACGATTATTTTCATAATTAAATTTTGAAATATCTATATCGCAGATCTTTTTACAGCTTTTTGCATCATAAAAATTTAGTTTATTTGGAAAAGAAATCTCATGTGCTTCAATATTTTTAAAACCTACTTCATTTAATAGCTTGATGCTGTTAACTGAAAGCTGGATTCCATATCCATCATTTAATTCAAAGTGAGATTTTTTTTCAAAAACTTTATATTGATAGTTCTGATTTTTTTGAAGAAGATTTGCAAAATATAAACCGGAAATACCACCGCCAATAATTGCAATTTTTTTCATTAATATTTCACAATCGATTTAAAAATTTTTTTTGTAAATGATGGTAAAATATACTTCTTAATATCATCTTCATCTAACAAAAAGCTATTTCTTAAATCTGTTTTTTTATTTTTTTTATTTATTGTAACTTTCATATCCATATTAGATAATTTAATATTTATTCTTTTATTTAAAGAAGATTTAAATTTCTTTTGATTTATTTCTCTCATTGGAAAAATTAATAAATTTTTTAAGAAGTTAAAT
>MPLZ02028775.1_pt1 | contig 13262 bp, 9 predicted proteins | sample 1617311 | NCBI WGS metagenome assembly MPLZ02 (sample SAMN05944806, study PRJNA350692) | marine metagenome | biome: marine; feature: ODZ; material: water; isolation source: 160 m water sample filtered on 0.2 um supor filter | place: Pacific Ocean | collected 2012-04-08 | depth 160m m | reverse complement strand
GGACGGACACGAGTTGGCTCATGGACTTCCACCAGGGCACCCCGACTGGGGACTGTTGATCCCGAGTGGGACCGGTCTGATGCGTTGGGGGGTCGTGGGGCACGGGAGGATCGTCCCGAAGTTCCTGGATGCAGCCAGGGGTGTCGGCCACGAGGTGGTCGCCGTCGTCGGCCGCGATCCCTCGAGGGTCGCAGCATTTGCGACAGACCATGGAATCAGCCAAGCCGGCGTCGATCCATCCGACCTCGTTGGCCAAGTCGACGCCGTCTACGTTGCCACGCCGCACAGCGGACATCGCGATGCTGCCCTGGTCCTCCTGCCGGCCGGAGTTCCGGTGCTGTGCGAAAAGCCGATGGCTGTGAATGCCACCCAGGTCCGCCAGATGCTCGATGCAGCCCGGGGGTCCGGGGCATTCCTGATGGAGGCGATGTGGACCCGGCACCTTCCGGTTCTGCGACGACTCCGGGAGTGGATCGACCAGGGTCGGCTCGGCGAGATCCGAACGGTCGAGGCGGCGTTCGGATTCAACGCCCCGTACCAGCCGACCAGCCGACTCTGGTCTCCCGAGTTGGCCGGGGGCAGCCTGCTCGACATCGGCATCTACCCGCTGACCCTGGCGGAGTTGGTGTTCGACGGCACGCCGGTCTCGTTCGAGGCGGAGGCTGAGTTGTCGGCCAGTGGCGTCGACTCCTGCCTGAGCCTGGAGGCCGAGTTCACCGGGGGCGGATCGGCACATCTCAGGTCGGCATTCAACGCCGACCTCTCTCCGACCGCCCGGGTCGTCGGCTCTGCAGGTGTCGTAGAGATTCCGGAGTTCTGGTGTGCAGAGCGCATGGTGTTCGACCCCGTGGACGGTGGTCGTGCGGAAGAAGTTCTCGAGCCACACCGCGTCAACGGTTTCGAATACCAGATCCTGGAGGCGGCACGATGCCTGGAGGCCGGCAGCAGCGAGAGCGCAGTGGTTCCGTGGACCTGGTCCCTTGCGATGGCTGAACTGACGGACGAGATCCGGGCGCGGATCGGTGTCGTCTACCCGGACGACGACGGGCCCCAGTGATGCGGGGGGTCGCTGACGCCGGGCAGGGACTGCACTGCTCGACCGTGATCCAGGGGGCGACACCGTTGTTCGGCGCGACGCTGGTTGCCGAACCTCGGCGACTCCTCGACGAGGTACACGGCTCGGGAGTCGACGCCTTCGATTCGGGACTGGCCTATACGGACCCGGACGGCACCTGTGATGGACGCCTGGGCGGATGGGTGGCCGATCGGGGCGTGCGCGACGCCGTCACCCTCATCGGGAAGGGGTGCCATCCCGGCCCACCCGACTGGTCCGCTTCCAGGGTCCACCCGGAAACGGTCGCCGTCGACGTCGCCGCCACCCTCGACCGGATGGGTACCGAACACCTCGACCTCTGGCTGTTCCATCGGGACGATCCGTCAGTCCCGGTCGGGGAACTGGTCGATGCCGCCGAGAGACAGGTCGAGGCAGGGACGATCGAGGCATGGGGGGTGTCGAACTGGTCGACCGATCGACTCCGCCAGGCCATCGGCATCGCTGTCACCTCACCTCCGGTTGCCACCAGTTCGCAGTACTCCCTCGTCGACCAGTTGGCCGAACCATGGCAGGACGTGGCCACCCTCACCGGCGCCGAACGTGCCGGTGAACGGGAGTGGCTCGCTGAGACCGGGATCGCCGTCCTTGCCTGGTCGCCCCTGGCCGGTGGCTATCTGACAACCGCTCACGAACCCGGATCGACCGAGGACCAGGCGACGACCCGCTGCTATGACTCGCCGGAGAATCGAGGAAGGCGGGACCGAGCCCGACAGTTCGCCCACTCCAGGGGCTGCAGCCCGGAACAGGTCGCAATCACGTTCGTGGCGACCGCTCCGTTCCAGGTACATGTCGTGAGCGCCGCCCGCAGCGGCGAGGAGGCAGCTGCGAATTGTGCAGCGGCTTCCATGGACCTCACCCTCGATGAGCGACGGTGGCTCGAGTTCGGCACATGAACGTTGCCGGGTTGGCTCAGGATGCTCCTCCGACGCCGGCGACCAGCCGACCGGCCGGCCGGAAGATGCCCGGCCCCGACCATTCGACCAGTGGGATCGACGGGGCCCCGGTCCCCGATCTCAGTCGTGCCAGTCGAGTGCCGTACGCATGGTGGATTCGAAGTCTTCGAAACTCATGGACGCCTTGGTGGCATCGATGAGCACGGCATCCTCGCCCACCAACGTCCGGAACGGCATCGAGGGATCGGTGGCGGCACGCACGATGGCATCAGCGACGGCCTGGGGGTCGGAGGGGGGACCACCACCGTCGAGGCTCGTCAGGGATTCCCGGAATGCGAGGGCGCGCTCCTCCTGGGGAGAACCCGTCCAACTCGCCGGACGGACGATGTTGTCCTGAAAGTTCGTGGCGAACCGTCCGGGCTCGATGAGATGGATCCGGATCCCGAGTTGGGATACCTCGAAGTGCAGGGATTCGCTCATCGCTTCGAGAGCGTGCTTCGATGCCGAGTAGGCGCCGCCGTAGGGCGGGGCCACCCGTCCGGCGATGCTGCTGACATTTACGATCACTCCGCTTCCACGCCCACACCACATCGGGAGCACCGCCCGCATCGTGCGCAGGGGACCCATGACGTTGGTCTCGAACTGGCGCTGCATGAGTGCATCGTCGATCTGTTCGATCGCTCCCTGCACCTCGAACCCGGCGTTGTTGACCAGCACATCGATGTCGAGGGGGTCGGCAATGCAGGCTTCGACCGAATCCGGATCACAGACATCGAGTTGGCGAATCTCGATGCCCAGGCCTTCGTCCTCGGCGGTACTGCGCAGTTCTTCTCCCTTGGCGGGGGTACGCATCGTGGCGATCACCTGATGGCCCCCGCGGGAGAGGGAAAGGGCGGCCAATCTGCCGAAACCACTGTTGCTGCCGGTGATGAGGACCCGCGCCATGCGCGAACCCTAGAGTCTTGTGATGGGCCAAGGCGTCACCACCTGGCACTACGGGCTTGTCGCGCGCTGGTGGGCGGAGTTCAACGTCGGCGGAGACGACGTCGGATTCTTCCGGGATGCCATCCAGCGGTGCGGGGAGCCGGCGCTGGACGCCGGCTGTGGCACCGGACGCCTGCTGCTCCCCTTCCTGCGTTCGGGCATGGACGTCGACGGCAGCGACGTGTCCGGCGACATGCTCGGCTGGTGCGCCACGAAGGCCGAGGCAGAGGGACTCTCGGCGAACCTCTACACGCAGGCCATGCACGAACTCGAATTGCCACGCCGGTACCGCACGGTCATCGTCTGTGGAGCGTTCGGCCTGGGCGGCACCCGTGCACTCGACCTTGAGGGGTTGCGTCGAATCCACGCCCACCTGCAACCGGGTGGAACGCTTCTCATGGACCACCACCTGGCGGATCGCGACTCCGACTATGGCTGGGCACTGGCCGAGGGCCTGGACCTGCCACCCAGTTGGCCGGAGCAAGGCGATCGGCGCCGAACCAGTGACGGGGTGGAGCTCGAATTGCGGACACGCCTCCTCGAGGCCGATCCGATCGAACGGACCATCACTCGTGAGATCTGCGCCCGAGAGTTCGTCGATGGCGCTGAGGTCAGGAACGAGACCAATTCGATCGTGATCTGCGGCTATTCGACGACGGAGGTCGAATCGATGCTCGAGGGAGTCGGTTTCGGCGACATCCGGGTGACAGGGGCCCTGGAGGACCGCCCTCCACGGCCCGAAGACGAGTTCGTCATTTTCGAGGCCGTGGCCTGAACCGGTCCGGTCGAAGGTCGGAGAAGCCGGTCCACGGGTTCCGCTTGCCAGCCACGTGCGGCTAGAAAGTGGTCCATGCAGAGGAGGGATGCTCGATGAGATACGCCGCTCCGACAACGGTGGACGAGGCCCGATCGTTGCTCGCCGAACACCCCGGATCCCGGGTGTTCGCCGGCGCCACCGACCTCATCCCACAGATACGGGCCGGCCGCCCGGCGCCACCCGTGCTGGTCGACCTCAAGCGGATCGACCAACTGATGACGGTCGTCCACGAGGACGGGCAATGGAGGATCGGTGCGGCGACCCCGACCTCGAACCTCACCCGAAACCGCGACTTCACCGCCATGTTTCCCGGGCTGTCCGAAGCGATGGGTCTGATCGGGTCCGACCAGATCCAGAACCGCTCGAGCCTGGGCGGCAACCTCGCCAACGCCTCGCCTGCAGCGGACTCGGTTCCTGCGATGATCGCCAACGCTGTTCAGGCGGTCATCGCCTCCGGCGACGGTACCCGCACCGTGCCGGTGGCCGAGATCGCCACCGGCCCGGGCCAGACCTCGCTGGCCGACGGCGAGTTCATCGTCGAGTTCACCGTGGCCGATCCCCCATCCAACACGGGCGACGCCTACCTACGCATGATCCCACGCACCGAGATGGACATCGCCATCGTCGGCGCCGCCGTGCGGCTCACCGTGGATGGAGACATCGTCACCGATGCCACCGTGGTCCTCGGCGCCGTGGCACCCACCGCCGTCACGGTGCCCGAGGCCGGGGCAGCCCTGGTCGGCGCCGCCATCGATGCCGGCTCGATCGACGGCTCGGCCATGGACACACTGGCCGACGCTGCATCCGCCGCCTGCGACCCGATCGACGACAAGCGGGGGACCGTCGCATACCGGCGCCAGGTGGCCGGCGTCATGGCCAGACGGGCGGCAGCGATCGCTGTCGGCCGCGCCCAGAACGGAGTTTGACCCATGTCACGCACTCATGTCACCTGCACGGTCAACGGAGACCCGGTCGACTTCCTGGCCAGCGACGACACGTCCCTGCTCAACGCCCTGCGTGGCGAACTCGGCCTCACCGGGGCGAAGGAGGGCTGCGGCACCGGTGACTGCGGTGCCTGTTCGGTGCTCATCGACGGGCGCCTCAACTGCTCGTGCCTGGTGTTCGCCCCCGAGGCCGAGGGAAGCGACATCGTGACCGTCGAGGGAATCGCCGACGACGACCACCTCCATCCCCTCCAACAGGCCTTCCTGGAGGGCGCAGCCCTGCAGTGTGGCATCTGTACCCCCGGCGTCCTCATCGCCGCGAAGGCGTTGCTCGACGCAAACCCGGACCCGACCGAGACCGAGATCCGTTACGCCCTCGCCGGCAACCTCTGCCGCTGCACCGGCTACGACAAGATCATCCGGTCCGTCCAGGAAGCCGCTGTTCGACTGAAGGGAGCGGCACGATGACCGTCGCCGCAGATCCTCCGGCCTACAAGTGGGTCGGCACACGTCCGATTCGCCACGACGGATACGAAAAGGTCATCGGCAAGGCCCGCTTCGCTGCGGACCTCGACCTGCCTGGACAACTCCATGCCGCCTACCTGCGGTCACCCCACGGCCACGCCCGCATCGTTTCGATCGACACCACGACGGCGGCAGGGATGCCCGGGGTCAAGGCCGTGGTCACCGGCGCCGACTTTCCCGACCTCGACCCCACTGACCCCAACTTCGACGTCTCGGTCAACGTCATGGCCCGCGGCACGGTGCTCTACAACGGTCACGCACTGGCCGCTGTCGCTGCAACGACCCGGGCCGAAGCCGCTACCGCCGCCGCAGCAATCCAGGTCGAATACGAACTCCTGCCCGTTGTCCTGACCCTCGACGAGTCGATGGCCGATGGTGCCCCGCTGGTGAACGAGCACAACGTCACCAAGTTCGTCGAGAGCGACGGCCCGTCCAACCTGGCGACGGTCAACGTCCTCGAACGGGGCGATGTCGATGCAGCGTTCGCAACGGCCGACCTGGTGGTCGAGCGCGAGTTCGACACCGCCCACGTCCACCAGGGCTACATCGAACCCCACGCGTGCGTAGTCGATGTCGGCCCCAACGGAAAGGCCGACGTCTGGGCGTCGTCGCAGGGCCACTTCATGGTCAGGTCGCTGACCGCTGCGACCCTCGGGTGGGAGCCTTCCAGGATCAAGGTGACCCCAGCGGAGATCGGCGGTGGCTTCGGCGGAAAGACCACGATCTACCTCGAACCCGTGGCGGCCCGACTGTCGGAGATGAGCGGACGCCCGGTCAAGCTCGTCATGACCCGCGAGGAGGTGCTGCGGGCCACCGGTCCCGCGCCGGCATCGAAGTCGAGGGTCAAGATCGCTGCCAGCGACGACGGCGATCTCACCGCCATCGAATGCTGGTTCGGCTACTCGGTGGGGTGCACCAACGACTTCGCAGGGCTGGTCGGGGCGATGTCGGTGGCGTCCTACAAGTTCCCCAACCTGAAGCTCGAGGCCGTCGGCGTGCTCACCAACACGCCGAAGACCGCCGCCTACCGGGCACCATCCGCCCCACAGGCGGCATTCGCCATCGAGTCGGTCATCGACGAACTCGCCCAGGCACTCGACATGGACCCCATCGGCCTGCGGCTCAGGAACGCCGTGGCGGAGGGTGACCCCACCGCTATGGGGATGCCCCATCCCCGGATCGGGTTCATCGAGTGCCTCGAGGCCCTCCGCGACTCCGACCACTACCGGTCGCCGGTACCCGACGGTGCGGCCCGGGGTGTCGGAACCGGCTTCTGGTTCAACATCGGCGAGCAGTCCAGCGCCACGGTCAACCTCAACGAGGACGGCACGGCGACGGTCATCACAGGGAGCCCCGACATCGGCGGCAGCCGGGCCTCGATGGCCCTGATGGCCGCCGAAGAACTCGGAATCGACGTCTACCGCATCACCCCGATGGTGGCCGACACCGAATCCGTGGGCTTTACCGACGTGACCGAGGGCAGCCGGGCCACCTTCTCGACCGGCATGGCCGTGGTGAACGCCTGCCGGGATCTCATCGAGGAGCTCAGGGCCAGGGCCGCCACGATCCTCGGCGTCGAACAGGACGCTGTCACCTGGGTCGACGGTGCTGCAGTCGCCGACGGCCAGGACCCGCTGCCCCTCTCGGCCATCGCCGCGAGGGCGAAGAGCACCGGTGGTCCCCTCACCGTCACCGCGTCGCTCAACGCCGCAGGCGCGGGCCCCTCATTCGCCGTGCACTGCTGCGACCTCACCGTCGACGAGGAAACCGGTCAGGTGGCCATCCTGCGATACACGGCTGTCCAGGACGCAGGCACGGCGATCCACCCCAGCTATGTCGAGGGCCAGCTGCAGGGCGGCACCGTCCAGGGAATCGGATGGGCCCTCAACGAGGAGTACGTCTTCGACGACGATGGCTCCCTGGAGAACGCCAGCTTCCTCGACTACCGGATCCCGGTGGCATCGGACCTGCCCATGATCGACACCATCATCGTCGAGGTCCCCAACCCCGCCCACCCCTACGGCGTGCGCGGGGTCGGCGAAACCGGAATCGTCCCGCCGCTGGCCACCATCGCCAATGCGGTCGCCCGGGCCACCTCGACACGCATGACCTCGCTGCCGATGTCACCACCAAAGATCCTGGCTGCCCTCGACACCCCCTGAGCACCCCGAGATGCCTCGCGTCCACCTCATGTCCGACCACCGCCGTTTCACCGACGGCGAAGCGGTCGTCGAATCGGAGGGTGCCACCGTCGGAGCGGTGATCGCAGATCTCGAACAGCGCTATCCGGGCCTCGGTGAGGCCCTCACCCATGGGGCTTCGGCCGGCGTGAACGGGGAGATCCACGCCGAGCCCCAGTACCTCGAGGTCGACACCGACACCGACATCTACTTCGTCGCACCCCTCACCGGCGGCTGATCCACACCACCGGGACTGCCCGGCAGGCAGCAGTCATGTACGGCAGATCCGCACATCGGCCATGCCTGTCAAGCGCAAGACGGACCGCTACCCCACGTCTTCGAAGTTGCAGGACTCGCTCATGCCTCGAAGGCACACTTCGATGTTGAACCCGAAGCCGGCCCCGACCACCGAGTTGCCCGCGACCGCTCCTGCCACCATCTCCCCCACGCCGGCGGTGGTCGCGGCGCTCGAGGCAGTCGCACTGCTGGACCGGCGCCTCACCGAGTGGGGTCAGTCCTGCCGCAGGCTGGTGCCCGCAACCGATGTCGTGACCCTGGCGCTAGACCTGCGCCTCCTGCTCGCCCCCTGACCAGTCACCCGACCCGCCCTCGGGACACTTCCCCTACCCGTAGGCGAGGCCGACGAAGAACGCCAGGAGGATGGCGCCGAACTTCTGAAGTTCCTCGGGGGTGAGGCCCCAGGCCTCGGCGGTGGCCATCAGCATCGGCAACTCCTCCTCGCTCCACACCGACGCCAGCAATTGCGGTCCGTTTACCGGCGGGCGCGGCCGGAGGGGCTCCGGCGGCGTCGGGCTGATGGCCGTCAGGAAGCTGACCACGTAGACCCCGGTGCGCTGGAAGTCGGCCGCGTCCATTCCCAGGATCGCCGCAGCGTTGGCGATGCCCGCGTACTCATCTGCGGTGTATCCGGTACTCACCACGACATCGGTTGTGGGCGGCAACGTCGTGGTCGTCGTGGGCGGCAACGTCGTGGTCGTGGTCGTCGTGGTCGTGGTCGTCGTGGTCGTGGTCGTCGTGGGCGGCAACGTCGTGGTCGTCGTAGTCGTGGGCGGCAACGTCGTGGTCGTGGTCGTCGTGGGCGGCAACGTCGTGGTCGTCGTAGTCGTGGGCGGAGAGGCGCCCTCGACGTGGAACGTACCGTCGGACCGATCGCTGAGCAGCCCTGCCACCTCGACGAGGAAGTCCCCGGTGAGCAGGTCCTCTGGTGGGGTCCACGCGTACGACCCGACTCCGGCGTCGATTCCCTCGGAAACCGTCGTGCTTTCGCCGAAGACGGTCAGTTGGGCGCAGTAGAGGGATCCCTGGTCCCAACCCCAGTGGTCGGTGATCTCGATGCGCCAGGTCCCTTCCATCGACTGGCCGGCAAGGGCGGCCATCGACTCATAGGGACGATGTCGACCAGCGAAGGGTGCGGTCCCGGAATCGATGGAGGCGACGGCATCATCGGCGAAGACGGTGAGGGTGCCGGAACAGTCGTCGGCACCCGACCCGAAGTCGTTGCGCCAACCTCCGTTGTGGAATGCCAGGCGCACGGATTCGTCGTCCGGCGCGACGAGGCTGATCTCCAGGTCGGCCGTGTAGGTGTGGTCCAGGCGCAGTCCCACCTCGATGACCTCGACCGTTCCGGTCCCGTCGACCTCGAATGGCAGCACGATCGTCTCGTAGTCCTCGATCGGCAGGGCCGACGCTCCCGGGGACTCCTCCTCCCGGATTCCGGCCCGACGCACCAAAATGTCCACGTCACCCTCGACGTTGATCGCCGACCAGTCGATCAAGACCTGTTCGCCACGTGCGAACGACTCGCCGCCATTTGGCGCCTTGACTTCCAACGAGGGAGGCGGCGCAGTCGTGGTCGGAGGCAACGTCGTGGTCGGAGGCAACGTCGTGGTCGTGGTCGTGGTCGTCGTCGTGGTCGTCGTCGACTCCGGCGGCACACTCGTAGTGGTCGGAGGCGACGTCGTCGTGGAGGGCGGCACACACGGAGGCGCAGTCGTCGTGGTCGTCGTCGACTCCGGAGGCGCAGTCGTCGTGGTCGTCGTCGACTCCGGAGGCGCAGTCGTCGTGGCCGAACACGGCGGCAGGGTCGGAGGCGGGGCGGCGGCCGTGAACCAGGCATCCGATCGGTCCGACAGACTTCCGGCGACGACCGAGGCCATCAGGGGACCTTCGACCCCGCCGTCCGGCACGACCCAGGTGGCAGACCCGACCGCCGGGTCGATACCTGTCGCCACCTCGGCGATCTCGGAACTGATGGACAGGTCGGCGCAGTACACCTCACCCTGGTCCCAGGACCAGCGGTCGTGGATCCGGAGCGTCCAGGTTCCCGTGGCCGACTTGCCGGTGAACACCGAGAGCGCATCGGCGGGCCGGTGGCGGCCGGCAAACGGCGCTGTCCCCTCATCTATTGCGGTGTCGGCGTCGTCGGCGAAGACGGTCAGCGTTCCGGAACAGTCCGCAGCTCCCTCACCGAAGTCGTTGCGCCACGAACCCACGCCGAAGGCCAGCGAGACCGTCGTGCCATCCGGATGGACCAGCGAGATCTGGAGGTCGGCGTCGTATGTGTGGGCCAGGCGGAGGCCCAACTCGACCGTGCCGATGTCGCCGGCATCGGACACCACGAGAGGAATGTCGAGCGTCTGGTGGTCGATGATCGGAAGGGCCTCGTCACCGGCGAACTCCTCCGACACCTGCGCCCTTCGTTCGATCGAGACGTCGACGCCACCGACAGGACCCTCGGTGGTCCACTCGACGACCACCTCGTCGCCGGGCAGGAATGCCTCCCCACCGTTCGGTGCCGTGAGGGTGAGGCTCCGTTGCACCTCCTGGACGTCGAGGAAGACGGCGTCGAGGCCCGAAAGGCCGCCGGCGGAGGCTGCTGCCCTTATGCGCTGCACGCCGTCGACCTGGGGCGTCCAATCGAATGAGGCGCCCGTAGCCAGAACCGTGCCCGCCGAGTCCGTCCAGGTGACACTCGACGAAAGGTCTGTGCCGTCGGAGCCGGTCGCCGTGGCAAGCAGGTTCACCGGGCTTCCCTCGGTGATCGTTCCCTCTGGAACTGCAATCGAAACCGCCGGTGCCGCCGGTACCGAGGCGCCCACCGCCGCCGCGGCGTCGACCCGGCCACCCGAACCCGAAACGGTCGACAGGGCATCGACCCACGTGGACGAATCGATCAGGCGCTCCTTGACCTGGAGTGCGGTCAGTCCCGGTGCCACCGAGCGGACGAGGGCGGCGACGCCCACGACATGGGGGGTCGCCATGGACGTGCCGCTGTATGTCGCATATCCGCCGCCGAAGACCGTGGAGAGGATGGCCGAGCCGGGGGCTGCCACGTCCACGCCCAACTCGCCGTAGTTGGAGAACGAGGAGCGGTTGCCGTCGATCTGCGTGGAAGCGACCGTCAGAACGATGTCCTGGGGATACGACGCCGGATAGGTGGGCCAGGTGTCGTTGTCGGAGTTGCTGTTTCCGGCTGCAGCCACGAAGAGGTGGTCGACAGCAGCGGCCTGGTCGAGCATGCCCGACATCGCCCCGCTGGAGCCGCCGCCGCCCCACGAGTTGTTGGAGATCGAGGCCCCGTTCGCTATGGCGTATGAGAGAGCCGAGACGGCATCCGACGAATAGCCGCCGCCGGAGGCCGAAAGGAACTTGAGGGCCATGATCTGCACCCCGGGTGCCACGCCGACGACTCCGATGTCGTTGGCCACTCCGGCGATCGTGCCGGCCACGTGGGTGCCGTGGTTGTGGTCGTCGTTCGGGTCGGAGTCGTCGTTGACGAAGTCCCAGCCGTGGAGGTCGTCGATGTAGCCGTTGCCGTCGTCGTCGATGCCGTTTCCGGCGATCTCGCCGGAGTTGGTCCAGATGTTGGCCGCGAGGTCGGGATGGTCCAGGTCGACGCCGGTGTCGATGACGGCCACGACGACCGAAGGGTCGCCCAGTGAGTGCGCCCAGGCGCCGGGTGCATCGATCCCGTTGGCGCCGGTGAGGCCCCAGAGTTCGTCGAGCCTCGGGTCGGAGGGAAGGTCGGCCACGCTCAAAACGGCATCCGGTCCGGCCCACTTGACCACTGGCGACCTGCCGAGCACCACCAGGGCCGCGTCGAGGTCGCGCAGCGTCTCGACCAGGTACAGGCCGGCTCCGTCGAGAGACGCTCCGGTCAGGCTGCCGCCGACGGCACCGAGCACCTCGACGACCTCGACGGCCGAGGCCGACTCGGTGAAGCGGACGAGCAGTCCGAATGGGTTCCGCTCGGTGGAACTGCCGGCGGCGAGGACCGCCTTGGCGAGATCGTCAGAGGCAAGTCCCGTGGGAAGGGGGCCGAGGAAGCCGAGGAGCGCCTCTCCATGGGCGGAGAGCGGCAGCACCGATCCGTCCTCGTAGAGGGAGGCTGCGTTCGGTTGGGCGATTGGCTCGGCGGCCAAGGGTGCGACCGTCACCACCATCGAAAGGACCGCGGTGGTCAGGAGCCCCTTCAGGCCCCTTGCAATTCCACGGGTAGTGGCCCCGTTCATAGAACTCCCTACTGCCCTGCCCCGATCGGGTCCGCAGCCGCTTGCCGACAGTAGAGCAGACCCCTCCGAAAGAGGACCGAAACCCACTGTGATTGTACTCCCCCCGTGTGACGAAGTCAGATCGCCGGGCGCTGAAAGGCAGGGCGAGGACAGGTGGATCACCTGTGCAGGCAACTGGTGGCGGCCGCTCAACCGCCTCCGGCCATGGCTGCCACCAGGTCACCGGACAGTGTGCCGCTATCTCCTCCCCTGGCCAGCACGACCACGACAAGGTCCATCTCCGGAACCACGGAGATCTGCTGGCCGAGGAAGCCCACGGCGGCCAATGAGCCCTCACCCAGCCACCAGCCGGCCCCGTAGCCGGCGAAGGAGGCGCTCGGTGTCCGGGCATGGTCGACCCAACCCTCGGATAGCAGCCATTCGTCCTCCCAGACGCCGCCGCGCAGGTAGAGCAGCCCGAAGCGGGCGAAGTCCTCGAGGGACATGTTGGCGCCGGTGCCACCCAGCCAGTTGCCCGTACCATCCAACTCGAGTTCGACCGAGGTGATGCCGAGGGGGCCGAACAACCGGTCGTCCAACCAGGCCTCAAGCGCCTCTCCGGAGCCGAGTTCGTCTGCCAGCAGCGACGCCACGATCGCCGTGTTGCCGGTGTTGTAGTTGAAGGCGGTCCCGGGTTCGGCCACGAGCGGCTTGGCCGCCGCATAGCCCGAGGCGTCGGCGCGCCCGGCGCCTGCGACGATCTCCACGGCATCGCTAGCCGCCTCGTTCCATTCGAGGCCGCTCTGCATTCGCAGCAGGTCATCGATCGTGATCTCCGAACGTGGGTCGCCGGATGGCCACTCGGCCAGTCCGGTGGGTGCGTCGATGTCGAGCAGGCCGTCACCGGTGAGGATTCCCACGGCGGCGTGCGTGACACTCTTGGCGACCGAGAACGACCAGTGGGGCGTCGACGGGTCGTAGCCCTCGTGGCTGTCGGCCAGCAGCAGGCTGCCACCACGGACGATCGCCACGGCGTCGATGACCCCATAGGGACGACCCGGATCCCGCAACGCCTCATCGACGAGCTCCAGGACCTCGTCGGCGGCCACGGAGGGGAGGTCCGCCAGCGGCCAGGCCCCCGTCGGCCAGGCCACGTCGCCGGACTGCGCCGGATAGCCCTCGGCGACGACCGGCTCGGGAAGCGTCGTGGTCGGCGTGGTCGTCGTCGTGGTCAGCACCGCCGTCGTCGTGGTCGGCGCCACCGTCGTCGTCGTGGTCGGCGCCACCGTCGTCG
>MPLZ02208051.1_pt1 | contig 13302 bp, 11 predicted proteins | sample 1617311 | NCBI WGS metagenome assembly MPLZ02 (sample SAMN05944806, study PRJNA350692) | marine metagenome | biome: marine; feature: ODZ; material: water; isolation source: 160 m water sample filtered on 0.2 um supor filter | place: Pacific Ocean | collected 2012-04-08 | depth 160m m | reverse complement strand
TGCACAGGTCTCCGTCCAAGGCATCGGCAGCTCCTCCCTGCCGATAGTTTGAACTGTTACCCATGTCGTGACGTAGATGTGTTACCCATGTCGCGAGTTAGGACCCCCGGCCATCCGCTCCCCCTCCCAACCACCCACAGGGTACCATTGATGGGTGGTTGGGAGGGGGAGCGGGTGGCCAGGCACCTCTTAATCAAAAGTGCGGCCCGTGGCCGCCGCCCTTGAAATCGGCACCCTGACGCGCTAAATCCCTAACAAATCTGACTACAGCAATCGGGTATTCGCCATGTTCATCCAGACCGAGGAAACCGCTGATCCGGCCGAGCTCAAGTTCCTGCCCGGGACCGAGGTCCTGCCCGGCGCCACGGCCAGCTTCGCCAGCGCCGACGAGGCCGGCCCCTCGCCGCTGGCGGCCAGGCTGTTCGAGATCGAGGCCGTCGAGCGGGTCAGCCTGGGTGCCGACCATATCGTGCTGACCAAAAGCGACGAGGCCGATTGGCAGACCCTCAAACCGGCCGTGCTGGGCGCCATCATGGACCATTTCGTGGCCGGCCGGCCGGTCATGGCAGAAGGCGCCGAGGGCGCTACGGCCCCGGCCGCCGGGGGCGGGCAGGACGACATCAGCGCCCAGATCCAGGAACTGGTGGAAACCCGCATTCGCCCCGCCGCCGCCGACCAGGGCGGCGACGTCATCTTCCACGAATTCAAGGAAGGCGCCGCGATCATCGAGTTCATCGGCGCGGCGCATATGCTGCGGGGCGGCGTGCAGACCATGCTGCGCCACTACCTGCCCCAGGTCGAACGCGTCGTCGATTACCAGGACACCATCCCCAAGCCCGGCCTCGACACCATTGAGGGCCAGACCATCCAGAAGCTGCTGGACGAGCAGGTCAATCCCCAGGTCGCCGGGCACGGCGGCCACATCGCGCTGGTGGACGTCCAGGACACCATCGTCTACATCCGCCTGGAAGGCGGCTGCCAAGGCTGCGGCATGGCCTCGATGACGCTCAAGCACGGCGTCGAAGTGGCCATCAAGGAGGCCGTGCCGTCGATCGAGCAGGTGCTCGACACCACCGACCACGCCGGCGGCGACAACCCCTACTTCCAGCCCGGCAAGGAAGGCATGAGTGCCTACTGAGCAGCCGCCCGACGCCCTGCTGATCTCGACCTACGACCTCGGCCATCAACCTTTCGCGCTGGCCTCGCCGGCCGCCTGGCTGGGCGCGGCCGGGGCTCGAGTGGCTTGCAACGACCTGGCTGTCGAGCCCCTGAACGAGGCGGCGGTTCGAGAGGCCCGGCTGATCGCGGTGCACCTGCCCATGCACACCGCCACCCGCCTGGCGGCCGGGCTGGCGCCAAGGTTGAGGGCGCTGGCCCCCGGGGCCCATCTTTGTTTCTTCGGCCTCTATGCTCCCATGAACGCCGAATACCTGCGCGCGCTGGGGGGCGATAGCGTGCTGGGCGCCGAATTCGAAGCGGCGCTGGTCGCCACATATCGGGCCGTCACCGGCGGCCACGCCTTTCCCGAATCCAGCGACCTGGACAAGCTTGCCTTCCGAAAACCCGACCGTGTCGGCCTGCCCGGGCTGGAGCACTACGCCAAGCTCCGCCTGCCCGACGGCAGCGAGCACCTGGCCGGTTACACCGAGGCCAGCCGGGGCTGCAAGCACCGCTGCCGCCATTGCCCGGTGGTGCCGGTCTACGACGGCCGTTTCCGCGTGGTGGCCCGCGACGTGGTGCTGGCCGACGTGCGCCAGCAGGTGGCGGCGGGGGCCCGCCACATCAGCTTCGGCGATGCCGATTTCCTCAACGGCCCGGGCCATGCCCTGGCCCTGGTCGAGGAACTGCACGCCGAGTTCCCGGAAATTACCTACGACGTGACCATCAAGGTCGAGCACCTCTTGCACCACCGGGCGGCACTCGCCAAGTTGCGCCAGACCGGCTGCCTGTTCGTGGTCTCGGCCATCGAGAGCCTGGAGGACGGCGTGCTGGAACGCCTCGACAAGGGCCACACCCGGGCCCAGGCCCTGGAAGCGGTGGCAATGTTGGGCCGGGCCGGTCTCGTGCTTTCGCCCACCTTCGTGCCGTTTACGCCCTGGACCACGCTCGAGGGCTATCGCGGGCTGCTCGGCGACATCGTGGAGCTCGATCTGGTGGCCGCGGTGGCCCCGGTGCAACTGGCGCTGCGTCTGCTGGTGCCGGCGGGATCGCTGATCCTCGAGCTCGACGACTGGAGCCGCTTCGGCGGCGCTTATGATGCCGACAACCTGACCTACGCCTGGCGCAATCCAGATCCGGCCGTCGACGTCCTGCAAAACGAAAACATGGCCCTGGTGGCCGCCGGCGAGACGGCGGGCGAGGAGCGCCACAGCCTCTTCGAACGCCTCTGGCGGCGGGCCCACGAAAGCCTGGGCGAGACCGCGCCGGCGCTGCCTCTCGGCCGCACCGCCGCCATACCCAGCCTCAGCGAAGGCTGGTATTGCTGCGCCGAGCCCAGCGAGAACCTGATGCGTGCGGCCCAGGTTTGACCCGATTATTGCTCCTGGTCCCGACCACCTCCTACCGGGTCGGCGATTTCCTCGAGGCCGCGGCCGGGCTCGGCGCGGAAGTCATCGTCGGCAGCGACCAGCAGCCGGTGCTGGCCGGGCTGGGATCGAATACGGCCTGCGAAGTCGACTTCCGCCATCCCGACCTGGCGCTGGCCCAGATCGCCGCCCTGGCCGCCGAGAGGCCGCTCGACGCCATCGTCGCCAGCGACGAGGAAACCACCTGGATCGCCGCCGAGGCCTCGGCCCGGCTGGGCATCAGGCACAACCCGGCGGCCGCCGTGGAGGCAGCGGGCAACAAGTTTCTCTTTCGCGAGACCCTGGCGGGGAGCGGCCTCGCGGGGCCGAAATACCGCCTCTTCAGCCTCGATGACGACCCCGCCCAGGCCCGGGACATACCCTTTCCCTGCGTGCTCAAGCCGCTGGCCTTCTCGGCCAGCCGCGGCGTCATCCGGGCCGATGGGCATAACTCGTTCGTCGCCGCCTTCCACCGCATCGCCGCGCTCTTGCGCCAGCACGACCCCGAGGGCGGGCGCTCGACCTCGCGGCGCATTCTCGTCGAAGACTACCTGCCCGGCATCGAGGTGGCCTTCGAGGGCTTGCTGCAGGCCGGCGAACTCACGGTACTGGCGCTGTTTGACAAGCCCGACCCGCTCGAGGGCCCCTATTTCGCCGAAACCATCTACACCACCCCTTCGCGCCAGCCGGCCGAGATGCAAAAGCGCATCAAGGAAGTCACGGCCCGCGCCGTGGCGGCGCTGGGACTGCGCGACGGTCCCATCCACGCCGAGCTCAGGATCAACCAAGACGGCATATGGCCCCTCGAGATCGCCGCCCGCTCGATCGGCGGCCTTTGTTCGCGCATGCTGCGCTTCGGCAGCGGATTGGGGCTGGAAGAGATCATCCTGCGCCAGGCCCTTGGCCAGCCAATCGAATCGCTGCGGCGCCAGGGCACCGCGGCCGGGGTGATGATGCTGCCGCTGCCCGCCTCGGGCCGCCTGCTGGCGGTCGCGGGCCAAGCGGCCGCCCGCGCCGTTCCCGGCATCACCGACCTTACGATCACCATCGCCATCGGCGAACAGGTGCAGGCGCTGCCGGAGGGCGACCGTTACCTGGGATTCCTGTTTGCCGAGGGCAAAGACCCGGCCCAGGCCGAAACCGCCCTGCGCCAGGCCTTCGCCAAGCTCGAGGTGCGGATCGACCAGGAAAAAAAAGCGTCCGCGTCCCCTTAATTAAGGATTGTTAACGCCCCTGGCACCGATTTCCTAAGGAAAACCCGCCCGCGGCGGTCAGGCGGCGGCTCGGCTGCGCACCAGGTCCTGGTAGTCGGCCATCAGGCGGCGGCTGACGGGGCCCACGGCATAGTGTTGGTCCTCGATTTCGCGCACCGGCGTCAGCTCGGCGGCCGAGCCGGTGAGGAAGACCTCGTCGAACGCCGACACCTCGTCCGGCATCACCGTGCGTTCGACGACCTCGAAACCGCGAGCGCGGGCCAGCGAGATCACCGTCTGCCGCGTCAGGCCGTCGAGGAAACAATCCGGCAGCGGCGTGTGCAGGGCGCCCTCGGCGACGAAGAAAAGGTTGGCGCCGGTGGCCTCGGCCACGCGGCCGCGCCAATCCAGCATCAGGGCGTCGTCAAAGCCGCGTGCCATGGCCTCGTGCTTGGCCATGGTGCCGATGACGTAATGGCCGCCGGCCTTGGCCGCCACCGGGGCGCACTCGGGCGGCGGCCGGCGCCAGCGCGCCCGGGCCAGGCGCACGCCCTCGGCCTGGGCCTGGGGCGTGAAGTAGCTCGGCCAGGGCCAGGCGGCGATGGCCAAGTGAATGCGGCTTGCCGGCGCCGCCACGCTCATCTCCTCGCTGCCGCGCCAGGCCACGGGGCGCACGTAGCCATCACCGATGCGGTTGGCGGCCAGCACCTGGCGGCAGGATTCGCTGATCTCGGCGGCGCTGGCCGGCAGCTCGAAACCGAGCGCCGCGGCCGAGCGCACCAGGCGGGCGCTGTGCTCGTGCAGCCGGAAGATCTCGCCGTCGTAGGCCCGCTCACCCTCGAACACGCTGGAGGCATAGTGCAGCGCGTGGCTCAGCACATGCAGGTTGGCCCGGCGCCAGGGAACGAGTTCACCGTCGAGCCAGATTAGGCCGTCACGGTCGTCGAAAGATGGAACGGGCATGATTCGGCATCCTTTGCATTTCATTCGTTTGTCGCGCTGGCAGCGCAACAAACGAATCCACAAGATGCCAATAGCGTAACGAAGCTACGCTAATATGTCAATATTGCTGACTTATTTATTTTCTAGGCGGCGACGGCGCGGCGATGCACCAGGGCCTCGTAGTCGTCCATCATCTGCCGCGCGATGGGACCGACCGAGAAACTCATGTCGTCGATCTGCGACACCGGCGTCACCTCGGCGGCCGTGCCGGTGACGAAGATCTCGTCGGAGCCGGCCATCTCCTCGGGCATGATGGCGCGCTCGACGATCTTGATGCCGCGAGCCCGGGCCAGATCGATGACCGAACGCCGGGTCAGGCCGTCGAGGAAGCAATCGGGCGTCGGCGTGTGCAAAACACCGTTCTTTCCGAAGAAGATGTTGGCGCCGGTGCACTCGGCCACCTGGCCGCGCCAATCGAGCATCAGGGCGTCATCAAAGCCTTCCGCCTCGGCGGCGTGCTTGGAAAGCGTGCAGATCATGTAAAGCCCGGCCGCCTTGGCGAAAACGGGCGCCGATTCGGGCGAGGGCCGCTTCCAGGTCGAGGTCTTCAGGCGGATGCCCTGGAGCCGCGCCTCGGGCGTGAAATAGGCCGGCCAGGGCCAGGCCGCGATGGCCAGGTGGATGGTGCATTCCTGGGCCGAAACCCCCATCATCTCGGCGCCACGCCAGGCCACCGGGCGGACGTAGCCGTCCTGGATGCGGTTGATGGCCAGCACTTCCTTGCAGGCTTGGTCGATCTCGGCCAGCGAATAGGGGATCTCGAAACCCATGGCCGTGGCCGAGCCGATCAGACGCTGGCTGTGCTCGGTGAGCCTGAAGATTTCCCCCTCGTAGGCGCGCTCGCCTTCGAATACGCTGGAGGCGTAGTGTAGGGCGTGGCTGAGCACGTGCACGTTGGCCTCACGCCAGGCGATCATTTCGCCGTTCAGCCAGATGTGACCGTCGCGGTCGTCGAAGGAGGGGCCGCTCATGACATCATCCTCGCGGTTATGATGCGGTTATGATTAGTTCGATTTTGTGCCAATTTCGGCAACATTCTAACAAATATCTTGCGCCATGTATCATCATGCACCATATATGTCAACATGGCTGACGTAAAATCCGACGCGACACCGGACACCCTGCCGCAGGACCCTGGCCCGGACGAGGAGGAGATCCGCCAGGGCATCGAGCTTTTGTTCTACGCCTACCGCGACTTCACCTCCGACCCCGACGCCATCCTGGCCGGCTCGGGTTTCGGCCGGGCCCATCACCGGGTGGTGCATTTCGTCGGCCGCCGGCCGGGCATCACGGTGGCCGAGCTTTTGGACATCCTGCGTATCACCAAGCAGTCGCTGAGCCGGGTGCTGAGCCAGCTTATCGAGCAAGACTACATCGTCCAGCAAAAGGGCAGCCGCGACCGCCGCCAGCGCCTGCTCTTCCTCACCGAGAAAGGCAGCGAGCTGGAGCGTTCGCTGGCTCGGCCGCAGCACCAGCGGGTGGGCGAGGCCTACCGCCAGGCCGGCCCCGAGGCAGTGGCGGCCTACCGCAAGATACTGTTGGGGCTGATCAACGAAAGCGACCGCGAGGCCGTGCTCAAATCCTTCCGCGGGCGCTGAGCCATGCCCGGCCCGGCCCACATCCTGGTGGTCGACGACGACCAGCGTTTGCGCGATTTGCTGCGCGATTACCTGAGCCAGAACGGCTACCTCGTCACCACCGCCGCCGACGCCGCCGCGGCCCGGGCCCGGCTGGTGGGACTGGAGTTCGACCTCATCGTGCTCGACGTCATGATGCCGGGCGAGAACGGCCTGGAGCTGACGACCAGCCTGCGGCGTACCTCCCAGGTGCCGATCCTGCTGCTGACGGCCATGGGCGAGGCCGAGGACCGCATCAAGGGCTTGGAGAGCGGTGCCGACGACTATCTGGCCAAGCCCTTCGAGCCGCGCGAGCTGTTGCTGCGCATCGGCAGCGTGCTGCGCCGCGCCGCCCCGGCACCCGAGACGGCCGAGGAGATCGCCTTCGGCGACTATTGTTTCAACGCCCGGCGCGGCGAGTTGCTCCGGGCCGACGAGCCGGTCAAGCTGACCTCGGGCGAGGTGGCACTGCTGAGATTGTTCGCCGGGCGCCCGGGCCAGACAGTCAGCCGGGTTGAGCTCAGCCAACACGGCGGCGGCGCCAGCGAACGCGCCATCGACGTCCAGATCACTCGCCTGCGCCGCAAGATCGAGCCTGATCCCCGCAACCCGCGCTACCTGCATACCGTGTGGGGCGAGGGCTACGTGTTGTGGCCCGACTGAGGGCTAGTACCCACTATCACAAAAGGATGGTACGTATGATCGCTTTGCCGGCGCTGTGGGTAGGAGGCAACGCGCCGGCGATGCGGGGCCATCGGCAAGCGCTGCCGACGCCCTCCACAGCGCCGGAAAAGCGACCCAAAGGGCGGCCATGAAGGACCATCGGACGTCGTCCCGTAGCCCTTGTGATGGTACACCATCACGGCGGACCACGCTCCTAGCCCATGGTTGTCCCTGTGGTTCTTCCTGGCCGTCATACGTGCCATCCTTTTGTGATAGTGGGTACTAGGGAGCGGCGCGCGATGCTGAAACGTTTACTGCCACGCACGCTGTTTGGCCGCTCGCTATTGATCATCGTGACACCGGTGGTGCTGCTGCAGATCGTCGCCACCTATGTCTTCTACGAGCGCCACTGGGATTCGGTCACCCGGCGCCTGGCGCTGGGCCTGGCCGGCGACGTGGCCGTGCTGATGCAGGTGCTGCGCGAGGTGCCGGCCGGCGCCAAGCAAAACGCCATCCTGACGGCGGCGGAAAAGAGCATGCAGATGCGCATCGAGTTCCTGCCCGACGTCATCCTGCCCAACGCGCCGCCGCCGGCGCCCCTGGCCAACCGCATCATCGACAGAATGCTCAGGAAGGCCATGGAGGAGACCGTGTTCCGGCCCTATCGCATCGATTCGGCGAGCCACGCCGAGCTGGTGGAGATCCGCGTCCAGCTCAAGCGCGGCGTGATCCGCGTGCTGGCCTCGAAAAAACGCGTCTCCAGCCCCACGACTTATATTTTCGTGATGTGGATGGTCGGCACCTCGCTGGTGCTGCTGTTCGTGGCCATCCTCTTTCTGCGCAACCAGATCCGGCCCATCCGCCGTCTGGCCACGGCGGCCGAGAGCTTCGGCAAGGGCCGGCTGAATGTCGAGCTCAAGCCCTCGGGCGGGCGCGAGGTGCGCCAGGCCGCCGCCGCCTTCATCAACATGCGCGACCGTATCCAGCGCCAGATCGCCCAGCGCACCGAGCTGCTGGCCGGCGTCAGCCACGACCTGCGCACGCCGCTGACCCGCATGAAGCTGCAGCTCGCCATGCTGGATCAGGGCGCCGAGGTCGAGAAGCTCAAGTCCGATGTGGGCGAGATGGAGCGCATGGTCGAGGGTTATCTCGCTTTCGCCCGCGGCCAGGACGCCGAGGCCACGGTGGAGACCGACTTGCACGTGCTGCTGGCCGAAGTGGTCGAGGAGGCCCGCACCCAGGGCAGCACGCTGGAGCTGAGCTGGCCCACGGAGGTTGGCGAGCCCCAACGGATCGTCTTGCCCCTCAAGCCCGGCGCCTTCAAGCGCTGCCTCACCAACCTGATCGACAACGCGCGCCGCTACGCCGAGCGCATCGCCGTCAGCGTCGAACTTGGCGGCGATCACGTCGAGCTCATGGTCGACGACGACGGCCCCGGCATCGCCGCCGAGCAGCGCGAGCTCGTCTTCCGACCCTTCCACCGCGTCGAGGGCTCGCGCAATCCGGCCACCGGCGGCATGGGGCTGGGACTGACCATCGCCCGCGACGTGATGCGCGGCCACGGCGGCGAGATCACCCTCTCGGAAGCACCGCTGGGCGGCCTGCGGGCCTGCCTCAGGCTGCCGCTTTGAAGCACAAAGGAGACATTCCATGAGCCGCCTTTTCGGACCGCTCCGCCAAATGGGCTACGTCGTCAGGGATATGGAGAGCGCCCTCGACCACTGGATAAAGAAATGCCAGATCGGGCCCTGGTTCTACATCGACAAATTGCCCATCGAGGGCTTCAGGTATCGCGGCCAGCCGGCCCAGCCGCACATCTCCATAGCACTGGCCAATTCCGGCGATATGCAGGTCGAACTGATCCAGCAGCGCGACCAGACGCCCACCATGTATCAGGAGTTCCTGGGCCGGGGCCACGAGGGGCTGCAGCATTTCTCCACCTGGCCCGAAAACTATGACGAGCGCTACCAGCGCGCCCTGGCCGAGGGCTACACCGTGGGCCAGGAATCCGACAGCCCGCGCGGCCGCTTCGTCTATTTCCTCGACGAAGGCCATCCCGGCACGGTGGCCGAGATGGCGGATCTCACGCCAGCCCGCAAGCGCATCTTCGACGGCGTGCGCCAGGCCGCCGTGGGCTGGGACGGCACCGACCCCATCCGCGAAGACTGGCCGCGCTAGAGCCGCAACCTCATGACCGCTTTGCTCGGCGTCGATATCGGCGGCACCCACACCGACATCGTCTACCTGGCCGAGGGCAAGCTGGCCGTGGCCAAGCTTGCGACCACGGCCCAGGCCGCCGACGGCCTGTTGGCCGGGGCCCAGGCGCTGGAGGTGCCGTTGGGGGCGCTGGACCTGATCATCCACGGCACCACGGTGGCCACCAACGCCGTGATCCAGCGCCGCGGCGCGCGCTGCGGCCTGATCACCACCGCCGGTTTTCGCGACGTGCTCGAGCTGCGCCGGCGCGACCGCCCGCTGACCTACGGACTTGATGCCGACTTCCAGCCGCTGATCGAACGCAGCTATCGGCGCGAAGTGAACGAGCGTGTCAGCGCCGAGGGCGAGATCCTGACCCCGGTCGACGAGGACCAAGTGGCCAGCGTGGCCCAGGCGCTGAGCCAAGCCGGCTGCCAGGTGCTGGTGATCTGCTTTCTGCACAGCTACGCCAACCCCGAGAACGAGCGCCGCGCAAAAGAAGCCGCCAGGGCGGTCTGGCCCAACGATTTCATCGTCACCTCGTCCGATGTGCTGCCGGCGTTGCGCGAGTTCGAACGCTGCAGCACGGCCGCCATCGGCGGCTACGTGGCGCCCCTCGTGGTGGGCTACCTGGACGCTCTGCAGGGGCAGCTTGCTGCCCGTGGCTTTGCCAAGGAGCTGCTGGTGGTGCAATCCAACGGCGGCGTCATGGCGGCCGGCGTGGCCGGGCGCTTCGCCGCCAACACCATCCTCTCGGGCCCCGCCGCCGGCGTCACCGCCGCCACCGCCATCGCCACGCAACTGGGCATCGACAACGCCGTTTCCTGCGACATGGGCGGCACCAGTCTGGATGTCTGCGTTATCCAGGACGGCCGGCCGGCGACCACGGCCCAAAAGGCGCTCGACTTCGGCCTGCCGCTGGCGTTGCCCATGCTCGACGTCGATGCGCTGGGCGCCGGCGGCGGCAGCCTGGCCTGGATCGACGGCTCGGGCGTGTTGCAGATCGGGCCCGAGAGCGCCGGCGCCGACCCCGGCCCGGCGGCGCTCGGCATCGGCCATGAACCCACGGTGACCGACGCCAACCTGGTGCTCGGCCGCCTCGATGCGGAACTGGCCATCGGCCACGATGATGGCCGGCGGCTGGACCTCGAAGCCGCCCGCCGCGCCATCGCGGCCAAAATCGGCGAGCCTCTTGGCCTCGACCCGGAATCGGCGGCGGAGGCCATCGTGGCCGTGGCCGGGCACAAGATGGCGGGCCGGATTCGCCGCCAGTTGCTGGGCCGCGGCCTCGATCCGCGCCAGTTCACGCTGATCGTCTTCGGCGGCGCCGGGCCGCTGCACGCCGCGGCCCTGGTGCGCGAGGCCGGCTTGGCCGGGGCCGTGATACCGCCCTATCCGGGGCTGACCTCGGCGCTGGGCTGCCTGCTGGGCGAGCTCCGCCACGACTTCGTGCGTACCGTCAACCGGCCGCTCGGCGACTTGGGCCGGGCCGAGCTGGAAAGCATTTACGCCGGGCAGCGCCACGAAGGCCTGGCCGTGCTGGCCCGCGAAGGCATTGCCGAGCCGGCCGCCCGGATCAGCCTGGCCGCCGACATGTGCTACCGGGGCCAGCTCTACACCATCCCGGTAGCGCTCTCGGCCCTGGCCCCCGAGGCCGTGCAAGACGATTTCGAAACCGCCTACCGGAGCCACTTCACGCGCCTGCTGGAAGGCGCCGAGATCATGCTGGTCAATGCCCGCACCACGGTCGGCGGTGGCGCTGCCACAGGCACCGATTCCGATTTTTCGACCTTGGCCAAGCTGCCGGAAATCAGCGCAGCGCCGGAGCGCTGGCAAATCTTCTGCCGGGGCGCCTGGCAGCCGGCTGAACGCTACCGCCGTTTCGAGCTTGCCGCCGGCGCACGGATCATGGGGCCGGCGCTGCTGACCCAGGACGACACCACGATCTTCGTCGAGGCGGGCTTCACGGCCAGCGTCCAGGCCAGCGGCAATCTTCTGCTCGAGGCCACGGCATGAGTATCGATCCCACCACCATCGCCGTGGTTCGCGGCGCCTTCGAACACCTCGCCGACGACATGGACACGGTGCTGGCGACCAGCGCCATCTCGCCGGTTATCGCCGACGCCTGGGACCGGGCCAGCGGCGTCTTCCATCCCGAAACGGGCGAGGTCATCGTCCAGGGCCAGACCGGCATGCCGATCTTCGTCGTGGTCATGCAGCACACCGTGCAAGAAGTGCTGAAAGACTGGCGGCCCGAGGAGATGGCGCCCGGCGACGTCTTCATCGTCAACGATCCCTACCGCGGCGGCACCCACACCATGGACGTGAAGTTCGTGCGGCCCTACTTCCATGATGGCAAGCCGGCCTTCTTCCTGGCCAACACCGGCCACTGGCCCGACGTGGGCTCGATGTCGCCGGGCGGCTTCACCCCGGTGGCCACCGACGTCTACCAGGAAGGCCTGCGCCTGCCGCCGGTGAAGATCTACCGGGCCGGCGAGCTCGACCGGACGCTTCTGGACGTCATGCTGCTCAACATGCGCTTGCCCGAGGAGCGCGAGGGCGACATGGCGGCCCAGGTCAACGCCCTCGAACTCGGCTGCCAGCGCCTCGACGAGCTCATCAAGCGTTTCGGCGGCGATACCCTGATGGCTTGTGTCGATGAGCTGAAAGCCCGTTCCGAATCCCAGATGCGCGAGCACATCGTGGCGCTCCCCGATGGCGCCTACCGCTTTTCCGACGTCATGGACTCCGACGGCGTCGACGAAGGTTTCCTGACCATAGATCTCGAGCTGACCGTCGCCGGCAGCGAAATCACGTTTGATCTGTCGCGCTCCTCGCCCACTTGCCGTGGCCCCTTCAACAGCCCCTGGTCGAGCACCATCACGGCCCTGATGATCGGCATCAAGCACGTCTTCCCCGAAGTGCCCATCAACGCCGGCTGCTTCGAGCCTTTCCACTACGTCATCCCCAGCGGCTGTTTCCTCAATCCCGAACCGCCGGCACCGGTCTCCGGCACCACCACCGAGACCGCCCAGCGCCTGATCGGCGTGGTCATGGGGGCGCTGGCCCAGGCCGTGCCCGACCGCGTGCCGGCGGGCTGTTTCGGCACCGGCTCGAACATCTGCCTCGGCGGCAGCGCAGAGGGCCGCGGCGCCTACGCCACGATTTTCTTCTTTGGCGGCGGCTACGGCGGCTCGGCCACCGGCGACGGCCTGAGCAACGGCTCGACGCTCATTTCAGCCTCGCGCAATTCCTCGATCGAAGTCATCGAACAAACCGTGCCGCTCCTGTTCAGCCGCCACGCCCTGCGTCAAGGCTCGGCCGGTGCCGGGCGCTTCCGCGGCGGCCATGGGATCGAAGCGGCATTCACGTTGCGCCAGGGCGAGGCCTATCTCACGCTGGTCGGCGACCGGGCGCTCAAGGGCGCCTACGGCCTCCACGGCGGCCACGAGGGCGCGCCGGCCGACCACGACTTCACGGTCGGCGGCGACACCTTCAAGGCGCCGCACCTGAGCAAGATCGACAAGCTCTATCTGCGCCAGGGCGACGGGGTATTCCTGCGCACGCCAGGCGGCGGCGGCTACGGCGATCCGGCCGGGCGCGACCCGGCGGCCGTGGCCCGGGATCGGGAGAACGGCTATTTGGACGACGAGAGCTGAGGCGTGCCGATCCGGATAATGCAAACACCCACTACATATTGGGTCGCCGCACACGTCCTTTCTGCGGCAGCAATTAGCCAAAAGGAGACATGGAAAAACGAGCCGCCAGGATCTCAAAAAGCGCGTACTGATAGAGTTGCCATCAGGCATGGCGCCGCCTCGATGGCAGGCGCTCGGATACCATGATAATCTCGAACCGATATCAGCATCTAGGCCACATCGCTGTTGAAGGGGAGGCGTCCGATGTCGGCGGGTAATCATCCTCGGCGTGGCCTGCCCCCCGAAAACTGGTCCAGCCCGGATGTTAGGATTGGGTTGGCTTGAAGGAGGGCAAAATGGCGAAGAAGAATCACACGGTTGAGCAGATTATCGGCAAGCTCCGCGAGGCGGAGGTCCGGCTAAGCCAGGG
>MPLZ02239300.1_pt1 | contig 13305 bp, 9 predicted proteins | sample 1617311 | NCBI WGS metagenome assembly MPLZ02 (sample SAMN05944806, study PRJNA350692) | marine metagenome | biome: marine; feature: ODZ; material: water; isolation source: 160 m water sample filtered on 0.2 um supor filter | place: Pacific Ocean | collected 2012-04-08 | depth 160m m | reverse complement strand
GGCCAGGCTCGGTACCTGCCCCCTTCAGCGATCCGTGTCCATGCCATTCACCATTGATCATGTTGCCGCTCGTCAGATTTTGGATAGCCGGGGGAATCCCACGGTGGAGTGTGAGATTGGACTGAGCGGCGGCGCGCTCGGGCGGGCGGCGGTACCCAGTGGGGCGAGTACCGGCGAGCATGAGGCGGTGGAACTTCGAGATGGTGCTGCCGCGTGGGGCGGCAAGGGCGTCGAGAACGCCGTGTGCAACGTCCATGAGGAGATCACCCCACAGGTGCTGGGCTTGGATGCTCGCGATCAGGAGGGGCTGGATGGGCTCATGTGCGAGCTTGATGGCACCACCACCAAGTCGCGGCTCGGGGCCAATGCGATTTTGTCCGTGTCCATGGCGGCTGCGAAGGCTGCTGCTGCGCAAAGTGACCTGCCCCTCTTCCGGTACCTCGGTGGTGCGAGTGCCCATGTGATGCCTGCCCCGATGATGAATATCCTCAATGGGGGCAAGCACGCCGACAATACCGTGGACTTTCAGGAGTTCATGATCCAACCGCTGGGCTTCCATTGCTTCGAAGAGGCCATGCAAGCAGGTGTCGAGATCTACCACGCGCTCAAGGGCGTGCTGCATGATCGCAATCTGTCAACCGCGGTTGGCGACGAGGGCGGCTTTGCGCCAGATCTCGCCACCAACGAAGAGGCGCTTGAGGTCATCGCCGCCGCCACCGAGCAGGCCGGCTACGAACTTGGCGAGCAGATCGTCATCTGTCTCGACCCGGCGACGAGCGAGATGGTGTCCGAGGCGAAGAAACTCGGCAAGGAGGGCTATTGCTTCTTCTCGAGCGACCCCGAACGCGTGGCCAGCAGCGAGGAAATGATCGACCTCTGGGCGGGCTGGTGTGAGAAGTGGCCGATCTGGTCCATCGAAGACGGCCTCGGAGAGGAAGACTGGGACGGTTGGATCAAACTCACCGAGCGTCTTGGTGATCGCGTGCAGCTCGTGGGCGACGACCTTTTTGTGACCAACGTCGAATACCTCACGCGAGGCATCGAAGAGCACGCAGCCAACGCCATCCTCGTCAAGGTGAACCAGATCGGCACACTCACCGAGTCATTCAAGGCTGTGCGGCTTGCGCAGCATCACGGTTACAACGCCATCATCAGCCACCGCAGCGGCGAGACCGAAGACGCCTTCATCGCCGACCTTGCTGTGGCGACCAACGCCGGGCAGATCAAGACCGGCGCGCCATGTCGCAGCGACCGCACTGCCAAGTACAACCAGCTCCTTCGCATCAGCGAGGTACTCGGCGCCGACGCTACCTACGGCGCTTGACAGGTCCCGACCGTGCTGCACAGGGATCGACGGCCCACATCAACGTTTTGGCGTGTTTCCCCGGGCGGCACCTGACCCCTCTGCCATCCCATGCTTGAGCAAAAACGCCGCGATGGCCGACCGCTGCCGTTCGGCCGCTTCTTCCGACGCGACGGCATTGTGCGTTCCGTCGATGATGACCAGTTCACTTTCGGCCGCGAGATCATGCAGCAACCGAGGGTGTGAGGCGGGAATGATCTCATCATCGGATCGGGCGAGGATCAGGACTGGCACGTCCAAGTCGCGGAGCACCCGGTCTGTGCGGAACGGGTGCCGGATCACAAAAGGCGGTACCCCGAGCCTCCATGCCATGGTGTCCAGCCTCGCTGGCGGCATCATCAGGATGAGCGCAGCGGGTGGCTCGGTGGTCGCCACACCGGCCGCGACACCGCAGCCGATGGAGCGTCCGATGTAGGCCACGCGGCGGTCGTCGACATCGGGCCACTCATGCAACCGCCTTACGAAGGCCGACACGTCCTCAACGATCGCCCGCTCGCCCGGGGTGCCGCCACTTCGCCCGTAGCCGCGGTATTCCGGCAGCAGCACGTGTACGCCGCGTGCGGCCATGGATTGGGCAGTGCCGATCAAATCATCGATCAATTCACCATTGCCATGCATGATGACGACGGCAGGACTGAGACCTTTTGATTCTGACGGCACAAACCACGCTTCGACGGGTTTGTCTTCACCGATATCCAGCGTCCATGACACTACGCCGACCGGTGGCCCGAGCATGGCGCGGTCAGCGGCCACGCCTCGCGGGAAGATGATGTACCCCTGAAGAAACCACGCCGCCGCCATCCATGCGATCCACACCAGCAGCAGGATGATCAGGATGGTTGTCATGCGTTGAAGAACCGTTCGGCGGGGCGCGGCGGTCATGTGTGCAGCGTAAGGAGTCAGGCGCCGTTCTGGGGTGGGTTGAGGTGGACCATTGGTCCTAGGCGGTACCCGACCACTTTGCTATCCGCGACTTCCGACACGAATGCGAGGATCCACCCACGCATACATCACATCGACGGCGAGGTTGAGCAGGACCAGCAGTGCCGAATACACAAGCACGACGCCCATGATCATGGTGAGGTCCTTGCTCAGCACCGCATCGACGAAGTGCATGCCGAGGCCGGGAATGGCGAAGACTTTTTCGATGACGAATGACCCAGTGAGCGCAGCAGCGGTCGCGGGTCCAAGGTAGGACAGCACGGGCAGGAGCGCATTGGGAAGCACATGGTTGAGGACGACGACCCGTTCGGAAACACCCTTGGCGCGAACTGTTCGGATGTAGTCGGCCTGCATCTCCTCGATGACGCCCTGCCTGGTCAGCCTCGCAATCCACGCGGCAAAGGGCAGGCTGAGCGCGATGGCGGGAAGCAGCAGATGGTGCAGCGAACCCCATCCACCGACGGGAAACCACTGGAGCCATACGCCGCCAACGAGCAGTAATGCTGTGCCAATCACGAAGGCGGGAATACTCACGCCGATGATGCTGACGGAACCGGTTGCAAGGTCAAGCCAGCTTCCCGGTCGCAGTCCCCCCAGTGTGCCGGCACCGACACCAATGAAGAGAGCCAACAGAATGGCTGAGATGCCGACCATTACCGATACCGGCAACTGTCCGGTGATGATCTCGCCCACCGACCAGTTTTCATGTCGCAGACTTGGACCAAAATCGATGACCGGGCCGGTCTGCTCGCCCAACAGCCAATTCACGCCGGTGATGTCACCGAGATAGGACCAATAGAAGGTCCAAGGATCATCGAGGTTCCATTGGGTCTGCATGGCTTCGACAATGGCGGCAGGAGGGCGGCGGCCCTCATCCTTCTCCAGCGGGTTGCCCGGGATGAGCCATGCGAGCATGAAAGTCAACGTGTACACCGCGAGCAGGATGACCGGTATCTGCGCCATACGCGAGAGGATCATGCGTTTCATCGGACTCATGGCTTTGCCCCGGATCGTCTGTGAATATCACCGATGTATTGAATGAGCCGAGGGTGGGTCGTCATACCGCCGAGTTCGTCCGGATCGTGCATGGTGACTTCCACCAACTGGCAGATCGGCAGCAGCGGCATGTGGATTTCGAAGAGTTCTCGTTCGATGTCGGCGAGCATCGTCATTCTCACCACCGGATCGGTTTCCGCTGCGGCTGCATCGAGTTGAATGTCGATGTCGGCATTCTTGAAACGACGATCGTTGTTGCCATTGGTGCTGCGAAAGAGTTCGAGAAAGGTTGTCGGGTCACCCCAGTCTCCGTACCAGCGTCCTCTGGCCACCATGAAATCACCGGCTCGCAGATCGGCACCGAACGACTTGCTGTCTTGACCGCTGAGTGTGACATCAACGCCGAGCCGATCCTGCCACTGACTTCGAAGCGCTGTCGCGATGCGGCGGTTTCGGGGAGAGGAGGTGGTGTATTTCAGATCGACACTCGGGAATGGTTCGCCAGAGGTATTCACGAGTTGGCCATCGACGTTTTTATGCCAACCAGCATCGGAGAGTTCCTGCAAGGCGCGATCTGGGTTGAAATTCAAGCCTTCCGGTGGTTCATAGCCGGCAACAGATTGCTTTGGCGTGAACGAACCGCTGATTGGCTCGTGGAGGCCGGTCACATGATCCACAATCATTTGCTTATCAGTGGTCTGCGCAAAGGCGCGGCGGACCCGGGCATCGCTGAATGGATTGACTGCTCCGCCTGCGAGTGTGTCGCCGCAATTGAAACTGAAGAACTCGGTTCCAAATGCTGGAACAGCGTGGATGGAACGGACCAGAATGTCGTCGTTTTCCGGTTCGGCGGCCTTGGTCTCTAGCAAATCCTGCCGCACATCGGCCGAGATACCGGTTAGCCAGTCCACCTCTCCGCTGCGAAATGCGAGCAGGGCAGTGTTGGGATCGGGAAAAGACCGTACCAAGACGCTGTCAATGTGACCTGGGGCGTGCGCATGAGGATTCGGAATCAACCGCAGATCTCTGCGATACCGCCACTGGTCAAGTACATAGGGCCCGTTACTCACAAGAGTGCCTGGTCGTGCCCAGCGGTGATCCGGCTGGATCCTGCCCGTCTCGGGGACGAGTGTGACAAACTGTCGATCGGACCATGGTGGCGCAGTGGCGTCATACCACGCCACCGGTGGTGCCGGCCATCCCTCGACGGCAGGCCGATAGACGGGCATGAGCGGCGCGAAGGCGAGCAGGTCGAGCAGGTAGGGGACCGGGTGGGCCAAGCGGATCTCAAGCGTATGATCGTTCAAAGCGGTAATGCCGACGGTATCGCCGAAACGCCGTTCGGTCTCGTCCAGAAGTGTTTCAGCAGCGCCGGGACCGGGCGTGAAGTTGGCGAGCGCCTCGCCCCGCCAGTTCCAGAAGTCCTCGGCGCCTTCGACTATGAAAAGAAGGTTGGAGTAATCGGCTGCGGTATCCGGCAACAACAGTCGTTGCCAGGACCACACGAAGTCATGGGCGGTAACTGCCGCGCCATTGGACCACTTGGCATCTTCATCGAGGTGAAAGGTCCACACGAGCCGGTCATCCGAGATAGACCACGAGTTCGCGACGGCGGGTTGCGGGGAGAAGTCCTCGGGGTTCCACCGGACAATCCCCTCAAACAGCGCGTAGCCCATCCGCATGTCGCCGAGCCAACTCATCCGCTGCGGGTCGAGCGTAAAGATCTCGTTGTCACTTGCGAGAACCAGATCAGCCTCGCGCTCATGTTGGTCCACCGACAGTAGTCCAAGCAGAACCAGCAGCAGCAGAAGGGGTGGGATGAGAAGTCGAGCCATTGCAGGAAAGACTATCAGGGGCTTCCCCGTTTCTCCTCACGCCGGGTGGAGGGAATCACGTGATGCGGGCAGAGATGACTCTGTCGTGCATCAAGGTCTGCTGCTCAGCAGCAAGATTGACTTTCTCCATGGCTGCCGCGAATCTCCCCCCAATGGAGAGAGGAGTACAGATACCGAATACGCTCTATTGGTAGGCGGGGCCGTCACCGAGTGTGGCCCACTTGGTTTTGCCCGCTTCGATCGGTGCTCGGTTGTTGCTGACGATCGCATCTTCATACTTGGGTGCCGTGGAGTTGGACTGTTTGGTGAGGTAGTTGTCCATGAGAACGATCATGATCTCTGCCTTCTGGAGCGCCCGCCCGGCAATGCGAGCACGGCGTTGGTCCTCTTGGATGGTATCCCAGTTGGCCAGGATGGCCTCATAGAGGCCGCTTACTGCCGGAACCGTTTTGCGGGCTTGGGCGCGTAGCGTGTCTACATCGTTCTGATCCAGAAATTGCTGCTGTATGCGGCGTATGTGCGGTTCGATGACCAGCAGCATGTCTAGTTCTCCGTCCTTCAGTCGTTCAATCAGACGCGTCAGGACAGCGGTTTGCTGCTCGCGGGCGAGGGTCATCAGGTTCGCTTGCCCCCCCTCCTCACCCCGCTGGTTGCTCGTTGCCGCGGCGAGTGTTTCGAGTTGTTGTCGCAGCACAGGCCAGTCCGGTTCGACCAGTGCCGCTTGGCCGAGGGTTCCGATGGAGCGATTGAGCCGACTCGGCGTGACGTTTATCTGGACGATCAACGGCCGAAGGCTTGCAGCGGTCCAGACCCGCACAGCGTCATCTGGCTGCTCGTGTGGCGTGATGTGTCGCATCAGTAGACTCACCGCCGAGTCGGTTCCAAGTCCGCCGGCGATCTGAGCCGCTGCGATACGCTGTGGTGTGTCCGATTCCGCCATGATGGTCTTGAGTTTGGGAATTAGTTGCTCCGCGTAGAGTTCCCGAAAAAGCGGCGTAGCTCGGCGACTCGAAATGCCATACACGCTTGCGAGCAGTGCCTGCCGAGCCTTTGGGCGTTCGGCGGCATCACCACTCTCCAACCGCGACACGTGAAGATCTATGAAGGCGACCATGGAGTCTTTATCCGCAAGAGTAATGTCATCCTTCTTGGCGATGCTTGCAAGGCTCGTGGGCGCGGTGACGTCACCGACGGAGACCACGCTCGTCGCGAGCAGTGTGGCCGCGACTGGTGTGAGGATGCGATGGAACAGGACACGGGATGGCTGCATGTGGGTTGGTTCCCTTGAGGGCCGAATGATGGTCAAACACGCAGGATACGGCCCGCTGCCATGGGGGGCGGATCGGCGACGGTAGCACCCACTATTCCGGGCTGTCAATGGAGATCTCCCGCCACTGAGAGGTTGGCGGCCACACGGTGGCGATGGACATCCCTCCCGCGTACCATCACCCCTCGCAGGATCCTCTGTGCCGCATATTCTGCGATGCGGGGGCCTCTAAAGGGCTCTCGCAAAGGCGTGACGCTGATCTGCCAGACCATGATTCGATCCATTCACCTTGCCATTCTGCTTACTCTGGCCGCTGGTGCCGCTGCCACTGAGCCCCCCAGCGGCTCGGTGGCCACGGATGCCGTCAACCGCCCCATGCGGATCCGGCTTTCCACCACCCTGACCCGCTATGCAAGGGAGGTGTTTGGGACCGAGCCACTGTCGGTGCAGGGGCTCTCGGCGGGCACCTCCTTCTTGATCGATGCCACAACCTTGAACCCGGAGGCAGAGGAGTCGTGGAGGCTGCTGCTTGATGCTGCGATTCTGATCGAGCGGGACGATCTTGTGGAGCGGGCCCTTCCGGCCATCGTGAGACTGTCACCCGGCGATACGTCGGCTCGGCTCAAGCGGCTCTGGCTCGCCGTTGACAAGGCCCCCACACTCGAAGCCAAGTCCGAGTTGATCGGCAGATATCTCAACGACGAACATCGTGCCGCCATTGGTCCAGAGGTTGCTTCGCGCCTGGCGATGCGACTGGCCCTTCTGTATCGCCGGGCGGGCAACCTCGACCAGTTCAACACCCTGCTTGATCGAGCCGTTACTTGGGATCCCGCCAACCTTGAGGCGATCAATATAAAGGCGGGTACGCGTCAACATCTTGAGCAAGAAGATCCCACAGCGTGGACTACGACGCTTCTTGGCTTGTACAGAGCGAACCCGATTGACTCGGCTACGGCTGCGGAACTCGGGTTGTATCTGCTTGAGTACGGCGCTTATCGCTCAGCAGCGCGTATGCTGCTGCTGGCGAGGAACATCGAGAAGACTGCCGGTCGCGATGCTGGTTCGGATCTCGATGTGGACTTGGTGATGGCGTGGTGGGGAGCGGGTGAGATTGAGAAGGCTGCAATGCTGCTTGGTGAGCGGCAGATGCTGCTGAATCAGATCTTTCAGCGCATCACGGCTGAGCAGTCCGCCGATCGGACTTCCGCGATCGAGGTCGCCCAGTTGACCGCGCCAGCCCCACCCAAACTGGCGGCGCTGCGGGCGATGATGGCGGCCGATACCGACGATCCGATGATTCTGTCCGACGCGATTGGCGAGGCGATTCGCTCGTTCGACCACTTGGACCAACTCCGGGAGACTGATCAGGTTCCACCATCAGCTCGCGCGGCGAATCTGAAGCGGCTCTTGTGGTTGCTACTAGCACTGGATGCTGCGCCGGGTTCCATCGAGGACACCGCTCGTCGTATCACCGCGATACACCCGCTCGAAGAGTCGGATCAGATGGTGTTCGACGTGCTCACGAGTCCGAACATGAACCCCGAAGACCGCCTGTCCGGATTGCGGGAGTTGAGCGAAGACTCCAACCTCGCTCGGCTCAAACTCGCCCAATTGCTCGAGTCACAGGGCAATCAACGTGGTGCCGCAGGTGAGTTGTTGGCGTTGTGGCGACGATCGCCCAGCAGCCTCATGGGCATCCTGGCCGCTCACAAACTCGGCCAGATGATCGGCGTCGACGAACTTCCGATGGAAGAGACGGCGGTGTCGATGTCACAGGCCATCGACACACTGCCGAACGTGTTCGATCGGTTTCCTGATGAGCCAAGCCTTGCAACATCCATGCGGGCGATACCCCGCTCAAGAGTCGTGTCCGTATTTGATCCGGTGATGATTGACTTCCAGATCGTCAATCACACCGCTGAGCCGCTCACCATCGGTCCACGGGGACCGATTCGTGACCTGCTACTCATTCAACCCGCTGTGAATGTGCCCTACCACGACATGCAACCCGGCGCACCAGTGCTGGTGGACATCGGTCGTGGCTTGCAGATTCCACCGCATGGTCAACTGGATCTGTCGATGGATCTCCGCAGTACATGGGTGGGTACGGTATTGGATAGCCTCCCATTGCATGGGGCGGTGATTGATATCGAAGCGGTACTGAATGTTCGAGTGGCGACGGCGCCGACATCTATGACGCCAAGTTCCATAGTCGGCCCGCTTGGCGGCGAATATGCCACCGGCGAGATCCGGGTAGACGGACAACGCGTGTCGGATACATGGATCGATGCCACACTCAAGCGGTTTCGAGAAAGCAGTACAAGCAGAGATGCGGTGGATATGGCGTTGCTGGCTCATGTCGTGAGTCAGCAGGATGCTCTTGAGGGCGACAGCCGCATCACCGTTCAGCAGGCCAACGAGATTGCCGCGATGCTTTGCGAAGTCTGGCCTCGCCTTGGCCCGCTCTCGCAGGCATGGCTCGTATCAGTGTTGCCACGGGTGGATCGACTTGCATTGCTGTGGTCGCTTGTCGAATCAAGCACCGAACCACTGATCAATCGGATAACGCTCATGCGGGTGGTTGGCGAGTTCGATGATCCAGCCCGGGCGCTTGGCGATCCTGCCGTGGCCTCGGGGCTCCGCTCGGCCGAGCGGCAAGTGCGGGTGCTGGCCGAGTGGATCGAGGCGACACTGCAGTTGCAGGCCGAGCAGAAATTCGGAACCGAGATTGATGCCATCGGCGAGCCCTGAGCAGTTCGGCAGCGAGGTCGCTCGAACGGGCCAGCGGTGGCATCGCTGGCGGCTTGCCGGGGCGATCATGGGGCTTGTGCTCCTCGGCGCGGCCATTGGGTTGGTGGTTTCCCATGCAGAGGACGCGCAGCGGGCGTGGAACGCCTTGGAGCGACCTGAGCCAATCACCATCGCAGCGTTGCTGTTTCTCACGCTGCTGCTTGTCCCCGTGTCGGCTGCTGCGCAATCGCTCATGCTTCGGCGAACCAGCGGCGTATCGGTCGGCATGGGCGAAATGTCGGCGCTTGTCAGTCTCGCGACGCTGCTGAACATGCTCCCAATGTGGCCGGGTGCCATCGGGCGGATTGGGTACCACAAGGTGGTTCATGGCATTCCGCCCATACAGGCGGGACTGGCGGTAGTTGCCATTCGCCTGATTGGGCTGTTCATGGGTGGGGTGCTGCTCGCGGCGGTATGGATATGGCCGACCGCAGCGATGGGGGCGTGGCTTGCCATCCTGTTTGGTCTGTTGATCGTGACAATTTGGCCGACGCTTCGGTTGGCGGGATGGGTGGTGATTGTCAAATGGGTCGATTTGCTGCTCATTGCCGCTCGGTATGCAGCAGCGTTTGCGTTGCTCGGCGTTGAACTGGATACTTCGGAAGCCGGCGCAATGTCAGGTACGAGCGAAGTGGCCTCAAGCGTGCCGTTCGTGGGTGGTGGACCAGGGCTGCGAGAGTGGTCGATCGGATGGATGACCGAGCAAATCTCACATCTTCCCGATGCGCTCGTGGTCGGAGTGATGGCGGACCTGCTTGTGCGGATCGCGACGCTGTTGGTCATGCTCCCGCTGGGATTCGCGGCCTTTCGGTGGCTCAGCCGCCGCCTTCAATCCTCCGCTGGATCGATCCCGAGATCTCGAACGCTGAAGAGCGAGTCGAAGGCATAACCAGCCTCTTCGATTCGCTCGCGAGCGCCTTGGAGTCTGTCTACGACAGCAATGATCGCGGTGACCGAGGCCCCAGCCGCGACAATCTCTCCAGCGGCCTCAAGTACCTGACCGCCCGTGGTCGCGACGTCCTCGACGATGACGACGCGGTCGCCCGGGCCAACCTCGCCCTCGAATCGCTGGGCCGTGCCGTAGTCCTTCTTCTGGTTACGAATGAAGAGACACGGCAGCCCGGAGGCCATGGAGGCGGTTGTCACAAGTGGAATACCACCGAGTTCGGCACCAGCAAGCAGGGTGGTCCCGTCCGGGATGCGATCCGCGAACATCTCACCGAGATCCCGCAGAATGTCCGGCTGTGTCGAGAATCGATACTTGTCGATGTACCACGAACTTGTCCGCCCACTGCGAAGCGTGAAACTCCCCCGAAGGATTGAGGTCTCGGCAATTCGGTCGGCAAGCGTCTTGGTGTCCATATGCAGCATGGTAAGGGTTCGGGCATCGGGACCAAGCCCTTGTACGTCCAACCTTACAATCACCTTTGGTTTCCAAGGGGTCAAACCACGGTACCCAACTCCATTTGCTCCACTACCCTACCTCCCCATGACCTCTGTTTGCTTCTACTTTCAGATTCACCAGCCGTACCGACTGCGGCGGTACTCGGTGTTTCAGACCGACCCGTTTTACTTCGACAGTGAATCAAACCAGTCGATCATGGAGAAGGTGGCGGGGAAGTGCTATCGGCCGACAACGACATTGCTACTCGACCAGATTCGCAAGAACGATGGTCGTTTCAAGGTGAGTTTCTCGATCACCGGGACAGCCATCGAGCAGATGCAGGCGTGGGCGCCCGATGTCATCGACCTGCTTCAGCAGTGCGCCGCCACGGGGTGCGCGGACTTCCTTGCCGAGACCAGCCATCATTCACTGAGCGCGCTCTATGCACCAGCGGAGTTCAAGGCGCAGGTGGACGGGCACGTCACGCTTATACGAGAGCTATTCGACATTGAACCGGTCGTCTTCCGAAACACCGAGTTGATTTACTCAGACCGCATCGCTCAATCTGTTGTAGAAATGGATCGGTTCAAAGGCATGGCCTGCGAGGGCGTGGATCGCATTCTTGGCGAACGTTCGCCGGCTTGGGTCTATGCGCCCGAGGGGAGTGGCGAGCACCTGCCATCAGCCCCGCTGCGGCTGTTGCTCAAGAACTACCGACTCAGTGATGACATTGCGTTCCGCTTCTCGGATCGCAACTGGTCCGAGTGGCCGCTCGATGTCAACAGATTTGCCGGGTGGGTGAACCAGATCAACGGCGACGGCCATCTTTGCAATCTCTTCATGGACTACGAGACCTTCGGTGAGCATCAATGGGCCGACAGCGGCATCTTCGGTTTCCTTGAGGCACTTCCGGCGGCCATCTTTGACGTGAACCCGGGCCAGAATGACTTTGTGACGGTTCGCGAGGCAGTCGAGCAATACGATCCGGTCGGCGTGTATCGAGCGACAGATCCGATCTCCTGGGCAGATTCGGAACGCGACCTAAGTGCCTGGCTCGGCAATGCGATGCAGGAGAATGCGGCGACCGAGCTCTATCGACTGGAAGGGCCGGTTCGATCCAAGCATGATGCTGGTGATGAGTGGATTCTGGAGGACTGGCGAAAGTTGACGACTTCGGATCACCTGTACTACATGTGCACCAAATACTGGGCGGACGGCGATGTTCACAAGTACTTCAGCCCGTATGACAGTCCGTACGATGCCTACATCAACTTCATGAACGTGCTCGACAACATCCGTGTGAGATGCGGAGCGTGAGGACATGACAACGAAGATTGTGAGCGCCAGAACAGTGGTGGGCATGGAGATCCATGTCGAACTTGCGACGCGGACGAAGATGTTCTCTCGTTCGCCCAACGTTGCCCATCCAGACAACTACGACTCGCCGCCCAACTCGCTCTGCGATCCGGTGTCATTCGGACTTCCCGGGGCGCTCCCGACGATGAATCGAGAAGCCATCGAGATGTCGATGCTGGTCGGCATGGCGCTCGGGTGCCGGATCCCGGATCGATGTAGTTGGGACCGTAAGAACTACTTCTACCCCGATCTTCCCAAGGGCTATCAGATCAGTCAGTACGAGCACCCGCTATGCGCCGAAGGAGCGATTGACATCCCTCTGGCCGCCGGCGGAACCGGAACCGTTCGTATTACGCGGGCGCATCTTGAAGAAGACACCGGCAAATCGGGACACGAACTGCCCGGTGGCCTTCCTGCTGCGGGCTCGATCATCGACTACAACCGATCCGGCACACCGCTGCTCGAAATCGTGACCGAGCCCGACTTGACCTGCGCCGAAGATGCCGTGACCTTCGGTCGGGAACTGCGGGCCATTTGCCGGGCACTCGGCGTCACCGAGGGCATCATGCAGCGAGGTCATATGCGGTTCGAGCCGAACATCAATGTGGTGCTGACACTCGATGACGGTCGTGAGGTGGCGACGCCTATCGCCGAGATCAAGAATCTGAATTCGTTCAAGGCTGTCCACGGCGCGATTGAGCACGAGGTCAAGCGGCAGGCCGAGCAGTGGCTCAAGGATGGCATCGAGATGGGGCCGGGCGCCAAGTCGACCCGGGGTTGGGATGATGTCAAGCAGATTACCGTGTTGCAGCGGTCCAAGGAGGACGCGCACGACTATCGGTACTTCCCCGAGCCGGATCTGGTGCCGCTGGAAGTGGATGATGTGTGGCGTGACGAAGTGCGGTCGCGGCTTTCTGAACTGCCGATGCAGCGGCGGAATCGGTATGAGTCGCAGTGGGGACTCTCGGCCAAGGATGCTGCCGCACTCACCGAAGTGCCTGCAACTGCGATCTATTTTGATGCCTGCGCCGCTGCTGCTGCCAACGCGACGGATCTCGACGATGGTGCCGCTGCCTGCGAGGCAGCGAAGTGGATTCTCAACGCGGCTGCGAAACTCGCCCATGAGCGGGGGGTTGATCCGCACGAGTCGGGCATCACGCCCGAGCAGTTGGCTGGGATCATCGCGCTACGTGAAAGTGGCGATATCGGATCAAGCGCCGCGGTGGAGTTGTTCGAGGCACTGTGCGGCTGCGATGACGATCCACGAGTGCTCGCTGAATCACGCAACCTGCTGCAGGTCAGCGATGCCGGCACGCTCGATACGTGGATCGATCAGGCTCTTGCCGAGCAACCGCAGGCGGCAGAAGACTTC
>MPLZ02150416.1_pt1 | contig 13359 bp, 8 predicted proteins | sample 1617311 | NCBI WGS metagenome assembly MPLZ02 (sample SAMN05944806, study PRJNA350692) | marine metagenome | biome: marine; feature: ODZ; material: water; isolation source: 160 m water sample filtered on 0.2 um supor filter | place: Pacific Ocean | collected 2012-04-08 | depth 160m m | reverse complement strand
CTCGCTTCGGATATGGCATGGAGGGTTTGCTGTCTGGCATATCCATGTTCTTAGCGGGGCTGGCGCTTGCTGGCGGTGGCGCCACCTTGAAAGCGCTGCGGTCGATCGCTGTTAACTGTGCCCGAATAGCAGAGAGTTCAAAGTAGCCCGTAAACCCCCACCACACCCCACCACCCCACAGCACCTCCGTATTCACGGGGGTGTTGCTGTTGAGGTCTTCGCCATCACACACGCATGATCTTCCGGAGCGCGGCCACCTTGACTTCGTCAGGGAGCGGCAGTTCAGCCAGCATTGACAGGGCGGCAACGAACTGACTGTCGTGGCCGGATTGGGTCGCCTTTGGTCTTGGTGTAGGGCAAGGAGAGCGCATAGCGCTGGACTGGCTCGCCACGCCATCCGCTGCAAGTTCGCCTGTGGTAGCGGTTTCGGATTGGCTGCAATCCGCCTGCCGCCTGCATGGCATGCAGGAGGTCGTCGGTTCAAGCCCGATCGGCTCCATTCATGAAGAAACGCCGCCCAAACGCGGCGTTTTTTTACTGGGGGATGCGACCGACGTTGTTACCCGTCGATCGCTCCGAGCATGGCGTCCACACTCTTCTTTGCATCACCGAAAAGCATCCGCGTGTTGTCATTGAAGAACAGGGGGTTCTCGACGCCTGCGTATCCGGTCGCCATGCCGCGTTTCATCACGACGACGAGTTTGCTTTTCCAGACTTGCAGTACCGGCATGCCGGCGATGGGGCTGGTGGGATCGTTTTCGGCGCCAGGATTGACGATGTCGTTGGCGCCGATGACCAACACCACATCGGCCTCGGGCAGATCCTCGTTGATCTCATCCATTTCGAGCACGATGTCGTAGGGGATGCCCGCTTCGGCGAGCAGGACGTTCATGTGGCCGGGCAGCCGCCCTGCAACCGGGTGGATGGCGAAGCGAACATCGACGCCGTCGTTGCGGAGCCGCTTGGTCAAATCAGCAAGCGCGTGCTGGGCCTGCGCGACGGCCATTCCGTAGCCAGGCACGATGACGACCGATTTGGCGGCCTGCATGTGATCCACAGTGTCATCGGCCGAGATTTCGATCACTTCGCCCTGCGGGCCGTCGCCACTGGAGATGGTGGTGCCCTCAGCGGTTCCAAATCCGCCGAGAATGACGCTCACGAACGAGCGGTTCATGCCGCGGCACATGATGATCGAGAGAATGGCGCCGCTGCTGCCGACGAGCGCGCCGGTGATGATGAGCAGATCGTTGCCGAGCATGAACCCGGCGGCGGCGGCCGCCCAGCCCGAGTAGGAGTTCAGCATCGACACGACGACAGGCATGTCGGCGCCGCCGATCGCCATCACCATGTGGATGCCCAGCAGACCCGTGAGTACGGTGGCGGCGATGAGAAGAAGCACGCCGAAGCCATCGATAATGACGGCGTTGCCTGCGACATCGACTGCCGCATCCACGAACCAGATTCCAAGCAGTATCGTGATGATCACCGCCAGGAGATTCAGCATGTGCCGTCCTGGAATCATGAGCGGTTTGCCCGAGATGCTCCCGTGCAGTTTCAGTCCGGCCACAATCGATCCGGTCAACGTGATCGCGCCCACGCAGATGCCGATGTACACCTCGATCTCATGGACGATTGCGGCGGATGTTGTCATGCCTTTGTGCGGATCGAGGAAACTCGCGAACCCGACCAGCACCGCAGCGGCGCCCACGAAGGAGTGCAGCAGGGCGACGAGCTGCGGCATCTCGGTCATCTGCACGCGAACCGCCAAGGCGCCGCCGACAAGGGCGGCTGGAATGATGGCGATGGCGAGCCACCCGTACAAAGTGACGTCTGGACCGAGAATCGCCGCGACCAGCGCGATGCCCATGCCGATGATGCCGTACCACGTACCACGAGAAGCCGTCTCTTGCTTGGAGAGTCCGGCGAGGCTGAGTATGAACAGCACGGCCGCCACGAGGTAGGCGATGGTCACGAGCGAGTTGCCACCCTCGTGTCCACCGGGGATGGCCGGGGGGGTCGCCACAGCAGCGATCATGGTGTCGATGATTCGGTACACGAATCTATCTCCTGAACATCGCAAGCATGCGGCGGGTGACGAGGAATCCACCAGCGATATTGATCGTGGCGAAGAAGACGGCGAGCAGCCCGAGCACGATGGCGCTCGTGGCGGCATTGGATGACAAGTGCAGCAAGCCACCGAGAATGATGATGCCGCTGATTGCGTTGGTCACGCTCATCAGCGGCGTGTGCAGGGCGGGCGTGACGGCCCACACAACCTGCCAGCCGACGAAACAAGCCATCACGAAGACCGTGAAGTGCATGGCAAAGTCGGCTGGAGCCCAGAGGCCGATGATCAGCAGAAGCAGTAGCCCGGCCACCAGACCCACGGCGGTCGCCAGCCCTTGGCCACGTGCAGGCTTTGATTCGGACATAAGCGGATCGGCCGAGACGGACTCGGATTCGGGCCGCTTGCCGAAATCTTTCGCGTAGTCCGCCTTGATCGTGGGCTCGGCGGGCTTGGGCGGAGGCCACGTGACTTCCCCGTTGTTGGTGATCAGGGCCCCCCGGACAATTTCGTTCTCAGTGTCGACAGTGAATGCCTCGCCGCCGCCCATCTCTTCGAGCATGGCGGCAAGCGCGTTACCGTAGAGCCGACTCGAGAGCGAGGGCATCCGTCCGGGAAGGTCTGTGTAGCCGACGATCGAGACGCCGTGGTGCACGATCAACTCGCCGGGCACGGTCAATGCGCAGTTGCCGCCACGCTCAGCCGCGAGATCGACGATGACCGAACCTTCCTTCATGGTTTCGACCATGCCGGAAGTAATGAGCACCGGCGCATCGCGGCCGGGAATCATTGCCGTTGTGATGATGATGTCCACTTCGATCGCCTGCTCGGCGAAGAGTTTCATCTCCGCTTCGAGGAAGGATTCGCTCATGACCTTGGCATAGCCACCCTCGCCCTCGCCGCTTTCCTCGAAATCGAGCACCAGGAATTCAGCGCCGAGGCTCTCGACCTGTTCCTTGACGGCCAGCCGCGTGTCGAAGCCGCGAACAATGGCGCCGAGGCCCCGTGCCGTCGTCATTGCCGCGAGTCCCGCAACACCACCGCCGATGACCAGTACCTTTGCAGGTTCGACGCGTCCGACCGCTGTCATTTGCCCGGCGAAGAAGCGGCCGAAGAGGTGCGCGGCCTCGATGACGGCGCGGTATCCGGCGATGTTGGCCAGTGCGCTCAGGACATCGAGTTTCTGAGCACGGCTGATGCGCGGGACGCAGTCCATGGCGACCGTCGTCACGCCGCGGGCAGCGAGTTCGGCGATGAGTACTTCCTGATTGGCAGGCCAGATCAACCCGATCAAGATCTGCCCTTCGCGGAGCATCGCGACTTCACCCTCGGTGGGCGGGTTGACTTTCAGGATGATGTCGGATTGTTCGAAGACTTCGGCCGCCCTCTTGATGACACTGGCGCCGGCCTCCATGTACTTCGCATCACCGGCCTCTGCCTTGACTCCGGCGCCGGTCTCGACCAGTACCTCAAAGCCCATTTTTCGAAGCCGCTTAATGGATCGTGGTACGACCGCGACGCGCCGCTCCTCGCCGGTGACCTCGCGGGGAATGCCGAGTTTCATGGTGGGCGGTCTCGCTGTCAGGAGGGGGTGGGAGGGGCTGCGGGGCGGCGATGATAGTGATTTCGCCACCTCGCTGTGGGGGAGTTGGAAGGTGGGAGTCGAGGAAAAAAACGCGGATTTATTGTGGTTTTTGTAACACGTGCCGATCTCGCTTGACGCATGTACTTCCGAAGGGGGATGTGTCCGTAGGGATCCGAGCCCGTAAGGGGGCCGTTGGATTTCAGGGGTGCTTCCCTAGGGGGGCCCTTCCCGCCGATCGCTCCTTCGTGGGGGGGCGGCGGAGGGGGCGGAGGGGGCGTGAGCGCGACCAGACACGCCACTTGGACTTTGTCAGGCAATTGCCGATCTGGCCCTTCTCCTCTCTCGGATCAGGTTGGTTCCCGACGTGCCGCAGTGGGTATGAGATCCACTGCGGCACGTTGTGTTCAAAGTCGCCTCTTGGGCCTCGTGGCGGCGTGATGTATCCTGAGGCCCTTATAGATAGGAGGCGGCCATGATTCGAGCGTGGGATGTGATCGGCGGGGCGTTGGCTGCGGCCACCGTGTCGATGGCGATGGCTCACGACCACGAGCCGGCCTGGGCCGAGGCGAAGCCCGGGATCTTCCTCGACCTTTCCGGTCCCATCGCCGTTCGGGGCGATGCCGCTCCATGGGTCGTGGTGCACATCCTGAATGTGTCCGATCAGGACGCAGATCTGCTCCGTGTCGAGTTGCTGGAAGATGGCGAGATCGTTGTTGCCGACGAGCATCACGCGGTGCTCGCGGGCGTAGGCCCTGCGGTCCTGACGTGGAAGCAGGCCGAGCAGGCGCTTGAGGGGATGACATTAGAGCGGTCGATCATGCTCGACCTGATGTTTCAGCAGGCCCGCGCCAGTGAGATCGTGGCTGTCGGGCTGGTGAGCCGGCGGCTGGACCCGCCCGCAGTGGAATGCGGTGATTACGTGGTGCGAGTCGTGACAGCGGTGGATGGCGAACAGTCTGTGCGAGAGCAGCAGGTCCAACTGAAACGATCACCGTCCCTTCCCACCGGCTTGGCAACGGCCGAGCAGTTCATCTTGGATTCTGATGGTGCGTGGCATCGATCAGGCGAAGGAGTTCCGCCTCGCGGCGAGGTCTGGCTCGCGGGCGACCAACACCTGCATACCACTTGGTCGCTCGATGCACATGTACTTGACGGCACCGAAGAAGGCCCCGCCGCCTATGCCGATGCCGCCCGCGCGATCGGCCTCGATTGGATCATGATTACCGACCATTCCAACATTCATGCGTGGTGGTTCGGCGAATGGTTCTTCACGCCTGAGCAGCACGAGATCGCCCGGCAGGAAGCGGCGAACTACCGCGACTCGGAACTCTGGCCGGTGCTGTACAGCCAGGAGATGGGCCTGGGGCAGACGGGGTTCTGGGATCTGCCCTCGCACATGCTCGTCTATCCGCTCGACACTTTCGATGCGCCGTATCTGGAGAACCCATCCTCGGGCCTCGTGTTCGGTCATGCCGAGTGTGAGGGGGAGCAGACCATCATCGATCGCATCAATGCCAATGGCTGCTACGGGTTCATCGCCCACGCCTATGAAGAAGGCACCTTGACTTTCGCGCAGTGGGACTGGGGAAACGGCGCGGTCGGATGGGCCGGTCTGGAAATCTGGTCCAATGCCGAGGGGATCTTTCAGGAGACCGATCTGTCCGCGGTCAACAAGTGGCATGAACTGCTCCAAGACATCACGCCGCCGTCCGGGGGCGAACTGGCGGAGCGACCCGGTTTCCCGACGCGCTTCCCGGTGGGCATCGGCAACAGTGATGCCCACCAAGTCGGGCACATCGGCGGGGTCTTCACGTACTCGCCGCTTGAGATAGTCGTTCCCTCTACGCTGCGGGAGGCTTTCCTGTCGGGCCGCTGCGTGGCCTCGGATGGCCCGCTCGTGACGCTTGAGTGCAACACCGCCGGCATCGGCGATGTCGCCATTCTGCCGGATGGCCGTGGACGCGCGATCGTGCGTCTGGAAACGACCAGCGAGTTCGGCACGGTCGACCAGTACACCTTTGTGCTTGAGAAGGATGGGCAGACGCTCATGGTGCTTCCGACGGGCGAGGCCAGTGGCTACGCCGTGGAGTATGTGATCGACTCACCCTCCATGTTCGCCGAGGGCACCTACCTGACCGCGTGGGCGCAGCGGGATGACCTAGACCGTCTCGCACTGACCAATCCCGTGTGGCTGCAATCATCGCTTCCCGGTGACATCGATGGCAACGGAAGTGTCGATGTGGACGACATGCTCGCCATGCTCGGCCTGTGGGGTGTGTGTGAAGGATGTCCCGCCGATACCAATGGCGATGGTGTGGTGGACGTCAACGACGTGTTGGTGCTGCTGGGCGCATGGACCGGCTAGTCAAAGATCAGCACGACCCACGCCAGAAACAACACGATGTGAACGGTACCCTGCAGAACATTGGTCCGTCCGCTGGCGAATGTGACTGTGCTGACAAGCAGCGTCAGCGCAAGCAGCAGGATGTCGAGTGAGTCGAGACCGAGTTGTACGTTCAGGCCGGTGATGAAGCCGATGATGATGACGGCTGGAACAGTCAGGCTGATCGTGGCGACCGCCGAGCCGAGGCAGATATTGATGCCGCGTTGCATGCGGTTGTTCATGGCCGCTCGAACGGCGGCAACACCTTCTGGTGTCAGTACCAGCACCGCCACGATCAAGCCGGCCAAGGCAACCGGGGCGCCAAGTTGCGAGACGCCTACATCGAGCAGGATGGCCAGCTTCTTGGACAACAGCACGACAGGCAGCATTGTGGCAATGAGCAGGATGGTGTGTACCGGAACACTCCGTATGCTTGCGGGTGGATCGTGTTCGTCCACGACACCAAACTCATCATCACCATCGATTGCCTCTGTGAAGAAGTGACGGTGCCACATTGTTTGTACGCCAAGAAAGACGATGTACAAGCAGACGCATATGGCAATCAGGAAGATCGAGATCAAAACTGAGGCTGATGCGTCATCCGTGGAGGTCGCGTACCGCGGCAGGACGAGCCCGAGTACTGCGAGCGGAATGAGCATCGACAAGTAGGCGTTGGCGCCCCGCAAATTGAAGATCGATTCGTGATGTTTCATTCCTCCTACGACGAGCGTGACCCCGACAAGTCCATTGAGCACCAGCATCAGCACCGAGAACATGGTGTCCCGGCCGAGTTCGGGGTTGGCATCCCCTGTGAGCATGACGGTCGAAATCATCGTGACCTCGATGCCGATGACCGCAATGGTCAAGATGATCGTGCCGAGCGGTTCGCCAAGCAGGATGGCGAGGCAGTCGGCGTGGCGGACGACCGAAAAGGCAGACCACAAGATGACCAGAAAGAGTCCGACGAACAGGATTACCGAGCGGGTGGGCGTTGCGGCGGGGTCCGCGAACCAGTCAGGGATCGCCAGCCACACCACTGCTGTGGTGGCCAGCCCCACGATCAGGCCAAGTTCTGAACGGAGCAGGGTGGGGCGGGTGGTTCTGGAGGATGGTTGGATCTTCGTCATGAGGGTAGAACGATAGTGGGGATTGGTCAGTTGGGGTGTGGGGAGGGCTGGGGTGAGAATGTGAATGAAGATGGGCAGATCGGCGTCGATGATCTACTGGTGGCGTTTGCCGCTTGGGGGGTATGCTGAGCCTGAATCGGTCGTTTTTCAAGCGTAGCCTTGGGCATTGCCACTGCTTGGGGTACGCTGGGGCTACGCCATGCTGCACAGTTTCCTCATCCCGCTGGCCGTGATTGCGGCTCCCGCACCGTTCTATCAGACCACCTTTGATGGTGAGCAGTTGGGGACGCTGCCACTGGTGCAGATCGACCGACCATTGCCGGGACGATCTGCCGACGGCACGACGGCGAATGCTGACGAACCTCGATGGGGACCGCAGCGAGCCTGTTGCGACATGCCGGACTGGACGCATGCATGGTCCGAAGATGGCGCGTTCTCGCTCGTAATAGGTGGCCTGCGGCTGGATGAACAAACACCCGTGCTTGCCGCCGTCAACAACATGACCTTCCGGTTCTCCATCTTTGAAGGAGATCTACAGAGCGGTCCGGTGAAGGTCTTCGATATGCAGCGAATGGACAGTGGCGAGGAGGAGATGGATCTGCTTGCCAACACTCCGATTCGCCGCGTCGACAAGTCGTATCGTCCGCGATCTGGATGTGTACTTCCGGGATGCATTCTGCTGCACTGCAACCGAAGTCGCTTCGCCGAAGTCGACGGAGTGATGGATTGGATTTCCGAAGGCGTGAGCGTCATCGCTGTATTCGACACACCCGACGGGTGGATATGCCAGCACATCTACGACGGACCGACGATCGGCGGCACGAATCAGTGGGATGGTTGGATGCATGGCTATTCATCCTCCATGGCGAACTACTATCCGGTCCATCGCGGCGATCCGCTGACCGAGGCCTTTATTCCCTTCGTCGACTACATGAATCACATTCCCGGACCCGCCGGGGCAGGGCAGTGCTTCTTGATGAAGGCCGTGCGGGATGAGGCTGGACGTGTGCCATGGCGGTTCGAGGGGCCGGTGCTGCTGCACGAATTCAATGAGACGCCTCCGTATCATGCCCATGCAGCCGCGTGGACACCGAACGGTGTGCTTCTCGCGATCGGCGACGGCGCGAACTCCGATGTGCGGCTCTTGACATGCGATGACTGGTCCGACTGGACAAATCTCGACCGGTGGACCACGCATACGAGGATGCATGGTGGGCCGATCGATCCCGGCAGCACATTCGAATTGGCGGCCAATCAGTTCTGGTCCGCCTGCCCAGGGCCTGACAGTCAGACTGTGTTGGTGGGTGGAGATAATGTCTCGGCACCAATCATGTCGGTCTCGGTGCCGGATGATCCTTCTGGTGGTGTGCGGTTCGATGCGATATGGGGCCGCCAGTTGGGCGACCCGCCCGATGGGGGAAATACACAGACAACCTGTTCGCATCTTGTGGCGGACCGCCCGGAAGCGGGCGGCCCCGTGTTGGCGCGAGTGTATCTGGAGCGGATGCAGTCGAGCGTCAACGATGTCCGGCTCCTGCTCTTGAGAGATTGGAAGACATGCGCCACTGTCGCTCGCATGCCGGATGTGGCAAGCAGGGTGTCGACGGCCACCATGATGGGGAATTCGATCGTAGTCGGGCTGCTGCAAGCTATTCGAGACAAAGGCCTCTGGTCCATGCCGCTGCCACCACCAGCGACTGGTGGGCGAGGTTTGCTGATCGAGCCGGCTGGCGTGGACAGGCTGCGGATGGATCCCGCCGCGGAGATCGTGGTGAATGCCGGCGACGGAACCGAAGTCACGTCGATCCTCCGCGGTGATGCGCACGAACTTGCCAAACTCGCGGCGGCGGCTCCGGGGGTTGGGGAAGTCTGGCGATTGCGTCGGGAGGAGCCTTCTTCACCGACGGTTGCGACGATCGAACTGCCGCTAGATGTCTCCGGATGTACGGGTGAACCGCTGCATGTTCGGGCGTGGGTGTGCAATCTGGCTCCGGGCATGCTTCGAATGGAAGAGCGACTTGAGGTTGGCGCCTTCTCATCGCGGCGAAAGATTGCGCTAGCGACGCAGGGCAACTGGCGACCCGCCACGATCATGACCTCCGTGGGGGATTTGCCCGAGGGGTTCTGCCCGCAATTTCGTCTCCTGACCAGCCCAGCCAACGGTGAGTATTCGCCCATTGATTGCCTGCTGACATTCGATGGCGCGTTCGTGGATTCCTTTGGACAGTGGACGCCCGAGACGGCGGACGCGGATGCCGCACCTCCTGCTGAGCGGGTGTCGCAGCAACTCCCACTCTTGGGCGACTCTTGGACGGTGTCGGTGGATCTGTTGCTTCCCGAGACCGGTCTAGATCGCAGGTTGGGCAAGCACCTGAATAAGTGGCCCGTATTCGTGCTTCGTCTCAAGGGAGGAGACGCTTTGCAGGTGTATGCGATGCCCCAGTCAGAACGTATGTTGGTTGATCTGGTTCGCGATGGCGAAGTTGTGGAGACTGTATCCCAGGCAGATCAACGGCTGCAACGGCTTGACACACTTCATATCGATGTGACCGGTGGTCCAGACCGCCTGGGGTTGCGATCGCGGTGTGGAGGTGATTCCACGATCGATATCGATTGGCCCCGCGGCGTTTCGGTGGAACTCTCTGGACCACCCACTTCGATTCAATGGGGTGATATGAACGGTGATGTCTTCACACCCGTGGAAGTATTCCGCGTTACCTGCCGCGGGGACACGCTTGATCTGGACATGGGACTCGATGTCGAGTCTGGCCTGCTGCTTCCCCCGTGTCCTGGCGACATGACTGGGGATGATGTCGTGGATGTCAACGATCTGTTGATTCTGGCTGGTGCATGGGGGCCGTGCGAAGACGATCCGTGTGTAGCAGATGTGACCGGCGACGGCGTCGTGGGGACGGAGGATCTGCTGTACATCTTGGCGTCTTGGGGCCCGTGCGTGGACGAGTAAGTCAAGCCGACCAAGCGGCGATCAGCACCAACACATCATTTACATCGACCTGACCGTCGTTATTGATGTCCTCGCTGCAGGGTGATTCACATGGTCCCCATGCTGCGAGGACGGCCAGCAGGTCATTCGTATCTACGACGCCGTCACCGTTGACATCGCCTGGCAGACTCTGTTGGTGGATGGCGGTGAGGTCGGCGTTGATGGCGAGCTCCGCCGATGCGCTCGTCGGTGCCAAATCGAGCAATACACCGGCCGTTTCATCGCCGGGCGGGATGACAGTTGGTATCTCCAGCGGAATGGTGGGCAGCGGTTCACCCGGAATATCGCCTGCCTCATCAAAGGAGGCGTCGGCGGTCATCGTGAGGAAGTCGGTCGCATCGCCGACTTGATGCGTGCCGTCGATGATCAGGACAATCGGAAACTCCATCGGCAACTCCCCAAGTGCCTCGTTGGTGACGATGAACGCCAATGTCGCCGGGACCGGAACCAGAATATCGTGCGCGCCCGGCTGGCCGTCGATGGGCATGGCGGTTCCGACGGCAGAGGTTGTTTGTGTAATCGTTGCTGCGTTGATTGTTGCTTCACCCAGTGGTATCTCGATCGGTATGCCGCCCGGATACAGCGAGTCCGGCGCGACGGTTCGAAATGTCTCATAGAGCGCAGTGCCAGTCAGGGTCGCCGAAAGAACCGTCTCGGATGTCACGCTCCACGCAAGTCCGGTGATTGTCGCCGATGCGGTTTTTGGGTCGAGCATGAGGTGAAGTGGACCGGTTGGCACCGAGTCGCCGTCGAAGGCAATGGTGATGGTCAACTCGAACGGAATCGGATTATTGCCGCTGCCACCCCAAACTCCCGGAAGTGTGCGGGTCCCGTCGGGATTAGTTTCCTCGTCCCAGTCACCGATCAGCGTACCGCTCAGCGTCATACCGAGTGAGCCCTGCAGGCTCATCGATCCGTCGCTGGTCAGGTTGTACTCGTTTCCAACTGCGGCGGCGACCAGCAGCGATGCCGTCACACATGGAGCCAAAAATCTCATTTTGCAGGTCTCCTCTCACACATCATCCCACAGTGTGGCACAAATGGGGCTCAGATCCAAGCGAGATTCTGCCAACGGCTTGACCGGAGGCATGGTGATCGCCAATACTGTTACTTCAGGCCCTTTGAGGGCAGAACCAAAGTGAAGGAGTTCCAGCATGCGTGTACTAATGATGACAGCGGCCAGCATTTCCATTGGCCTTCTCGGGGCCTGTGATAATTCAGCCAAGTCCGGAAGCCTGATCGGGGCCGGAACCGGTGCACTGGCTGGTCAGGCGATCGGCGGCAACACCGAGGGGACACTCATCGGCGCTGGTGTTGGCGCACTCGGCGGATACCTCGTCGGCAACGAGATGGACAAAGATCGCGCCCAAAAGCAGCGACAGCAGGAAGCCAACAGCCCTGTGTACCAGAACAACGCCGAGTCGCAGCGTCTGCGGGCCGAGAATGAGCGTCTTCGCTTGCAGGCCGAAAACGAGCGACTGCGGCGTCAACTCGAGGACGACTGATCGTCAGGGTGTCGCCACAACGATGCTCTTGAGATTGATGAACTCGCGAATTCCCGGTACGCCCAGTTCGCGACCGAAGCCGCTGTCTTTGATGCCACCGAACGGCACCCGGGGATCACTTCGGACGAAATCGTTGACAGCGACGCTGCCTGCGTCGATTTCATCGGCGGCGATGGTCAGGCCGTATCGGCGGTCAGAGGTGAATACCGCACCGGCCAGTCCGAGGTCCGAATCGCCAGCGAGTTCGATGGCGTGCGATTCATCGCGGGCATGAATGAGACAAGCAACCGGGCCGAAGAGTTCCTCGTCAAAGGCAGGCTCACCCGGTTTGACATCATCGAGCACCGTTGGGGGATACCACCAGCCATCACGATCTGGGATCTTTCCGCCCATCAGAAGTGTCGAGCCAGCCGCGATCGTCCGCTGCACCTGCTCGTGCAGCCCCTGACGCAGATCCTCCCGCGCCATCGGACCAAGCCTCGATGATTCATCGGTGGGGTCTTGCATCTCGATTCCGGCCATTCGATCAAGCACGCCATCGCGGAACTGCTCGTACACCGAATTGACCACAATCAAACGCTTGGCCGCGATGCAGACCTGTCCACAGTTGAGCATGCGGCTTGCGACACACTTGTCGGCGGCGAGTTCGAGATCCGCATCCTCCAAGACGACATAGGGGTCGCTGCCGCCGAGTTCCAGGACGCATTTTTTTAGATTGGCGCCTGCATCTGCCGCCACGGCGCGCCCTGCCGCATCGCTCCCCGTCAGCGTGACGCCACGAATGTGGCGGTGAGCGATCACACCGGGTGAGTCGGAGACGTGTATGGGCAGATCGCAGAACAGCCCCTTGGGCGCGCCTGCTTCCCCGAAGAGATTCGTAATATCTTCCCCGCACCCCAGCGTGATTGGCGCGTGCTTGAGCACCATGGCGTTACCGGCCATGAGATTCGGCGCTGCTGCGCGAAAGACCTGCCAGAGCGGAAAGTTCCAGGGCATGATGGCGTACAGCACACCGATCGGACGACAGACGAGCGATACTTCTGCGCCTTCGATGTCGAACCGCTCATCGGCCAGCATCGATTCTGCGTGCGCGGCGTAGTATTCGCAGACCCAAGCACACTTCTCGACTTCCGCCCGTGATTCGCTGATGGGCTTGCCCATCTCCTCGGTAATGCACTCGGCGTATCGATCAACTCCGGCTCGCAGAAGAGCGGCAACTGTTGTCAAGACCTCCGAGCGATCGGAAAACGGTAGTCCGCGCCAATGCTTCCACGCGGCGTGCGCCGTATCGACACGTCTTGCAGCCTCATCGGCATCGATTGCCGGATGCTCACGAATCACCTGGCCTGTCGCCGGGTTGACGATGGGGAAGGGCTGAGGCACCGGGTATCAGTCGCCGCCGCCGTTGGCATCGCGGGTATTGACTTGGAACCAGCAGCACGGAAGGGGTTGCGTGGTGATCGTTGATGCCGTCATGACGGGTTCCTTACTCTGGTGACGAAGGATCCACGGTCGCAGGAGCCACAGTGGATGTCAAGCCACGCGGCGACGGCGACCGCCGAGCAGCATGAACACCGCCACCGTGGCCGGATTGGGGATGGCCGTCAGCGGCAGGGTCGGCGGGATGGCGGAGTAGTCATCATTGAAACCGTTGTACCAGCCGGAAATCAGCCCATCGCTCAGGGCGGTT
>MPLZ02208961.1_pt1 | contig 13366 bp, 6 predicted proteins | sample 1617311 | NCBI WGS metagenome assembly MPLZ02 (sample SAMN05944806, study PRJNA350692) | marine metagenome | biome: marine; feature: ODZ; material: water; isolation source: 160 m water sample filtered on 0.2 um supor filter | place: Pacific Ocean | collected 2012-04-08 | depth 160m m | reverse complement strand
CGTCCCGATATACACGACGACCGGTCTGAGGATAGCGGATGATAATGCCGACTTATGGGACGGTACCATTGCTAATCCCATCTTTTTCGGCGACGGCACAACCACTGTTGGGCAGGGGTTTGGTGGCCGAGCTTACACGGGAACTGCTACCGACGGAACGGCCCATACTTCCGGTGATGGGCGCCCGTTAAGCTCAGGTCCCGGCCAAAATATTCGCATGGCTCGAGGCGGGTACACTGATAGTGGTTGGATTGGCGCTGCATCCTTTAATGACACTGACAGCAGAGGGCTGAAGATGTTGGCCATATCCGGCGTGATCAACCCGATCCCCGAGCCGTCTTCGATGAGCCTCTTGGCTCTTAGCGGACTGGCTCTGCTGCGCCGCCGCCGCGCATAAGCGATCGGCCTGCCTGCCGGCAGGCAGGCTTCAGACCGACAGACAGAAGATTTAAGCCGCCCCGGATGCGTTCCGGGGCGGGTTTTATCATCTTTTAGCAAATTCTTAAGCAAATTCCTGGCAATTCAACTCCCAGCTCACGCCGAAACAAAACAAAACCGGAAAACGGAATCATGAAAAAACGACACATGACATTGCTAACAGCGTTCGCTGCAGCGGCCGCATTTGCATCGACCGCACAGGCGGCGCCCATTGTCGCCCCCACGGATGGCTATATGGGCCCGTACCGTCTCGCCTTTCAAACGAACGGGTCGACACTAGCGACTCTTGCTCAAATGTCGGATTACAACACATTCGTCACCACTGAGGCCGGTTTAATAACGGAGCTGGCAGCCCTCGGCACCACATGGACTGCCATTGGCTCAACCAAGACCCAGGGGGGGATAAACCCCACGCCTGTCGATGCGAGGGACAACACCAACACCAACCCCACGGTCGAAACGGGCGTCCCGATATACACGACGACCGGTCTGAGGATAGCGGATGATAATGCCGACCTGTGGGACGGTAGCATTCAAAATCCCATCTTTTACGGCGACGGCACAGACCCTCTCCTCGCACACCAATTTGCTGCGAGAGCATTCACGGGCACTGCATCCGACGGAACAGCCTACACTGTAGGAGATGGAGACTCGTTAAGCTCAGGTGATGGAACCAATCAAGTCAATATTCGCATGGCTCGAGGCGGGAACACTGATGGTTGTTGGGTTGGGTGCGCATCCTTTAGTGACTATGACCCCAGAGGTCTGAAAATGTTGGCCATATCCGGCGTGATCGGCAGCGGCACCACGGCCGACCCGGATTTTGCCATCACCTCGATCAGTTATGACCAGGCAAGTGAACAAATAACCCTCACTTGGACATCAAGCCCCAACAGGACCTATGCGGTGTTCTTCTCTGAGGACCTAAATTTTGGTACCGACGTTGCTGACAGCGTGGTTTCCGCCGGTGACACCACGAGCCTGACCTTTTCCAACCCGGCGCCGGGTGCGCGGCAAGTCTTCTTCAGGATATCGGAAAACGGGCCCTAGTCCTTCACACAGTGGAACCAATTGCTTTGGCACCGACCTCGATACCAGCTACGCAGATTCGACCGGGGTTTTCCTGCGCTCGCCCTCTATCAATCTCACCACCGCGGCGGGAGCCACCTTGACCTTCTGGCGCTTCTACGACATCGAAACAGGTTTCGACTGGGGCAGGGTCCGCGTCCTGGACGCGGCCGACGATTCCGAGATCGCCGTGCTGGAGGAAACCTTCGACGGCACCACCAATGATTGGGAAGAGGTGAGCATCAAACTTCCTGCCGAAGTGGCCGGTAAGATGGTGAAGATCGAATTCATCCTGGCAACCGACGACGTCACCAACAATCCGCAAGCCGGCCTCTACATAGATGACGTCAGCGTGACTGTTCCTTGATCTCGCGCAGGGATCCGTAGGATCCCGATCTGATCGTCTCCCTTCCTCTCTTTCCTCTCTTTCCGATACCGGGCGACAAGAGCAGAGTGGCCTCGCGATGGAGGTGTTCCGGCGGTGTGGAATCCATTGGCCATCCAGTCACCTTTCCGCCAAGCTGAGGACGAGATTCGATGAAAGCTGGATACAAAGTGCTCGGCCTGTTGGCGTGCATTGTCGTGATTGCGACAATTGTTGTCTGGCGTCTCGTTCTGCCAGATGATGACGCGAATGCGATGGGAGGGGTGGGGTCGCCGCCGAAGGATGCTCCGGCTGTCAACGATGGTATTGCCTCGGTGACTTCAGCGAAGAAGGAGTGGCAGAAGCTGGACGATCCCGCGGCGGATGGTTGGGACAGTGAGGTGTTGAATGCAGCGTTCAAGAAGCAGTTGGATGAATTGTCGGAGCGGATTGTCAGTGGCGAACTGAGCGCGGAATCCCTCGCGAGCATCGTCGCCACGGACTTCAGAGGGACTCACCTGGTTCCGACCTCTCTTACCGGAGTGTTTGATAGCAATGGGATCCAAGTTCGCCGGGGGACTCCTTCGAAGAAACTGGAGTTTTCCGGAGTGGCTGGTCTTGAAGAGTCGCTTCAGGAGTTGAGAGCGAGCCTTGGGTCTGAGGACGGGAAGTTGCGCTGTAAGTTCAAGGTGATCGGGATTCGTGCGGATGGAGAGCAGGCAGTTTCCAGGCAACTGGTTGAGTGCGCCCGGATCGGTGTGAGCGGACGATCGGAGCAGCATTCGGAGTGGACCATCGAGTGGCGAGTTTCCGACGAGGGCAGCGATGCCAGGATCGCTGCCGTGCGGGTTGATCGTTTTGAGCAGAGCAGCGCGCCGAAGAGCCTCTTCAGCGACTGCACCGAATCGGTCCTGGGCTCCTGTCAAAGCTTTCAGGATCAGCTGCTCTTTGGCGCCACCCACTGGCTGCCGCGGATCCAGGATACGCGGCAGATGATCATGCTGGGCACTCCCGGGACCGCGTTGGGGGACGTTAATGGAGACGGCCTGGACGATTTGTATCTTTGCCAGGCCAGGGGACTCCCCAACCGCCTCTTCCTGCAGAATCCAGACGGGACTCTGCGCGACGCTACGATGGAATCGGGAACCGGTTGGGTGGAGTCGTCCCGCGCGGCCCTCCTGGTCGATCTCGACAACGATGGAGACCAGGACCTGGCGGTGGCGACCTACGCACGTCTCGTGCTCGCTCGAAATGACGGATCGGGTCGGTTCGAGGTGATGACGGTCCTGGAGACGGGGATCGGATCGATGGGAATCTCGGCGACCGACTTCGACAACGATCGCGATCTCGATCTCTACGTCTGTCACTATAGTCGGGGTGACCTGGATCTGGAAGCGGGTGCGACGGTGATCGGTTCCGGGGGGCGGTTCGTCTACCACGACGCGAACAATGCGGGGCGCAATTATTTCTTCCGAAACGAAATCGAGGGAGAGGAGTGGAAACTCCAGGACGTCACGGAAGAATCGGGACTCGATGTCAACAACCGTCGCTTCAGCCTGGCGGCGGCCTGGGAGGATTTTGACAACGACGGCGATCAGGACCTCTATGTCGCCAACGACTTCGGGCGCAACAATCTCTTTCGCAACGAGGGCGGACATTTTACCGACATCGCCGCCACGGTGCAGGGCGAGGACCGGGCCTCGGGCATGTCGGTGTCTTGGGGAGACGTGAATCGCGATGGGCGCATGGACCTCTACATTGCCAATATGTTCTCCGCGGCGGGCAAGCGCATTGCGCCCCAGGAGGAATTCAGTCCCGGATCGACGAAGGACGTCAAGGAGGCTCTTCTGCGGTTTGCACGGGGTAACACCCTGTTGCTGCAAGATGACGAGGGCTTCGCGGATGCCAGCGAACCGTTGGGCGTCACGATGGGCCGTTGGGCGTGGAGTTCCATGTTCGCCGATATCAACAACGATGGCTGGGACGATCTCCTGGTGGCGAATGGATACATCACCACGCCGGACACCGGCGACTTGTGAAGTTTCTTTTGGCGGCAGGTCGTGTCGCAGAACCATGAGCCCCTGGAAGGAGATGATGTCTCGCCGGCTCATATCGAGCTTTCGCAGATGATGAAGCGCGGTCGTTCGTGGAGCGGGCGGGAGCGTCATTGTGCCTATCTCAACCTGGGCAAGGATGAGGAGGGAACGCTGCCGCGCTTCGCGAATATCTCGGCTCTGGCGGGCATCGACTTTCCAGAAGATGGGCGAGCGCTGTGCCTCACCGACTGGGATCACGACGGGGATCTCGATTTCTGGATTTCCAATCGCACCGCCCCGCAACTGCGCTTCCTGCGGAATGACTTGGCCAGCGAGCACCACTTTGTGGCCTTGAAGTTACGCAGCACGAAGGGGAATCGCGATGCCATCGGCGCCCGAGTCGAAGTGCGACTTGCCGGGGGAGGGAAGCCGCTCATCAAAACCTTGCGGGCCGGAGACGGGTATCTCGCGCAGTCGAGCAAGTGGCTCGTGTTCGGACTCGGGGCCGAGAAAGAGGATGTCCAATTGACTGTTCGGTGGCCGGGCGGGGCGGTGGAAATGGTTGAGAAGTTGGCCGTGGACCGTCACTACCTGCTCGCCGAGGGCGGGCAGCCGGAAGCCTGGGAGCGGCCGGCTGGTTCGCTGGCGATCAAAGCGTCGACCTTGCCTCCCGCGCCGGCGACGTCGCGCGCGCGGATTCCGATGGTGACCTTGCTCAAGGTTCCCGCCATGGACTACGAGTCCTTCGAGGGCAAGCGGCAGCCTGTGCGGGGTGCCGAGGGGCGCGCCTTGTTGGTGAATTTCTGGGCCAGTTGGTGTGCGCCCTGCCTGGTGGAACTACGCGAGTTCAAAGCCCGTGCCGGGGAAATGGAGGAAGCAGGGCTGGATGTGCTCGCGCTGGCTCTCGACGGCGTGGGCGCCGATGACACGGATCCCGCGGCAGCGGCCAAGGCGGCGGCCTCTCTGAAGCTGCCGTTCCCAACCGGGCGCGCTAACGAGAAGATCCTGACCATCCTCGAACGATTGCACGTCCGGCTCACTCCCATGGAACTTGAGGTGGTGGTGCCCATGAGTCTCTTGATCGACAAGGAGGGACGCCTGGCGGTGTTCTACAAGGGCGCACCGAGTGTCGACCAACTCATCGCGGACCTGTCCCACTCGGCCAAAGCGCGGAGCGAGAGGTTGGTGGCGTCGACCGGATTGGATGGGATCTCCCTGGAAGCGCAGCATCCCTCGGTGGTCGAGGCGGGTGATAAACTGGAGGTGACCCAACGCTTTCAGTTTGCCCAGGACATGTGGAACGGACGATTTCTCGATGACGCCGTCACCCAGTTTCTCGGCACCCTCGCCCTGGCGCCGGAATTTGTGGAAGCGGTCAACAATTTGGGTCTGGTGTATGCCACGATGGGGAGGCACCAGGAGGCCATTGCGACCTACCAAAAGGCCCTCGCACTTCGCGCCGAGACGGCCATGACCCATCTCAATCTCGGGATTTCGTTGGAGGCCCTCAACCGGGTCAATGAAGCGCGCACGCATTACCTCCGTGCCCTGGAAATCGACCGCACTGTTGCGAAGGCCAACGACGCATTGGGTTTGTTACACGCCAAGCGAGGAGAGTTCGAGCTGGCGCGGCAGTTCTTTATGGCCGAGACGGATGTGAATCCGAAGTTTGCGGAGGGACACAATCACCTGGGCTTGATCTTCCTCTCCCTGCATCTGCCGAAGGATGCCGTAGCGCCCTTGCTGCGCGCCACCAATCTGAATCCGAAGCACGCCGACGCGCACAACAATCTCGGGCTCGCCTTGAAACGCCTTGGTGAGATCGCGCGCGCGGGAGATTCGTTCCGCGCTGCGGTGGAGGCGCAGCCAAACTATTTCCCCGCGATCCTCAATCTTGGTCTCCACCACCTCGATGGGGGCGATTTGGGGATGGCGGAGAAACTCTTCGTGCGGGCTCTTTCGCTCCAGCCGAACTCCGAGCTCGCCCGCCGCAATCTTGCAAAGACGCGAAGGTTGTTAGAAAGGTAGAGACTGGGAATTGTAGGGCGCCTGCCCTGCAATCGATCACCGGGATTCGACGACCACGCGGCGGCTCCCGGCTTTCACGGCCGCGGTGGAAGTCTTGCCATCCGGCCAGCGAACCGAGACCGACTTGGCGGCGGTGCCTTCGGGCGCGGAGAAGTAGAGCACGGCGGGCGATTGCGAAAGATACCCGCTGCCGGCGGTGACCTCCGCCACCCGGGTCACTCCCTTGGAGAACTCCACCGCCACTCGGGCTCCGACTCCGGTTGGATTTTCCTTCGGGCCGGCCAGGCGAACCGCGAGAGGGGCGGTCTCAAGGCGGCTCTCAAAGGCCTGGATCGGACCATCGTTGACGCCGATCACGAGATCGGGTCGGCCGTCCTGGTCGATATCGGCGCGCACCACGCTCTTGGCGTCCCCCGGCACCACGAGACCGCTTTGTGCGGGCCACACCGGGATGAATCCTCCTTTGCCGTCGCCTTCTAACAGAATCCCCAGGCCGTCGTTCATGGGGCGGGTCTCCAGCTGCGGCCCGAAGAAGTTCTGTGCGAGGTAGAGGTCGGAATTTCCATCTCCGTTGGCGTCGATCACGACCGAGCCGAAGGAGGGAGCCACTTGCGCGAGGCGGGGGAGGGGGCGAAAGGTAAATTTGGCGGCGCCGTCGTTGAGGAATACTCCTGATTGGAGCGTATTGGCTTCCAGGCGCAGGGCGCCCTGGAGCCGCTCGGGGGTATATATTTCGCTCAGGCTGGCTTTGGCGAAGAGGTCAAAGGTCTCCAGTTTGGTCCCCACGAAGGGCATGGCATTGCGGGAACAGCTGAGTCCGCGGTGCGGGTAACAGACGCCGTGTTCGAATCCGGCCTCGATGATGCGCTTGCGGCCGGTGTCCTCCAGGTCGCCATAGTAGAGAAGTTCCGGCGCGGACGGGGTGGCGGTGTACTTTGTGTTGAGCCCAAAATTCGTCGCGAGGTAGTCGATGTCGCCGTCGTTGTCAAAATCGCCTCCGCTGATCCCGGTCCACCAACCGAGATGGGCTGCGAGGCCAGCCGCTTCGGTGTGGTCCACCAGGCGGCCGTTCTCGTTGCGAAAGAACTTCACCGGTCCCCACTCGTTGCTCACGAGGAGGTCGATCCATCCGTCGCCATCCGCATCCGACCACAAGGCGCCGGTCACCAGTCCTGGTTTGAGGAGAGCCGGCGATTTGAAGGTGACATCCGTGAAGCGACCGCCCCGGTTTTGGAGCAGCCTGCTACGCGGTGCGTCCGGGTAACTCCCGGGGATCACCCGTCCGCCGACGAAGAGATCGAGATCGCCGTCGCGATCGTAGTCGGCGGCCACCACCACGCTGCCGCTCGACGGGTCGAGAGGCACAGCTCCGAAGGGAGCGGGTGTGAACCCTCCTTTGCCATCATTGAGATAGAGCCGGTCAGTGAGCGATCCGTGATCGGGGGGCGCCTCCACGCTCCCGCTCACGACATAGAGATCGAGATCGCCGTCGCCGTCGGCATCGAAGAACAAGGCGCCGAGGTCTTCGCTAATCTTGTGGCGCTTGGCGGCGGTGAAGGCGTTGCGGGAAAAGCGCCCGTTTCCATCGTTCACCAACAGAGTGCCGAGATACCCCGCGCAGCCGCCGAGAAAGAAGTCGTCATCGCCATCGCCGTCGATGTCACCGCAGGCCAGTCCGGGGCCCGACTGCGAGAGTCGGTTGGGCAGAAGCGGTTGCAGATTGAAGTCGTTGAAGGGCATTTCCCAGTGTCGCGCGCCGCGGAAGGCGTCGGATTCCACATAGATCGACGGTTCTTTGGCGGGTCGCCCGGGTAAGGCCTTGGCGTCCTTTTCATGGACCGTGTAGCGGCGGTTGGCAGGCAGGTTTTGGTAGTTCGTGACCTTCCCCCCCGGCCAGGTGACCGTGAGACTCTTGAGGGATTGGGCCTCGCCCAAACCGAAGTGGATGGACGCCTCGTCGGTGGAGCAGTACCCCCGCATGGGATTGAACTGTCGGATTTGTTCGCCGGCCGCGGTGCGGACTTTCACGGTCGCCCCGATTCCAAAACGATTCATTCCCTGGCCTGCCAGCCGGATCACGACGCGCGAGCCGCCCTGGAGGTCATTGCGGTAAATGCTCGGCGGTTCATCGAGGTTGGCGACCGCGAGGTCGAGGTCGCCGTCACCCTCCAGGTCGAACCAGACCGCGCCGTAGCTGATGCCCAGCTTCCCGAGGCCCCAATCCTTGCTGATGTCCTGAAAGGCGAAGTCACCCAGGTTGCGGTAAGCGAGGTTCTTCTCCGGGCGGGTCGGGGTGTTTTCATAAAGATCCCACTCGGTTTGCCCCTGGAGTTTTTTCGTCTCGAGCGGCTTGTCGGAATTGTTGAAGTTGCGGGTCATGCCATTGGAAATGAAGAGATCGAGGCGCCCGTCGCAGTCGAGGTCCCCGAATTTCACCGCCCACGACCAGTCGGTGGAGTCCAGCCCTGCCATGAAGGCCGCATCCATGAACCGGCCCGTGCCAGTGTTTACGTAGAGGCAGTTTCTCATGTACTGCGGGGGATCGGCATTCTGCATGAACCACTTGCTCGATCCCATGATTCCCATCGTGGTCTTGGACTTGTAATGGGTCGTTCCAGCCATGTCGGCGGCGAGGAAGTCGATGAGGCCGTCGTTGTTGAGATCGCCGCAGTCGGCACCCATCGTGAACCAGGTGGTGTGGGGGAATTGCTGGCTGGCGACATCGGTGAAAGTCCCGTTGCCGTTGTTCCGGTAGAGCAAGTCGGGATCCTCGAAGTCGTTTCCTACATAGAGGTCCGGCAGTCCATCGTGATTGAAGTCCCACCAGGTGACCGAGTTTCCATGGTATCGTCCGTCCGAAATGCCTGCGGCGGCCGTAACGTTCACGAAGCGGGGACGCCCGTCCGGGCCGGGGTCGTTTCGCAGGAGCATGTCATGGGCGCCCACATTGTTGATCTCGGAGTTCTGTCCTCCGCGCCACATGAGGCCGTAGTAGTCCTCGAATTCGGGCAGGATCTGTAACTTGCCGTCCTTCATCACGGTCACTCCTTGGGCGGGTCGCCCGCCGGCGCGATAGTGGCGTTGCCCCAGGAGATAGAGGTCAAGGTCGCCGTCGAGATCGTAGTCGGCGAAGGCGGCATTCAGAAAGGCACCCGCAAAATCGAGCCCGAAAGCACGAGCGGACTCTGTAAATTTCCCCTTGCCGTCGTTGAGGAACAATTGATGGGCCGACTCGTAATTGCAGACATAAATGTCGAGGTCGCCGTCGCCATCGATATCGACCACGGCTGCGCCGGCGCCCCACGCCTCTCCGCCACTGACCCCCGCCAGAACCGTGATGTCCGCAAAGTGGCCTTCACCAAGATTTCGATAGAGCCGGTTCTTGCGAGCTCCGGAGACGAAGTAGAGATCGCACCGCCCATCGGAGTCGAAGTCCCCAGCAGCGACTCCACCGCCGCCAAAGGCGCTGGTGTAGAGACGCTTGAGCGGATGCTTGGTATCGATCGGATTGATAGACTTGATTCCGGTCGCCGTGGCAGGGAGCTCGGTGAAGGATTTGTTGGTATCACCTGACTTTGAACGTGGAGCGAGATCGCTGGATAATAGTCCGGCGGATTGACCGGATGTCGCCTGTAGCATGCAGAGAAAAGCGACCAAGCAGGGCAGTATTCGGACAGGGCATGAATTAAGCACCATTGAATGTAAAGTTGCTCGTATACGAAACCGAGTGCCGCGATGATGTCAAACAAATCATAAAACTTCAGAAGAAGCGTCATACGATGGTCGGAGGGAGAAAGAGCTTGAGGCCCGCTTCCCACTCATCCTAGAAGCCCAGATTGGGCAACCGAAGCTCGCCGCCGGTGATGGTGACAAGGGCAACTTTCCAAGAACTGTCCGAAATCGCATAAAAAATGTCCTAATTACTCTATCGGTTTTCAAGGAAGCTAACGTTAATGACACCGCTATGAAAACAACGCCTTACTCATCTGCTGTAGCTGGACTTGCTTTGGCTGTGTCTTTCGGAATGCCACACGCCCACTCCGCATCGGTTGTGAATGTTAATGCCACAGGATTGGGGCTGACCGATGGGGACGCGATCGTAAGTGTCGCCAACTCCGGGAGCGCCGGACAGTTCTCTACCGTGACCGGAAGTGTGACCGCCGCCAGTCATCCCGCCAACAACAACGCGGGAGTCATGATTCAGGGGCTGGGCTTCAACAACGGGGGTGCCAGGATGAACTCCGCGGTGACTGCTGAGTCAGTAGGGCTCTCCGGTAATGCGTCCTACAGCATCATCTCGTGGGTCTGGAACCCAGCGTTTGGCAATGAGGAAGCAATCGTGGCATGGGGTAATCGCGGCGGACCCGACGGAACGAACGCGGGCTTCCACCAGGGAACTCACGCCGGCTTTGGTGCGGTCGGGCATTGGGGCGGTGGTCCGGACGTTGGTTGGGGCAATGGGGGTGCGGACATCAATGCGACCATCGGACAATGGTCCCACCTTTCTACGACCTTCGATGGAAACGAGCAACGGCTCTTCATCAACGGTGTCTTCAGTAACAGTGAAATCATCGGTGCCATCAATGTGCACGGCGGGGCCAATGTCATTTCGATTGGATCGGAAAGTGATAATGGGAATACGACCGCTACCCCGATTCCCTACAGCGGAACGATCGCCCAGATCCAAGTGTGGGATATCGTGATGAGCGACCAAGACATCCTGAATGACTTCAATGCTGAGAAGCCTTTCTTCTTCGACGGCGTTCTGACCCGGGATGATACCGACAATGACGGCATGTTTGACGAGCAGGAAGATCAGTATCCCTGCCTGGACAAGAACGTGCCCGACGCTGATGCCGATCCGGATGGGGACGGACTGCTCAATGTGGAGGAGCTCCTCAACGGAACGGATCCCTGTGATCCGGACAGCGACGACGATGGAATCAATGACGGAGATGAGTTGAACCGTACGGTGGGAGGACAACCGGCACCAACTGATCCCCGCGATTCCGACAGTGACGGAGACGGTTTGACTGACGGCGATGAAATCGACACCCATGGGACCGATCCTCTTCTGGCTGATACCGATGCGGATGGCCTCGAAGACAATGCCGAACTGACTGCTGGCACGGATCCCTCCAACCCTGATAGCGACGGAGATGGGGCGAAGGACGGCAGCGAGATTGGACTGGGAACCGACCCCCTGAATCCGAACAGCAAACCCAACTTCGGCGACGACCAGATCGTGAAGGTCGACGTCACCTGCAGGGATTTCGAAACTGGCACGGTGATCGACACCCTCGCCAATGCGGGGCATGCCGGACAATTCACGACCCTCATCGGACAGGTGGAAATTACCAGTCACCCGGCCAACGACAATCCCGAGGTGCAGGTCCACGGGTTGGCCTTCAATGGTGACAAGATGACTGCAGCGGTCAGTGCTGCCGATGTGGGTCTGGTGGGGAACCAGACCTACACGGTCCGGGCGTGGGTCTATAACACCGATTTTGGCAACGAGGAGACTTTCGTCTCATGGGGTCGCCGGGGCGGACCGTTGGGGAGCAATGCCCAATTTAACCAGGGATCCCATCCAACTTTCGGGGCTATCGGTCACTGGGGAGGAGGCCCGGTGGATAATCCCGCAGAGCCTGATATAGGATGGGGTCCTCATGGAGCAGGAACGGATATCTTGGAAACGCAGGGCCGCTGGGCGCAACTATCCTACGTCTATGACGGTCTGGTCGACCGGGTGTTTATCGACGGCGAATTCAACAACCTGGAAGAACACCCCAATCTCCTCGACCTTCACAGGGTCTACCAGGACGGGACACCGACCCTAGTCTGTCTGGGATCAGGAAGTGACGCCGGGGGAGTCAATAACACCCCACAATCGTTCTCCGGGACTATCGCCCGGGTGGAGGTCTACGATTCGGTGTGGACCGACGAGGAGATCCTGGCCGCCTTCGAAGTGGAACGACCCCTCTTCTTCGATGGAGTTTGCGCCGCTCCCGGTGATCCCTATGGGTTCACGGTATCGAGTGCAGATGGTGGGGAGACGATCGATTTCCAGTGGAGCAGTTCGGGAGCGGAGGTCTACACCGTAGTGAGCACCGATGATCCGGTGGGGAATCCTGATCCCAATACCTGGGCCCCGGTAGCGGGTCTGGAAAACCTGACTGCTACACCGCCGTTGAATACCCACAGCATCACCAGGCCCCCAGAGAACCTCCGCTTCTTTACGCTGGTGGCCGGTCCGGTGCCGGCCCTCTTCTCGGATGACCTGGAGAGTGGCGATAATGGCTGGACTACGATCGTGAACGATCAATCCGGAAACACGGTATGGGAATTGGGAACGCCCGGAGCCACGACAGGACCGCTCAACGGCGCCGATGGCTCTGCCACGGCCTGGAGCACCAGCCTGGGAGACTATGGCCCGGACTCCGATATTTCTCTCCGTTCGCCAGCAATCGACCTGAGTGGGCTGGCTGCGGCTGTTCTGAAATTTGATCAGTACCGGGATGCTGACGGATTTGCCGATACAGCCACCATCCGCTTCCTGCGCGCCAGTGATCAGACTCAACTTGGTGGGGATATCCCCATCGATATGATGGCCCTCGACACCGACTGGAATCCAGCTTCTGTTGCGGTTCCAGAGGCTGCCCTGGGCGAGTCCGTCCTGGTTGAATTCCAGTTTGTCAGTGATGGCAGTGTGGACGCCTTCAGTGGGTGGTCCCTCGACAATTTCGAACTAAGCGCAGACTGAGGGGTCAGATCTGATTGTTTCAAGGCGCCGGGACCCCGGGACCCCGGTGCCTGCTTCCCCTGCCCCCCAAAGAATTTTCCTGTGGGCTGACATATCCATACACCAGCGCGTGCAAAAAATAAAATCCCTTCCTCTCGTTCCTCTCTCCGTTGGGCTCCGGGTTAATGGGTTTTCCCGGAGTCCGACGAGAGGGGATCCAGATCTCCAAACACTCTCGCAGGCAATCCAACCGAGACGGCGGCCTTTCTAAGAAAGGTCGCCGTTGCCAACACAAAGAAACATACTATGAGAACTCGAACTCTTTCCCTTCCCCTGATTGCCGCAGCATAGCGCAGATCAAAGAAGATGTAGCTAACATACAGCCGCCGGAGATGGTGAGGAGGGCAACTTTCCAAGAATTGTCCGGAAGCGCCCAGAAAATGTCCTAATGACTCTATCGGGTTCCAAGGACGCTAACTAATTTGCAAAAAATAAAATGCGACCACGCAAAACGAAAGGTTTAATCAATGTGGCTAAGTGGATGCCACAGATGAGACGGGCTTGTAGTCGGCAGATTGTTTTGGATCAGCTAGATCAGATTGCCGAAAACTACTCGGGGCAATACCAGCTATGCCGCAGCATAGCGCAGATCAAAGAAGATGTAGCTAACATACAGCCGCCGGTGATGGT
>MPLZ02082798.1_pt1 | contig 13374 bp, 10 predicted proteins | sample 1617311 | NCBI WGS metagenome assembly MPLZ02 (sample SAMN05944806, study PRJNA350692) | marine metagenome | biome: marine; feature: ODZ; material: water; isolation source: 160 m water sample filtered on 0.2 um supor filter | place: Pacific Ocean | collected 2012-04-08 | depth 160m m | reverse complement strand
GGCGACTCCGCAGGCGGCGGACTCACCGTGTCGACGCTGCTCAAGCTCCGCGACGACGGCACCCCCCTGCCGGTGGGCGGCGTGCCGATCTCACCGTGGGTCGACATGGAGGGCCTTGGCGAGTCCATGACGACGAGGGCCGACGTCGACGTGTTGATCGACGGGGCCCGCTTGAAGGAAGGGGGCAAGGTCTTCCTCGCCGGTGGCGACGCCCGCGACCCACTGGCGGCGCCCCTCTACGGCGACTTTGCCGGCATCCCGCCACTCCTCATCCAGGTCGGCGACGAGGAGACCCTGCTCGACGACTCGACCCGCCTGGCCGATGTGGCCGAGAAGGCCGGAGTCGAAGTACGCCTCGACGTGTTCCCCGAGATGCAGCACGTGTTCCAGCTGTTCACCGGCAACATGCCCGAGGCCGACGAGGCCGTAGCCCAGATCGGCACCTGGCTCCGACCCCGGCTGGGACTGGGCTCCTGAGCACCGCGAGCCTGGCCGACCGGCATGCGCCCCTCGACGAGGAGGTCGTCGACCCGGACCTTGTGATCGTCGACCCGCACCACCACCTGTGGCGAAGCGACGACCACGGGTCCGAATACCTCCTCGACGACCTGTGGGCCGATACCGGGTCGGGACACCGGGTCGAGGCCACGGTCTTCGTGGAGTGCGGAGCCCAGTACCGGACGGACGGACCCGAGGAGTTGCGTCCGGTCGGTGAGACGGAGTTCGTGGCCGCCATCGCCGCCGACAGCGAGGTCGGACCGGGATCACGGATCGCCGGCATCGTGGCCCATGCCGACCTGACCCTCGGAGACGCCGTCGAGGAGGTGCTCGCAGCCCACGAGGAGGCCGGCCGAGGTCTGTTCCGGGGCATCCGCCATGCCGGTGCACACGCCGAACACCCCGAGGTCCTGATGATCCCCGGTGGAGCACCGCTGGGACTCTTCGCCGACGAGGCCTTCCGGAGCGGCGTGCGCCACCTGGGCAACCTGGGCTACACGTACGAGAGTTGGCACTACCACAACCAGATCACGGAGTTCACCGCGTTGGCCCGGGCCGCACCGGACACGGCCATCATCCTCGACCACTTCGGCACGCCCCTCGGCGTAGGGCCGTACGCGTCGCAACGGGACGAGATCTTCGCCGCCTGGAGGGAAGACATCGCCGAACTGGCCCGGTGCCCCAACGTGCTCGCCAAGTTGGGTGGCCTGGCGATGCCCGACAACGGCTTCGACTGGCACCTGGCCGACCGTCCGCCCACCTCCGACGAGGTCGTCGCCGCCCACCGGGACCACTACCTGCACGCCATCGACTGCTTCGGCCCCCAGCGATGCATGTTCGAGAGCAACTTCCCGGTCGACAAGTTGTCGGTGTCGTACCGGGTGCTCTACAACGCCCTCAAGAAGATGGTGGCCGACTTCTCCTCCGACGAACGCGCCCGCATGTTCGCCGGCACCGCCACGGAGGCCTACGGCCTCTGAGCCCGGCTCGGCGGGCCCCTAACGGGTCCCGGCCCGGAGGTGCTTCTGTGTTTCCTGGCGGTTGAGCACGTAGGAGTCCTCCGGGTCGAAGCCCTCCTCCCACCCGTCCTCGACCCATTCGGGCATGACCCAGTAGGTGTAGCCGTCGGGCAGGTCGACGTACTTCCAGACCCGCGTGCTCCCGAGGAACGGTCGGACGACCCCGGTGGTGGCGATGAGTTCCCGCATGTCGAACCACAGGGAGGGATAGTCCTCCCGGAAGTGGGTCATGACGTACTGGTGCTCGAGCGGCCCCGTGTACTCGACGGTGGTGCGGAAGTCGGCCGCCGCCAGGCGCCGCATGAGTTCTTCGGGGATCACCATGTCGGAAGGTTCGGGGGGTGGAGGGTCGGGTTGTCGGAGCCAGGGCCTGAAAGCCTGCCAGAAGCGCCGGGCCTCGCGCTGGTTCGATCCGAAACCCCTGCCCTGACGGCATCCCGGCTGTCCTCCCGGCGTCGGGAGGGTCCCACAGGACTGATACACGGTCAGGGAGTAGGGTCATCCCACTGTGGCAGCAAGCCGTGTGCACGACTGCTGGCACCCGAGCGAGGAGGACGAACCGTGGCTGAGTCGTTGATCGGAACCGTGGTCCACCAGTGGCAGAAGGCCGGTGCGGCCCTGTTGGCACTCTCCGGAGGTGGTTTGAGCGTCGGTGACACCATCCGCGTCAAGGGCCACACCACGGACTTCACCCAGACGGTCCGGTCGATGCAGATCGACCACGAACCGGTCGACTCGGCCGGTCCCGGCGACGAGGTCGCTGTCGGGATCGACGGCCGGGTACGGGTCAAGGACAGCGTGTACCGGGTGTCTGCCGACTCGATGCCGGGGCCTCTGGGTTTCCTGAAGCGCCTGTTCGGTACCAGGTCCTAGAACCCGCTCATTTGCCGGGCGACAGGGGCAGGCCGGCAGGAGGCCGCTCTGGCCCCAGCGGGAGCGTTCTGGCCCGATCGGGTCGGGAATCCGGGAGGTAGGGGTCGGTTGGGCATTCCGGCACTGTGCTTTCTAGGATCTTGCCGTGGCCGCCGCTGACCGCAAGTCGTTCTGGGCGTGGTGTATGGAATCGGAGGAGCCGACCGACGCCGAGCGCGCGGAGTTCGCCAAGCACCTCTCGGAGCGGTTCGGGACCTCGGTTACCGCAAGGCCTGTGCCGAGGGCCGAGGACGCGGAACTGCGACCCCCTCGCATCCAGGTTCCCGACTCGGTTGCCGGCTGGTGTTCGACCTCCACGTACGACCGGGCGAGTTACGCCTACGGTGCCCATTTCACCGAACGGGTTCGCGCCTTCAACCTCGATTTTCCGAACCCTCCGGACGTCGTGGCCCACCCTCGGACCGAAGAAGAGGTCGTCTCCACACTCGAGTGGTGCGATCAGAACGGGTATGTCACCGTCCCCTATGGGGGTGGGTCCTCGGTCGTCTGGGGCCTTGCCCCCTCTGAAGATCGAGGACCGACCGTCGTCATCTCGCTCGGCCTGCTCGACCAGGTGCTGGAGATCGACGAGGTTTCACGCGCCGCCCGGATCCAGGCCGGGGTGTTCGGCCCCCACCTTGAAGACCAACTCCGGCCACACGGTTACACGCTTCGTCACTTCCCGCAGTCCTTCCGATTCTCGACGCTTGGCGGGTGGATCGCCACCCGTTCGGGCGGCCACTACGCCACCAACCACACCCACATCGATGAGTTCGTCGAGTCCACCAGGATGATCACCCCAGCCGGCTGGTGGGAGTCACGTCGCCTCCCCGGGTCAGGTGCCGGTCCGAGCCCCGACCGGATGGTGATCGGTTCCGAAGGCATCTACGGAATCATCACGGAAGCCTGGATGCGGATCCAGAAGCGACCGACCTTTCGGGCGACGGCGGGGATCACCTTCCCGACCTGGGCAGCCGGCTGCGAGGCGGTTCGCCAGATTGTGCAAGCCAAGTTGTGGCCGGCGAACCTCCGGATTCTCGACCCGGACGAAGCCGGCCGTGCTGCGGGACTCGATGGGAAGAACTCACTGGTGATTGTGGCGTTCGAAAGTGCCGAGCTCACCCAGCGCCACAACATCGCCCAGGCTGTAGAGATCGCCCGGGACGCCGCCGGGGAGGTTCCCGACGACGAGATCCAGGTCGACGACGGCACCGGAAACCCGACCGGGCGCGGTGGCGCGGTCGGCGCCTGGCGCGACTCGTTCATCGGAGTCGGCAACGGGGTGGAAACATCACTCGGACTGATCAATGACACGTTCGAAACGGCGATCACCTGGGACCGCTGGCCGGCGTTCGACGCGGCGGTCAGAGAAAGCGTCGGCGCGGCACTTGCGGAGACATTCGGTGAACACCACTCGCTGTCCTGTCGCTTCACACACGTCTACCCCGACGGACCCGCCCCCTACTACACGTGGTTCGGGATGGGCACCCAGGGCAGCGAGATCGCACAGTGGCAGACCATCAAGGAAGCCGCGAACGAAGCGGTCGTTTCAGCCGGAGGCACTTCGACCCACCATCACGCTGTTGGACGAATGCACCGGCCGGGCGCCTACGACGTTCAGCGACCGGAACTGTTTGCCGAGTCGATCCGAGCGGTAAAGAAGCGACTCGATCCAAACGGCATCCTCAACCCGGGTGTCCTCATCGATCCGTGACCGCCCGTCCCGACCAGCAGGACAGCTAGAAGGGCCATGTCTCGGACCACCGCTGGTGATGAAAGGTACCGTCCTCCACGGTTCTACTGTGGATCCGGAATTGGCCTAGGCGCTCCATTGGACCCAAAGACACGACAGGTGTTCCGGCAGTGACTTCCATGCCATCAGCCTCCTTGAAAGCCCGTGCTTTCCACGTCATGACCAAGCCCAACGGGCCTATGTGCAACCTGGCCTGCACCTACTGCTACTACCTGGACAAGAAGGGCCTGTTCGCCAAGGGTGAGCAGTTCCGGATGTCTGATGATGTGCTTGAGGCCTACATCAGGCAACACATCGGGGGCCAGGACGTCCCAACTGTCGAATTCGCTTGGCAGGGAGGAGAGCCGACCCTGTTGGGAGTGGACTTTTTCGAGAAGGTGGTGGACCTTCAGGCCACCTATGCCAACGGAAAGAAGATCACCAACGCCATACAGACCAACGGAACCCTCTTGAGCGATGAATGGTGTGAGTTCTTTTCTGAGAACAGGTTCCTGGTCGGGATCAGCATCGACGGTCCAGCCCGTCTCCACGACCGACACAGGGTTGACCGTCACCAGCGGCCGACATTCCATTCCGTGATGCGGGGCCTGGACCTCCTGAGGAAACATGGAACCGAGTTCAACACGCTCACCGTGGTGGGTCGGAAGAATTCCCGGGAGCCGATCACCGTCTACCGGTTCCTCAAGGAGGTCGGCTCTCGATTCATGCAGTTCATCCCCCTTGTGGAACGCGAGGCTGATGCTGCGGCGAACGCATTGGGCGTGGACCTGGCCTTGCCACCAGACCCCCGAGGCACCGCCCACCCCAACCCGCCAGTCACCTCCTGGAGCGTCGGAAGCGAACGGTACGGGACGTTCCTGGTGGGGATCTTCGACGAGTGGGTGCGAAGCGATGTGGGTTCGTTTTTCGTGCAGGCCTTCGACGTCGCTCTCGGCAGCTGGCTCGGCGAGCCACCGGGACTGTGCACTTTCGCACCGGTGTGTGGAGGAGCGATGGCCCTCGAACACGACGGAAGCCTCTACTCGTGCGATCACTACGTTTACCCGGAATACAACCTGGGCAACATTCTCGACGTGACCGTCGCAGAGATGGCGAACTCCACCCGGCAGGTCGAATTCGGCACCGACAAGTCGAAGACCCTCCCCGGGTATTGCCGCGAATGTGACGTGCGGTTCGCCTGCAACGGTGAGTGTCCCAAGCATCGGTTCGTTGAAACTCCCGACGGCGAACCAGGACTCAACTACCTGTGCCCGAGTTACAAGAAGTTCTTCCACCACGTGGATCCCTACATGCGACAGATGGCCGAGTTCCTGCGCCGAGGCCAACCTGCTTCCCTGATCATGGACGTGCCCTCTGGGGCCACCTGAACCCGACCGGGGGAACACGAAAGAGCGTCGGGGTGCATTGCCCCATCAGCAGCGCGGCACCCCCGGCAGTCGCACCTTGGTATCGAGGCTGACTAGCGGTGTGCGGGTGGCTGTGCTGTTGGTGTGGGCCAGGGGGGGGCGTATGCCTCGAAGCGAAACGTCTGCCATGCCGGCGCATTGCAGGAGCATCCCTTCCATGGGACTGCTGACGTCGGCCCTTGCGGCCAGACCGGTCAGGTCAGCGTGTGGCATCGGGGTCTACCGTCGGAGTGTGGCGTGACGGACGAACGAGGGGGACTCCGGTGAGGTAGGCACCCGGGGAATCTGCTGGAATCAGCCAGGTAGGCGAACGGAGGTACGCAATGTCGGGTGACCAGGCGATGCGGGATCTGGCAGCGGGCATGCCGGTCCCCGAGTTCGAAACGACGGCCTTCACGACTCCCTCGGTGCCGTTGGGCGAAGCCCGGGTGGCCATCGTCACCTCGGCAGCCCTGCACCGTCCTTCAGACGACTCCTTTACGGCCACCGACACGTCTTTTCGCACCTTGGCGGCCGGCGACCGGGATCTCATGCTGGGCCATTGGAGCCCCAACTTCGACAGGGCGGGGCTCGCCATCGACCTGAACGTGGCCTACCCGATCGACCGCCTCCAGGAACTGGCCGACGAGGGGGTTGTCGGTGAGGTGGCCCCCCGGCACTTTTCGTTTGCTGGTAACCAGCCTGACACGGTTGCTGAGATTCGCCTGGACAGTGGTCCGGCTTGTGCCGCCGAACTGGTCGCCGATGGGGTGGACGTGGTCCTTCTCACCCCGGTCTGACCTCTCTGCACGCGTACCGTGAGTACGCTCGCCCACGTTTTCGAGGCAGCGGGGCTGTCCACGGTGGTGTTGGCTTCCATGCGTGACGTCGTTGAGAGAATGCTCCCGCCCCGGGCGTTGTATTGCGAGTTTCCCCTGGGTCGGCCACTGGGGAAGCCGGCTGACCCGGACTTCCAGCGGGACGTTTTGATGCATGCCCTGGCCCTCCTTGAAGCCGAAGCGCCTGTCATTGCCGACTACCCGGAGGTGATCGTCGCTGAGGAGGTGCCGATGGCCTGCCCGGTGCCCGCTCTTCTCGACGGTGATCTGCCGCCCTGCGTCGAGGAGGCTCAGGGGTTGCGGGCCGCATACGACCGGGCCCTGGCCCGGCGGGGAGTCACCTCTGTGGGTCGGGTGATAGACGCCGACGGGGTGCCGGCCGCCCTGGAGGTCCTTCACCGTTGGGGCAGGGGTTCAACCTGGACTGAGGATCCGCTACCAGGCAAGAACACCATCGCGGTGTGCCTCGACATCCGTACCTACTACGAAGAAGCCGCGCTGGAGTTGGTTGACGGCCCGCCGCCGGGTGGGCGCCAGGTCGAAACGTGGTTCTATGAGGAGACTGAGGGCGGCCGGACGCTCATGGCGGCTCGGGGGGCCTTGCGGGATCAGGAAGCACCATTCCCCTTCTGGTTCTACATGGCGCCCGGGCACCGCTGAGAAGGGAGTTTCGTACTCAGCAGCCAGCCATGGCTTCCAGGGTGTGCCCCTGGGGCAGCGGCCGCTAGGAGGTTCCCCTGCCGGGTCAGGTCTCCAGTTGTCCGGCCAACGACTCGGCGGACTCGATGAACTCCTCGACCATGTCCATCACCACCCGACCGGCGGGACGGGACTTGTTCATCGAACCCACGATCTGGCCGACCGGGTAGGTCACCAACTTCTCGGCGCCGGAGCCCGAATGGTGGGCGGCCCGGTTGATGCGGGCCATCGCGCCGTCGATCAGCATCGGCTGCAACGGCATGCCCAGGGGGTCCGGGGTGTCCTCCCGGTTCCACTCGTCGGTCCAGGCGCTGCGCAACAGTCGGGCCGGCTTGCCGGTGTACGACCGGGAGCGGAGGGTGTCCCCCGACCCGGCTTCGAGCAGTTTGGCCTTGGCCACCGGGGGGGTCTCAGCCTCTTCGGTGGTTAGCCAGACCGACCCGCACCACACACCGGCCGCCCCCAGGGCCATCGCCGCGGCCATCTGCCGTCCTCGGCCGATGCCGCCTGCTCCCAGCACCGGGACGGGATCTACAGCGTCGACGATCTCGGGCACCAGCACCATGGAGGCCACCTCACCGGTATGGCCGCCGGCCTCGTAGCCCTGTGCGATGACCAGGTCGACCCCCGCGTTGACGTGCCGTTCGGCGTGGGCCCGCGCACCGGCAAGGGCCGCAACCATGATGTCGGCCTCGTGGCACCGGTCGATCAGGTCACTGGGCGGCGAACCGAGGGCGTTGGCCACCAGTACGGGGTTGAAGGCAAGGGAGATGTCGAGTTGCTGGGAGGCACGGCTCGCCGAGAACGGTGCGTCGGCGTTCTTCGAAGTCCATCCGGCCTGCGACTGGTCGTCGGTGGCCTCGGGAACCTCGTAGCGTTCGAGCAGTTCGGTTACGAACTCCCGGTGCTCGTCGGGGATCATTGCCGAGATGTCCGAGGCCTGCAGCCCACCCTCACCATCGCCGGTGTACTTGGTGGGCACGACGAGGTCCACTCCATAGGGGTGATCGCCGATCTCTTCTTCGATCCAGGCCAGGTCGACTTCCAGTTGGTCGTCGCTGAGGGCCACTGCACCGAGAACACCCATGCCACCGGCCTGCGACACGGCCACCACCACGTCCCGGCAGTGGCTGAAGGCCAGAATCGGGAACTCGATACCGAACATCTCGGTTATTGGCGTACGCATCCTGGTCTGCTCCTGGCTAAGGCCTCTGGCCTGCGGTTGTTGGGTGGGCGCGGACGGACTTGAACCGCCGACCCTCTCCTTGTAAGGACGAACTGGGCGGTCCTGTGACCTGCGCCTTTCGGCAAGTTGCCAGAGTAGGACAGGTTTTGACTTGGGTCTTGTGTTGGGAGTCTGTGGGTGTTGTGGGGTGTCTCGCGCCCCAGGCGCGCCCCGAGGGCCACTCCCCTGTTGACAGCCGCCGGGCCGAACCCGGGGGTGTGCCGAGGCCCCCTGGCATCGAGACTGATTCGCGGTGTGGGGGTGGCTGTGCTTTTCGGGGTGCTTCAGCCGAATTGCCGGCAGGACCGGCCTCAGCGGTGACTGGTGTTCAGCAGACGAGGCCGCTAGTTACGAGTTGGAGATCTCGACTCTCGAGAAGATGCGGTCCTCGACCGTTTGCAACAACTCTGGAGTCCATTCAGTCTCGGTCATGAAGTTCACGCCCTAGGTATAGATGCGGACAGCCAGGTGACACGGTCGCTTTCGGAGCACGTCTCGGGATTGTTTCAGTTGCCGTCAAGGCATGTAGTGGTCGAGAAGTCGATGAGAGCGTTCGAGGGCTGCTGCGCATGGAAGTGTCCTGGACCAGCGGGACTTAGGTCACTTCAGCACGAGACCCCCCATTCGTAATGCTGGCTCGTACGTCTACCGGCAGATCGCAGGTGCTCTGATGATTCGACGGCTCTTCAAGTGGGCGGTGTTCCTGATTGTCGTGGCCGTGCTGGCAGCAGCCTGGCGAGGTGACATCGGATGGCGGGAATGGGTCAACGACCAGGAGTGGGCAAGCGAGGTCGACTGGCCGGACTGGCTCAATATGCACGATCCCGCCCAATACAACCTCGCCGATCTGGACAGCCAAGTTTCCTCGGTGGTGTCAGCCACGCTCGACTACTCGAGGGCGCGGCGCGATCTTCTGGAAATGCCTGCCGACGAAGCCCCTGACATCCAACTAGAGCGCATCGACGCTGTCTTCAGGGCTTGGAAGTCTTCCATCGAGGCAATGGAGGGGCTCTCATCGGTCTCAGGCAGCCTTTCCGACGAAATGGGGCTTTCCAATCCCTCCGGGTTCACGCAGGTCAAGGGTTCGGTCGGGGAAGTGGCCCTGGCCGGCTTGTTCATCCCGTTTTCCAGATCCGGTGGCCCTTCTTCGGTGCTCGTAGCCCAGGTGGGAAAGCCAGAAGATTGTCCTGATGGCAGCCTTGTTGACACGGCGATCTCGTTGATCCCTGGGGTTCCCGAAAGCTCAGTCAGCGCCGGGGCTGTGCAGGCAATGCATGACAAGCTCGGAGAGGGAATCAAGTTCACGAATGCGCTGAACACGGCGCTCGACAACGGCGAGATCACCTACGAGGAGATGTTGTGGGCAAGGCGCGAGTGGCTTGCTGGCAACAGTCCGCGCCAAATGCTCTACGAAGGCTCCAAGACGGTCATGGGCGGCTTCATCGGAGCTGGCGCCGGGGTCTTGACGGCAGCGGTGCTAGCGGCGACGGGTATAGCCACCTTGCCGTGGTGGGGGCCAATGGCACTTGCGACACTGGCCGGGTTCGCTGGCGGGAAGTTGGTCGACTACCTCTTCATTCCAGCCGGTCCGCCAAAGGGCTCGGTAGCGATCTACGCGGGCCAGGCTAGAGACAAGGTGCTCATCCCGGCCAACACCTGTGGAACGCTCGTCGTCAACTCCTCTGATGCCGTTCCCGTAGCAGTGGAGAACGTCGAGTTCGACGCCGAGTTCGAGCGTTGGCTGAACTTGCCTGAAGAACCGCCCCAAGAGGAGTTCGAGCCGACCACGGTCGAACTGACCACGGAACCTTCCGCTGTCGGACAGACCTGTTCGGACATCATCGGCCTGAACAGGTCTGTTTCCCATCTGGGCGGGGGCGTAGTCAGGGTTCAGGTGTCGACGATTCCCGAAGTTGCTGGTTGCACCGTCGACTTCAGCGGTCAGTTGGCCAGCGACCGCACCCAACTGTCCTCCGGCGGGGTCTCGGCCAGCCTCACCACACCTGGGTCCTTTCAGTTGAGTGGTCCAGCTCACGGAAAGTTCACTCTGGCGGGGACGCTTACCCACCTCTCGACCTCAGTTGCGTTAGACCACACCTTCGACCAGCCGAACCCACCCGTCACCGGAATCGAGCTCCTCGACCGGTCGACGGCCATCGAAGCCGAATCGACCCTCCCCCTCGCGAACCGGTTGGTTCGGGTCTTCTACGGGGATGGAAGCCAGAACCTGCTCACCAGTTCGCAGGACGAGAGCCTGCGCTGGAACCACGTGAACGGTCCGGGTGGCCTCAACGGAACGGTGTTTTCTTCCAACGAGGCGGGCCAGGCCACCTTGGAGGTCGCCCACGCCGTTGACGGAACCTCTGCTTCGGATGTCCTGGTCGTAACCATCAACGACGCTGTGGCATCAACGACTGTGGCGCCAACGACTGTGGCATCAACGACTGTGGCATCAACGACTATGGCATCAACGACTGTGGCATCAACGACTGTGGCGCCGACGGCCTCCGTGGCGACGGGGTCCTTTAGGGCGACGGGTTCCTTCGTCGAGACGGACAGTTTGGAAGAAGGCCTCAACTTTGCCCAGCAGGGGACCGAAGGTTCCATTTCTTTGGAAAACTCCGTGACCTCCAACTCGGTAGAGCTCGCCTACTCGGCCGAAACCGAGAAAATCACGGGCACGTACAGCATCGACTGGCAGGCCCGATACGTCTGGGATTTCACCGAAGAAGGCCTCTCTTCAACGTGTACCTACTCGATCATCACTTCAGGCCGCATCCTTCCCGCGGGGACCTCCTATGACACGGCGAGCGGGGTGGCCAAGGGAACAGCAGAGAACGTCACCCTGTCCGCCACCGAGGGGGCGTGCGAGGGGTTCATGCAGGGTCTGGATGCTCTGTTCGCATCAGTGCCACTCGAGGTTCCCTGGTCGGCAACCGTTGTTGATGGAACTGTTTCCGGGGAGTTCAACTCAATGCCATTCTCGGCGACCATCGACCAAGACGACTAGGAACGAACTGGGCGGTCCTGTGACCTGCGCCTTTCGGCAAGTTGCCAGAGCAGGACAGGTTTTGACTTGGGTCCTGTGGTGGGGGTATGTGGGTGTTGTGGGGTGTCTCGCGCCCCAGGCGCGCCCCGAGGGCTTCCTTGTCCTGGAAGTGGTGATAGACGGACCGGGTCGTCCGCCCGACCCGGGCGGCGATCTCCTCGATCGTTGGGGTGAGGTTCCCGTCGGCGTAGAGGCCGAGAGGCCGAACATCGCGTCGATCACCGCTTCGCGGGTGCGTTGTCCGCGCGCGACCCGTCCGTCCTCGGCTGCCTCCGTCATGTTGGTCCGACGGTAGCCGCCACCGCGGTCGTCAGCCGATCGAGTGCTTCGCCCGAAGCCGCGTCACCGACGAGGTTGGTTGCCTCGTCGGGGTCGGTGTCGAGGTCGAACAACTCGCTGGCCTCGCCGGTGTCGGCGTTGATGGTGGCTCGCCAGTGACCGTCGGTGATCGCCTGCCACGTCGGCAGGTCGGGTCGAATTCGGATCATGCTCGCCACGTGTTCGCGGGCGGTGTCGCCGTCGCCGGTCACGAACGGCACGAGCGAACGCGACGGCGCGCCGTCGAGCGCCGCGGCCGATCCGGCGTCGAGCATCGTGGCCGCGATGTCGAAGGCCTGAACCGGCGCCGTTTCGACCCGGCCGATGGTCCCCGCGGGTGGACGCACGATGAGCGGCACCCGGATCGAGGACCGGTAGAAGTTCATCTTGGCCATGAGTCCGTGGTCGCCGAGCATCTCGCCGTGGTCGGCCGAGTACACGATCCACGTGTTGTCGAGCTGCCCCTGTTTTTCCAACTGGGCCAGCAGGTCACCGATGCGCTGATCGATCAGCGACACCATCGCGTAGTACTGGCGGGCACCGGCCAGCACGAAGTCGTCGGTCAGCAGCTCGCTGTGTGAGTGTTTGCGGAGCCCGTTCAGGTGGGTGGCCCATTCGTCTGTCGTCGGTGTCGGCTCGGATCTAGCGGTGCGCTCGATCTGGGCGCTGGCGTAGTGGTCGGCCCAGATCGGGTCGCCCATGAGCGGCACGTGGGGTTGCACGAACGACAACTGCAGGAACCACGGCCGATCGCCCGGTTGCCGGCCGATCCACTGCTGGGCCTCGTCGGCGAGGAAGCAGGTGAGATCGAGCTCCTGGGGCAGCGGTGAGGTGACGCCCTTCCAGTGTCTGTCGCCGCCCCGGAAGTTGGCCTGCACCACCTCCTGGTACGGCTCGAGTGCATCGTGTTCGCGCAGGAACCGCATGTACGGGGTCTCGACGTCGAAGAGGTGGACGTACCTGTCGAACTCCTCGACGACGTGATCGAACCCGAAGCTGCCGATCCACTCGTCGGTCGGTGCGGGGGTGCCGGGCTCTGCTCCCTGCGGCCAGGCGTCGAAGTGGGTCTTGCCGATCGTGGCGGTGGTGTAGCCGGCCTGCTGGAGGCGCCGAGGGAAGGTGTCCCATTCGGGTTGGCAGTCGCCGGCGAAGTTTCCGAGCACCCCGTGGTCGCTCGGGTAGCGGCCGGTCAGCGACGAGGAGCGTGCCGGCTGGCAGATCGGGCTCTCGGTCCAGGCATGGTCGAAGCGGACGCCCTCGGACGCCAATCGGTCGAGGTGCGGTGTCACGACGATGTCGTTGCCCGCGCAGCCCATGACGTCGGCGCGGTGTTGGTCGGCGTAGATGAACAGCAGGTTTGGTTGTCGGTCGCTCACTGAGCCACACCCTCCCATGAAGCGGTGCCCTCCCGCAGCAGCGTGGCGCTCGACTTGTACAGGCCCTTGCTGGGATACGGCTCTAATGGCTTGTCGCGATTGTGGATGATTTGCAGATGGACTCCTGCTCGACAACCCGATTCGCCAACAGGATTCGCTGGATCCTGCCTCTGACCTGCGGTTTTTCTGGTGGGCGCGGACGGACTTGAACCGCCGACCCCCTCCTTGTAAGGGAGGTGCTCTAGCCAGCTGAGCTACGCGCCCGGGGCGGCAACCCTACCGGGTGGCCTCAGGGAGTCTC
>MPLZ02163602.1_pt1 | contig 13382 bp, 8 predicted proteins | sample 1617311 | NCBI WGS metagenome assembly MPLZ02 (sample SAMN05944806, study PRJNA350692) | marine metagenome | biome: marine; feature: ODZ; material: water; isolation source: 160 m water sample filtered on 0.2 um supor filter | place: Pacific Ocean | collected 2012-04-08 | depth 160m m | reverse complement strand
CACCTCCAGCGCGCCGTCGGTGCCAATGCTAAGGGCGGTGCCATGGCCACCATCCCATGCGACAGGCTTGCCCAGTAGCTGCTCGTGGAGGCGATAGCGCGCTAGGAACTCCGGCGCAGGCAGCTGCACCAGCCGCTGCAAACTCGTGATAATGGCTATTGTGAGTGGCTTGATGCATGTCTGCCAGTCGGCGGCGGGCGGCAAACTACCACCAACCACCTCTAGGGTCGTTGCACCACCCACTGGGGAGTCACCCTCCAAGTTGACACCAATACCTGCCACCGCGCGGTCACTCTCTGCTTCGCACAGCACCCCTCCCAGTTTGGCTCCATCGCAGAGCAAGTCGTTAGGCCACTTCACCCCGATACGGCCCGGGCAGTGCAGCTGTAGTGCATCGCGCGTTGCCAGTCCCGCACGGAGCGGTAGAAGTGGCTCATTTTCCACGACGATTGACATATAAAGTCCACCAGGCGGTGATTTCCAGTATCGGCCACGGCGGCCGCGGCCCTCCGTCTGTTCCCGCGCAACCACTGCATCCCAGAGTGCCAATCGTGCTTCGAGGGCCCACCGATTAGTCGAATCAACGCTTTCCAGCCAGTGAATCACATGAACGCCCCAAGGCTAGTCTGCTGGATTTCCTCGTTCTCCAACGTATCCTCAATGGACTGGAACACCAGTTCCAGTCGCTGCTGGATGAACGGACGTGCCTCGTAGCGCTGCGCCATCTCATGCGCCAGTCGGCGATACTTCGAGACCGACGCGCGCGAGATGTTGAGCATTAATCCACCGCCACACTTTGGGCAGCTTTCGCGCAGTGGCGGTCGCCGGTACTTGGCAGTGCACTTCTTGCAGCGCACTCCTTGCGACGCGAAGGCGCGCAAGTTTCCCACGAGATCGCGTATTAGATGCTTCTCAATGGTCCGTTCCGCCACGAACGCGGCGTCGGAAGCACGCAAGCGCTGCGCTAGCTCGAGCGTTGCCTGCGACTTTTCTTGCATTGTCCCCAGCATGACGTAGCGCGACACATGCGGCCCGTCGTTCAGGTCGCCAATGGCGTGGGTAAAACCAAAGTCCTGGTACTGGGCCGGCGTTTCGAGCCGGTCAGCGACTATATCGAGCAGTTTGCGTACGCTGGTAGGATGCTTGCCCTGAGCAGCGGCTTGATAAAATTCGACTGGTAGATGCGTTTCGAGTCCAATATTGTACGCTTCGCTGTCAATCTCAGTCGGATCGATACGGGTACTCAGCACACGCGGGATGTCCATTGTGCCACCGCGCGTCGTTGGGAGGAAGTGCTCCGAGTAGTTGAGGAGGCCGTCGAGCAGCAGCAGCATCGAGTCCTCATCGCCGTCGCAGTTGCGCCGTTTGGCAGCATGTAGGAAGGGATGTCCATACTGTGCACGAGCCTGAGTGAAACCAATGAGCCGCGTCAGCACCCCTGCTGAGGTGTGCGGGCTGAGGCAGATGAGAAGTTGGCCAATGATGTCCTCCGGCTGTGCTGCTTCCGGGAGGCAGTAAAAGCGATCGCAACCATAGAGCTGCGCCAGCTCGTCGTCGATAAAGCGCGCTACCTGCAACAACCAGTCGGCGGCGCGGCGCGAAACCACCAAATCCTGCACTTTCAACTCCAGAAGTTGGTCGGGTGTCTTGAGCTCTGCACCCTTGTTGTCGAGCACGTAACCCAGCTCACGCGCTCGCTCAACAGTGAGGCCTATTTCAGCCGGGCAGAAATGGGTCAGCGGCAGGTTCATCATATCGTAGCGCAGCGTTCCGTCCTTGTAGACACGCAGGTCGTAGCGCGCGCGTAGCAGCCCCTTCTCCAGTGCTTCGGGTGTGCGAGTGGCGGACATCATCGAGCGGACGCCCTTCACCGGCGGCAACACGCCGATTCCAGCATTGCGTTGCGCCGCTTCCACCTCGGCACGCAAGTCCACATCACGCCGTTTTGCTTGCTCCTTCACCAGCGTGCGCTGGCCACAATGACGGACGGCAAGCGTCTCACTGTTGCACTCGCGACAGTAGCGCAGCTCCACCTCCAGCTCGACTCCCTTGCTAGGGCGGCCGAGTCGGCTCTGTGACGGCTGCGATTCCAGCGCCTTGTTGAGCATACGCTGCGGCCCGCCCGCTGAGCCGACAGGGAAAAGTGCGTGCGGTGGCGGTTTCATGCGTCGCACATCCGCCTTTTCCGGACGGCCCATGCTAGCGCCGAGTCTGGTCGGAGCGCGGATGCAAATCTCGACGCCGGCGATGGCCGAAACCTGCGCCAGCACACTATCCTCAACTTTCGCACCACTATCGCCAAGGCAGTGGAGCAGCGCTTCCGCCTCTGAGCCTATGTGCAGTGAAGAACCGTCAGGTTGGAACGGGACGCCCAGCGTCAGCAGCAGCGGCTGCGCCTCGGCTGGAATCAGGAAGCCTGTACTATCACGGCTGCCAGTTGCCGCAAGCTGGCGCAGCTGTGCCAGCTCATCAACAGTGATGTCGTGCCACAGGAAAGTATGCGCGGGGTGGAGCGGCACGCCCTGCTTCCTTGAAATAGCGAGTGCCGCGGCGAAATCAGGTTCCTCACTAGGAGGTTCGCCACCAACAGCGCGTAACTCGGCTTCCCACCACTCACTGCACCAGCCGCCGGGCACCAAAGTGTGGTTGTTCTCGAGGAACTCCCCCGGCGAAATCAGCACCTCACCCACATCAACAATCTCGCGGATGCGGGGCGCAACCGCCTCCGCCGCCTCGCGGCTGCTGAGGCGGACGCAGCTGCCGTCATCGAGTAGCACCAGTGGCCCCTCAATTGAGTCGCACGGCGTGACCGCCGCCGCCTTACCAGGAAGCTGTATCTTGAGCTGGGTGCCAATGGCGGTGAAACTATCGAGCGCGACCATCGTCGCTGGATTCAACGCGACTGCCGCCAGTCCCGTGAGGCGGGTACGGCCGTAGCGCAGCCGGAAGCCTCCAGGGCGGTCCGGGAACGCGAAAATAGGGCGGCCGACGAGCACGTCCCTGAGGTACTTGTATTCGCCCGCACCTGCCTTCTCCTGCTTGCGCTCGGTATACGAGCGCAGGAAATCCCAACCTCCAATATCGAGTCGCTCTACATGCTTGAGCACCTTAGCTGCCTTGAGGCAGAGTCCCTCAGCAATCACCAGTGCCGCGCCGCCACGCAAACAATTGGTCTCGACGCGCGGGAGGTCGCGGTTGCCCGCCACCTCAATGCGATCGGTCTGCTCACCGGTGATACAAACCGGGCAGCCTTTGACAATTGCCTCGATTTCATCCCCCTCCGGGAGATACTGCAAGTTGACAGCGCGCTTGTAGAGCGGAATCTCCTCCTTGTAGCGCTCGACCTCGGCGCGCGTGGGGATGTAGGCGTCTAACCCCAACTCACGCCGCACAACGTCGGCAATCAGGACCGAGAGCGCCTGCGCCGTGCCGCCGGCGGCGCGAATCGGGCCTGCATAGTAGATGGCGGCGCAGTGGGTCGAGTTGTGGTTCTGCATCGTTGCGACGCGGACCACACCTTCTGTCGGTGCGACCAGCACTCCCTCGGTAAGGATTGAAAGCGATGTACGCACCGCCTGCTCCAGTGCTTTCTCAACACCTAGTTCCTCACGAAGCTCGCCAGCGAGTTCGCGCGCAACCTGTAGTGCTGCAGTCTCCCGATCGTGCTCTGCAATAATCTCGCGAATGCGTGGTGCAATACCCTCTGGACCAACCTGAGCCTCGACTCGCTCGGCAAGATCGCGTGCGCGCGGAATTTCAGCTTCATCCTCGATATCGTAGCCCGCCTTGCGGGCACGCCCTACTAGCTCGTAGCACTTGTTGGCGCGCTGTTCCAGTTCCTCGAAATATGCCTCCATTTCAGGAGACGCGACGGCTGCCACGCAGCCCCATCCCGCCACGGCTTAAGCGCTATGCGCCATACGAATCTATCCAGATGGTACGGTATGCATCTGAGGCGCTACGCAAGCTGAAACGGTAGATGCCGTACCCAGCCAGCGCAAAGAGTGCGCCCATCGCCAGCCCAAGCGCGTAACGCGTTCCGTCCGGCAGCGAATACATCACCATTGCCGTCGCGGGGAACACCGCCAGCAGCGCAGACATGAACGCCGAAGCGCCAATGAGCATGAACTGCGTTAGAACGTCAGGATTCCCCCGGTCCTGCTCGTCGAAGCTGGCAAAGACGGTCCCAGCCCACAAGCCGAGGCCGGCGTTGGCGAGCGCCAAAGCCACGATAATCTCGCCGAAGAATAGCGTTACCTGCCACGGGAAGCCGGCCGCTAGTGGCAGTGGCAGCCAGACCAGCACAAGACCGGGGAGTGCAAGCAGCAGCAGCGCCAGCCCTTTGCCAGCCATCACCGTGCGCGCCTCGACAGGTAGCGTCTTGAGCACCCACAAACGGGGGCCCTCGAGGCCGACCAGCGCCGTGCCAACTAGTGTACACTGTAGTAGCGCCGCCATGTAGAGTGAGAGCGCTAGCAGCCCAGGATAGTAGTGGTGAGGTGCCAAGTCACCTATCGTCTCGGCTGGGATGCCAGTGCGAAAATACCAAAATAGAAGAATGGCCGAAATAGAGATAGTCGAAAGTGTCGAGGCGACAAAGTCCCGCTCGCGGATAGCCGACGTCAGCTCTTTGCGCGCTACTGCCGAGACACGACGGCCCACCAGTCGCCTCAGCCAGCGGAGCTCCATCACCCGCCACTTGAGCGTCGTGCCGGTCCCCAATCGCTGCGCTGCAACGGCATCAAGATAGATGCTGTCAGCGAGCCAGAGGTACCCGAGCAGTAGCAGCAGTGCGCCAGTAGAGACCATCTGCACAAGCGCTGGCTCCGCATGTGCGTAATTAGCGAGGTACATCAGCAGTGCCAGCAGCGGTGCAAGTGTAGCAAGGTAGCGAAGCTTGCGTGAAAACGGCTGCAACCCACCCAGCACTGAGAAAAGAAAGCCGCAGAGCGGGGCCAGTAGCGTGTAGATCAGTAGCAGCGGCCATATTTCCGACGGGGGGGTGAGTGGAATCGAAGCGGCTCTCAGCACCAGCATTCCGATGACGACGCCTGCCGCGACCAGCAATAGCGCCGAAAGTGCAACCGCACTAAACTGCCCTAGCATCACGCTACGAGGTCGGACCGGCTGCGCTAGGTGCAGGTCTATCCGCCGCGCGCGCAGTGCGTGCCGCTGCGTCGTGCCGGCTGACCGCAACAGCAGCAACACGAACAGCAGCAGCAGCACAGTGCCGTATCCCTCGTCAGGAAACTGCTCCGGGCGCGCTGCGACGAAGGCAATGATGCGCAGCAGTATGAAAGTCATAATCAGCGCTAGCGTGCCCATCAGCGCTGTCGCCGTCGGATGGCGCTGCACCGAACTGGAAAAGCGACGCCAGCTGCTGCGCAGCTCTGCCCGACAAATCGCAATGGCGCTCACGAACAAAACGCCGCCGCGTTCATCCGCCCATCCGGTCGAGCCGCCGCGTCTCGCGCGACGCGCGCCGGTATTCACGGTAGTGGTCGCGACAGAGTTTCACTCGACGTCCGGCAGTCAAGTCAAGATTGGGCAGTGCCTCCACCACGCGCGATCGCGGCTGCGACCGCTTGGGTGCGCCGTCACAGCCTTCAACCGCACAGCCGCCGGGAGTAGCAGGAGCATCACTTTCAGGAACTTCGCGGCGGCGCATAGCATGGCAGCTAACAGAATTACTTAAAACAGCCTCACCGAGAATCAAGCTTGCCGGCGTGCGCCTCGAGGTGTCCACAGGCAGGGCAGAGACCGTCCTCAAGCAGTGGTGTGTCGCACTCAGGACACCATCCGGGCGAGTCCTCGGGAGTAGTTTCGACGACCCACTGCGCCGCGAGCAGACAGCCAATGGCGCCGATGACCATCACCGCCTTGAGCGCCAGCTGCGGCCAGTCACCCGCCGGCAGTAGCAGAGCGTCGATGAAGAGCAGCAGTCCGCAGGCGATGACCGAGAATGTCCACTTGGCGTGCGGGCCGGGGCGGTAGTGGTAGAAGTAGGCAACCGCAATCACCAGCAGAATGAGTAGCTGGCTGTAGCAGACTAGAGCTTCGAACTCCACAGCCGACGAGGGCGGTCTCGACTTAAATCGCTCAGTCGAGGGTGATGCTCGGCATCAGCGGGCGCGTCGCGAAGCCCTTGAGCGCGAAGTTAGACCCCTCGCCGACGCGACAGACAAACAGGTCGCGGTGGTGCCGTGAGAGGCCGAACTCGTCGAAGCAGGCGACGCCGCCACACACCTCCATCGCCAGTGTCAGCAAGTTGCTGGCGCGGCGCGAGCACTCGACCTTCACCTTGGCGGCTGACTCACGGTCCAGCGTCCCCGCGTCGTAGCGGTTGCACAGATCGATAAGCCAGGTTAGCCCCTGTTCGAGCGCGATATCCATGTCCAGTACGACGTCCTGCACGCGCTGGTAGCGGCCTAGCGGTCCGCCCATGATTTCACGCTCCTGCGCGTATTCGCGCACCCTGTCGAGTGCGCATGCCAGAGAAGCCAGCGAAAGCGCGGCGATGAAGAGCCGTCCGCCGTTGAGTGACGTCACCATCACCCGGAATCCCTCGTTGTGGTCACCAAGAAGGTCGTCCTCGGAAACGCGCACGCTATCGAGCATTATTGAGCCGGTCGATGACTGTTCCCACAAATCCTTGCCCGCCATCTCCTGGTAATGGACATCTTCAGACTCCATCGGGACGATGAAACAGCTGGAGCGGTGGCCCGGCTTACCATCGGGATCGGTAAGCGCGTGGACGATGACATGTGACGCCCATCGAGCATTGGTAGACCAGCACTTCTCACCTCGAATAACCCAGCCATCGCCGTCACGTGTCGCCGTGACTTGGGGGTTAGTAGCGTCGGTCCCACGCCCCGGTTCGGAGAGGCCGAAAACGAACATGCGCTTGCCGGCCGCCAGATCCGGGAGATGCGCTGCCTTCTGCACTTCTGTGCCACAGAGCTGCAACGGCTTCGCACCCAGCGAGAGCGCCGCGCCCGGCGTGATGGCCAGAGACTGCGACTGGTAACCAAGCGCCAGCCCCATCAACAGCAGGTCCAGCTGCGAACCGCCCTGTCCGCCATATTCCTCAGAGACAGTGACGCCGAACAGTCCCATTTCGGCCATCTGTGCAATGGCGTCATCAGGAATCAGCTGGTGTCCTCGCTCCCACTCCAGCCAGCGCGGCGCGATAGCATCGTCAACGAAGTCGTGAATCGCCTGGTGAAATGTCTGCTGCTCCTCTCCCACCAGCCTCTCTAGATAGTAATCTAGGCGCCTCGCCATAATTGAGTACTAAGCTGTATGTTAAAGTGGTTATCGTGACCGCCCTATTGCGCCACGCGGAGGCTCGGGCTCATAATCTGCCTGAAGTTCAGGTGGCCATTCCCTAGGGCTATCGTCCACACCTTGAAGAATGATGTAACCAATTATCATTATAAAAAGGAGAAATGTGATTGCTGCTGGTCTTCCAAGACCGAGTTCATCCACTATTATCGCCCATGAAAGAGGACCAATGATAGTTGCAAAACGACCTACCATACTGTATAATCCATAAAATTGACCAATATAACGCGGAGGTGTCAAAACAAGCATGTATGGTCTATCTGCACACCATGTTCCACCAAGAGCTATTCCTGCCAAGAAAGGAGCACCCCAAATGAGCCATGCTGGTAGTCCCAACCAGACTGTAGAAATTAATAGAGAAAATGTCGCAAACCAGATCCATAAAACTAGATTCAAAGTTATTTTTGGACCTACAATATCGACAAGATAACCCCACAAAAAACCGCTGACAATAGAACTTAGAATTCCTATAAGCATATACTTTGCAATATCTGCAGTTGTCATTCCAAATTCCTCACTAACATAAATTGCGGCAAAGGCTGTAGCTGTGTTGGCCGCATCCGTATAGAAAATTCGCCCTACAAGAAATCTCCCTAGACCTGGGAAATCGTCTACCATGGATATTGTTTTACGTAACTGTTTGAGAGTGCCAGAAACTGCTTTCATAATCGATCCGTCGCGGAATAAAGGAGTTGACGGTGTAGAGAAATATGCGAAGCCACATGCAATTGCTGCAAAAGGCAAAACAAATCTCAGTGAATTATCCAATAAAACAAAAATCAGAATTGATAGAAATGAAAAAATAACCATTAAACCTGACCAGAAATTATCTTGTTCGTTCTCTTTAACAAAAACGAAACAGGGTATTGCAAAAATTAGAAAGAGGATTGCTGTTGCCTGAAATACTGTTTGTAATGGGTAACCAAGAATTTCAATTAGTGCATATCCTACAATGACGCCAATTAAGGAACCTACGTAACCGATCCCTATCCCTATACCTCCAATTCTACCTCTATTTCCTGGTGTTGAAATTGTAGCTAGAGTAGAATCATAAAAAATCAAACCGGCTTGATAGAAATAATTAGCAAGAACAAACAATCCTAACGAGAAATAGAGTATTGTATGTTTATCCCATCCCTCCTTTTCGTATCCTAAAAGAGCTGTAAAACTAACACAAAGAAGCGTTGTGAAAAACAAGAATGGCATTCTACGATTTGCTTGATCGGATAGCGCGCCAATAACTGGTGCTGTGAGAAAAACCAGAGCCATGGAAACTGCGTTAGCATAAGCATAGTCAGAATCAGAACCGCCTACGTCGTCGTTTATAACCCAGAGAGTGAAATAAAATGAAACAATCAAGATTGAAAAGATAGTATTACCAAGGTCATAGAATGCCCATGACACTATGCCGAACATAGAGGTCTTGGAAGTTATACTCTCCTTTGGTTTCTTGGCCTCTTCTCTAAACTCCCTTACCTTTTCTTTGAGTTCTCTTGTCTTGGAAAGGATTCTCTTGGCCGGACTCATGGAGTTTTACACTACCGAAGAATCTGAATCGTGGGAATCTAATAATTTCTTTCTCAGGCGCTCATCCTCAGCTCTAGCATCTGCTCTTCCGGCCTCAATATCTACCATATAAAGCAATCCTGCACCTATCAAAAGAAGCATAGATATACTGAAAATTCCAACACGGCTATCGTAGACAACTGCCATGAAGAAATAGAGTGTAGGCCCCATAAATGCGGCCACTTTGTTGAAGAAACCAAAGAAACCAAAGAATTCCGTACTACGGGTTTTAGGTACAATTTGGCCAAATATACTACGAGCAAGACCTTGTGATCCACCTAGAAGTGTACCCATCAAACATCCAAGAATCATGAATTGAAGGAATACCGTCAATCCAAGTGGTTCCCAAATGTTACCTCTGGCCCAAATAGGTATGAAATCAAGAGAGCCATCACCGAGACTAGTAGGATGATCTGTGCCAACTGAGGCGGTTCCATCCAATTCTCCACCTTCAACGCTTGTGCTGAATCTTGTATCACCAACAGAGGTTATGAATGAGCTAATGTCATCGTTGGCAACTTCATCGAGAGGCAACTTGTTTGGTTCCTCTTCAGTTTCTCCCCAAGCCCATACCAAAAGTTGTTCCTCTTTTTCATTTACTTCAGTTGGGAGAAGATGCGCCCATTCCTTGGCCCATGCTTGCTCATCAAACTCTTCGTCTTCATAATCCAATTTTTGAGCTATCTCATGTGTTGACCAAGACACATGGACGGTGTATGCCTCAGAACTCTCGTCCCACTCGTACAGGATGTCGTGCTCTTCATGTAATTCTAGTTCAAGCGGGGCAAAGGCAAGTGCGGCAAAACACAAAACAACCCATCCTGCAATCGAAATAAAGAGGGCTCTTTTGGTTCCTATTCTATCTGCGATCTTAGTGAATATGATTGCAAAAGGTGCTGCAATAAATTGAATGGCTAAAATAGTAAGCATTAGGCCAAAAGCACCTATACCTAGTACAGAAACCCCATACACACCACCTAAGGCAGTTACAGTATTAATTCCATCAATAAAGAAGAAATATGCAAGCATATACAAAAATAATGTTGGAAATGCCTTGTAGTCTTTCAAAGTTTGCGCCACTTCGCCAACAGCAAAACGTGCAGCTTCCCTGAACTTCAGTTTTTCCATTTCATTTTCGATAGGAGGTTCAGGAACCCACATAAAGGTAAAAAGTGCAAATCCATACCACCACAACCCAGCTGTTGCCATACAGAAAGGTATGACCCAATCCGCTTCAACACCTAATACTAGACCTATATGAACTACAAGAAGTAATCCTCCACCCAGATAACCATAAGCAAAAGCTCTGTTCGAAATGTCATCCATCTCATCTTCTTTACCTAAATGTGGCAAAAGTGCATTGTAAAAAACTCCAGCACCATTTAGACCTACATTCGCAAGAAGAAACATAACCATTAACCAAATCCATGATGCATTTCCAAGCAAAGGTGCAAAGGCTAAAAGGAAAGTTGCACCAGCTCCAACATAAGTCAGAATTTTTAACCACTTTTTCTTAATCAGCCGACGATCTGCTATTACACCAAAAGAGGGACTGATAATTGCAACAAGCAAAGTAGATATTGCAATAACCAAAGACCATACTGCATCCGCAGTCATCGTAGTTGAGCCAATAGATGTAGTCAAACCATTAGCTTCAAGAAACAAAAAAGTATACCAAAGAGGGAGTATTGCAACAGTAACGCTAGTCTCAAAAGCTGATTTTCCCCAATCATAGTATCCATAACCGCTTATCGCTTTTTCTTTGTCCTCGGAAAGATTCTCCAATTTGGAACCAAAACTGAATAATTTAGAAATAGGATCTAGCATAACCAACTAAAGGAACCCCCGTTAAAAGTAAACAACCACTGTATTTCTGTAAAGTAATGGTGCGGATCTAGATATTACTCATTCCATTCCAAAGCTTTGTTCAAAAAATTCTGGAATAATTCTGCGCCGTATTCCGAATGCTCGACCTCGGGATGGTATTGCACTCCCGCATACGGTAGCTTGCGATGCTGCATTGCCTGCACCGCGCAGTCGTCGCTCGACGCCAGGATGTCGAACCCGTCAGGCAGCCGCGTCACCTCGTCGTTATGACTCTCCCAGACCGTTAACTCGTCCGGCAGTCCCTCCATTAGCCAGCCCCGTTCGGCGACCGTGACCAACGCCGACCCGAATTCCGGCACCTTCGCCGGGCCGGCCGCACCGCCATAGTGGGTCGCTATATACTGGTGGCCGACGCAAATACCGAGGATGGGCCAGCGGGCAGCGTCAAGATATTCGGCGGTGAGGCCCAAGGCTTCTGACTCAGACTCTATACGCGGCGCGCCACCGGAAAGTACCAGCGCCCGGAAGCGCCCCAGCTCATCGAGTGGCAGCGTGTTAGGGACAATCTCCGCGTCACAGCCGAGATAGTTGAGCACTCGCCATTCACGGTGCGTCCACTGGCCACCGTTGTCAATGACAGCGACCGGCATTCCGGCGAAACTCACGGCTGGCGGCAGGTAGCAGGCGCTAAAAGGGTGGCGCGGACCAGGTTGCCCCGGGCGGGATGTGAGAGATAGATAACGGTGAGCTCTCCTCCGAAGCCCGAGGCAGGTGGAAAGTGTGAAGGAAGAATATTAAAGATTCGGTCGGAGAAAGACTGAATGACAATAAAAGAGGCCTCCTGCTCGCGGCGTTGGTAGAGGTCGTCGCCAGAACCTTCAAAAGTACATCCATAGTATTGTCCATGAGTTATGGACAAGCCAGCAGTGTTAAAGCAAAAATATCAATACTGGGAAGTCACCAAGGACCTAATTGACCAATGTATAGATATATCCCTAAATCTAAGTCAAAGTGGCCATCCTGGAGGTTCCCGTTCAAAAGTTCAGGGGCTGTTGATTACACTTCTTTCTGGTGCTATGAGGTGGGACATTCGTGATCCAACCAAGCGTTTTGCAGACAGGTTTGTACTGGTAGCTGGACATGACAATCCATTGGTTTATGCCACGTTGGCCATTCTCAATGAGTCCCTCAGAATAAAACACGAACAGACTCAGGATTCCAAGTACCTGGTCAGGAATCGTGAAGAATTTCAATTGACTTGGGAAGACCTCCTGATGCTTCGCAGGAACAAGGGTTTACCTGGGCATGCGGAGATGGAAGGCAAAACCCTATTCTTCAAATTCAATACAGGCCCTAGTGGCCATGGCTCTCCCCCTGCAGCTGGTGAAGCTTTAGCCCATAAATTGGCGGGGACGGACCAGGTCAAGGTCTTCGCTTTCGAAGGTGAGGGAGGATTAAGTACGGGAGCCACACATGAGACTCTGAATTCAGCTTGGGGTTTGGGTCTTGGAAACATAGTTTATTACATAGATTGGAACGACTACGGGATTGACAGCCGACCATTCAGTTCCATAGTCAAATCAACTCCCCGGGAACTGTTTGAGACAAAGGGATGGCACGTTGAGGGTACGGATGACTGTGAAGACTGGGAATCATTTACAAAGGCATACTATGATTTATTGGTCGGTAAAGCAAAAACCAACATTCCAAAGATGATCTATGCTAAATCACGTAAAGGTCGTGGTTACCATGTATTTGACGAAAAATCACATGGAGTGCCTCATAAACGCAATTCCGAATTATTCTGGAAGACCAAGGAGGATTTTGCCACTAAATATGATGTTCCTTTCAATGGATTTGGAGAATCTGCGGCGGAAACAAGAGAGGAACAAGTAGAACAAGCAACAACCTATCTCAACACCGTATTATCTGTACTACGCAATAATCAGGAATTGGTTGATTATCTAGCAGATCGTCTGGTCGAATTGGGGGATACTGTACCGGAAGCAATTGAGAGTTGCATCATCTCGGATTCCAATCCACTTAATGATAAAGCACTATTTGATTTTGAGAAATATCCAGATGAATTGTTTGTTGAACCGGGAACCAAGATACCTAATCGAGTTGGTTTCTCTAAGGTCGCATCTTGGTTAAATACTCATAGTCGACAAAATTATGGAAGACCATTATTCGTAGCAATGTCTGCGGATTTAGCAGATTCCACAAATATTTCAGGTTTTGCAAAAGGATGGGGAGATGTTGAAGATTTAGGAATGTATGATAAAGAAAAGAATCCGAATTCACCATTAATGCCTCAAGGTATAACTGAATTTGCGAACTCAGGAATGATGGCTGGTTTATCCACTGTAAATTTCAATAAGGATACTTTAGAACAATATAATGGATTTATTGGTTCTTTCAGCACCTATGGTTCATTTAGTTATCTAAAATATGGCCCAATACGATTATTTAGCCAGATTGCCCAAGATTCACAGATTAAAGTTGGTAAATTATTATGGATTGCAGGTCATTCAGGTCCCGAAACGGCTGAGGATAGCCGCACCCATTTTGGAATTTTTGCACCGGGAGTTACACAATTATTCCCTGATGGCCACATAATCAACTTGCATCCTTGGGAACATAAT
>MPLZ02200113.1_pt1 | contig 13388 bp, 13 predicted proteins | sample 1617311 | NCBI WGS metagenome assembly MPLZ02 (sample SAMN05944806, study PRJNA350692) | marine metagenome | biome: marine; feature: ODZ; material: water; isolation source: 160 m water sample filtered on 0.2 um supor filter | place: Pacific Ocean | collected 2012-04-08 | depth 160m m | reverse complement strand
TCGAAGGGGCCGACCTGACCCGAGGTGATCTCCGACGAGCCGCTGCGGGTAATTGCCGACACCACGAAGCCATAGGCGCAGGACTTGATCAGCATCCCGAGAAGGGATCGTTTGTGGGTCAGTACGGCGAACGAATCGGCGGCGGCGAGGGAGATTCTGAGCAGCTCCGTGTTGTCGGGATCGTCGCCGATGTAGATCGAGGCGAAGGTGCTCGAAGCGTTGGATTTGATGCGCTGGACCTGACCGACATAGCTAGGCATGGAAGGTCTCCAACTCGCCGCCTGGGCCCTTAGGCCCGCTGCATCTCGACCAAGGTAATGCGGCTGCTGCTGTCATAGGACACCTCGACCTCGCGCCGTGTGGCCAAGGCCGTCGATAGCAGGTCGATCACCGAGGCCTTCATCGTCAATTCGCGCTCGCTGTCGGAGGAGCCGGCGATCACCATCAGCAACTGGGTGTCCGTCGGTGTCGGACCGACCGCCACTTTGGCCCGGACGTAGCTGGAACTGATGTCCAGGATTGAACGTAGCCTGTCACGCTTGCCATCTTGTTTCGTCCTGTCGGTTGCGCTGATCAGCCAGCCGGTTTCATCAGTTTCAAATCTTCCAGCAGGCGTTCCAGATAACGGATGTCGCCGCGCACCTGCAGGCCGCCGGCAAAAAAAGCCTTGCGCGCATCGCGTTTGCCTTCCAGTACCATGCGCACGTTCTTGTCGCTGCCGACGATGCGGATGCGCGGTTTGCGGCGGCTGGGCCCCTTCCGGCACGTGACCCGCAGGCGGCGGTCCACGTTGATCTCGAAGGCACCGCCCTGGCGGCCCGACAATTCGAACTGGATGGCGCCAGGCGATCGCGCCTTGGTCCGGGCGAGCTTCTTCGCGGTGTTGACGACCGCCTCGCCCAGCGACAATTTTCTGACCGGTCTCCTAGCCATGGCGGGTTCTCCTGTAGGCGATATTTTCTAAAAACGATTGGAAATCATGTCTTTTCAAAGTTTATTTTTCGAGCCAAAAAATGATAACACAACTTAATACAGATTGATATCATAATTTATATTCCTGTCGGTAGCGCGATATTTAGAAAAATTCATGAAACCCATGACGCCATGGGCCATGACCATGGGTAATGACAAAACTGCGTCCTACTCCGGCCTCTGTGCCGAGAAGCGCTTGAGCGCCTGCCGTTTGTCCTGGCGCTGGCGTTGGCGCAGGCTCAGGCGGTCGATCAAGGGGGCGGTCAGCATGATCAGGCCGATCAGGCCGAGGAGGCCGCCGCCCACGGCCATCAAGACACCCCAGACCAGCCAGCTGGGGAAGGGGCCCAGGATCTGCTGGCCGCCCCGGTAGATGTCCATGACCTCGCCCCGCGGCCGGCGCAACCGCAAGCGCAGCTCGTCGCCCCGTTCGAGGGTTTCGCGGGCCTCGGCGGCCGTGAACGGCAACCAGCCCAAGATGTCCTCTTTTTCGTAAACGAAGCTTTCGCCGGGATATTCCACCAGGCGAAATCTGACGTCGGCGTGGTGGACGGCGTAGCCCCTGTTATGGCTCTCGCCTTGGTGCGCCGTGAAGCTTTCCAGCCTGCCTTCCAGCGCGACGCTGGTGCGCAGCGGGCTCTGCCAGACAAGCCAACTGGCGGCGGCCAAGAAGGCGGCGGTAAACAGCAGGCGCTGGGCGAGTTCCTTCACACCGCTTCGACGACCAGCACCACACCGTCCGTGCCCGAAACCTTGACGCGGCTGCCGGCGGCCATGTCGGGGCCCTTGAGTTTCCAGATGACGCCGTCGAGCTTGATCTGGCCGCGGCCGTTGTGGATGGCCTCGTCGAGCACGAATTCACGGCCCGTGTGCTGTTCGGCGCGGCGGTTGAGGGTGGTTTCGTCCTCGGGCTTGTGTCGCGCCAGCAAATAACGCCGCCCCACCACCAGGCAGAGCACCGAGAGCACGGCAAAGAGCAAGAGCTGGTAGCGCCAGCCCAGGTCGTCGAAGATGAGCAGGATCAGGCCCACCACGGCGGCTGCCAGCCCGGGCCAGAGCAGCACCGTCGAGGGCATGATGAGCTCGAGCACGATGAGCGCCGTGCCAAAGGCCCACCAGTGCCAGAACTCGGCGGCTTCGAGCAGTTCGATCATTTCTCTTTGCCGCCCAGCGCCTCACGGGCGATCTCGCCGATGCCGCCGACGGCCGAGACCAGGCTGGAAAGCTCGAGCGGCATGAAGAAGGTCTTCTGGTTGTCGCCCTGGGCAAATTCCTTCAGCGCCTCGACGTATTTCTGGGCGATGAAGTAGTTGATGGCCTGGACCTCGCCGGCGGCGATGGCTTCCGAGACCATGCGGGTGGCATTGCCTTCGGCCTCGGCCTGGCGTTCGCGCGCTTCGGCATCGCGGAAGGCGGCCTCCTTGCGGCCCTCGGCGGCCAGCATGACGGCCTGCTTTTCACCCTCGGCCTTGAGGATCTCGCTTTGGCGCAAGCCCTCGGCCTCGAGGATGTTGGCCCGCTTCTCGCGCTCCGCCTTCATCTGCCGGGCCATGGCCTCGACGATGTCGCGCGGCGGGTCGATGTCCTTGATCTCGATGCGGGTGACCTTGATGCCCCAGGGCGCGGTGGCGTCGTCGACCACGTCGAGCAGTTGGGCGTTGATCTGGTCGCGTTTGGACAACAGCTCGTCCAAGTCCATCGAGCCCATCACCGTGCGCAAATTGGTCATGGTGAGATTGAGGATGGCGAGTTCCAGGTTGTTGACCTCGTAGGCCGCCTTGGGGGCGTCGATGACCTGGAAGAAGATGACGCCGTTGGCCCGCACCATGGCGTTGTCCTTGGTGATGACTTCTTGCTCCGGCACGTCGAGCACGCTCTCCATCATGTTGAGCTTGCGCCCGATGCTGTCGATAATCGGCATGATGACGTGAAAGCCCGGGCGCAGGCTGCGGGTGAAGCGGCCGAAGCGCTCGACGGTGAACTCCCAGCCCTGGGGCACCACCTTGACGGCCAGCAGCAAGAGCACCAGCGCCAGCAGCACCATGACCAGGACGAAGATGGTAAAACCGGTAAATTCAGTCATGTTTTTTTGACTCCCTGTCTGGTTTCCCCTCAGCCCCCCCGGGGAAGCGGAAAACCCGGCACGCTAACACCCAGAACGATAACTTTTCCTGAATCCCGACGATAGCGTCAAACAACAGTCGTGCCGCCGTCGACCACCAGTTCGGCGCCGGTGACATAGCGCGATTCATCCGAGGCCAGAAACAATATGACGTTGGCCACGTCAGCGGCCTGGCCCAGCTCGCCCATCGGTATCATGGCGGCGCGTTCGGCCTTGCTCACTTCGATGTCGGGGCCGCGCAATTCCAGGACCTGGGTGCCCATGTCGGTCTCGATCAGTCCCGGATGCACCGAATTGCAGCGGATGCCATAGCCCTGGCGGGCGCAGTGCACGGCCACCGATTTGCTGAACTGGCGCACGCCGCCTTTGCTGGCGCCGTAGGCGGTGACGTGGGGCGTGCCCATCAGCGCCGCGATCGAGGAGAGGTTGACGATCGAGCCGCCACCGCTATCGCGCAGCAGCGGGATGGCGTACTTGCAACCCAGAAAGACGCCGTCGAGATTGACCTTTTGCACCGCCTGCCATTCCTCCAGCGTGGTCTGCTCCGGGTCCTGCTCGGCCGTTAGCGCCAGGATGCCGGCGTTGTTGATCAGGGCATCGAGGCGGCCTTCGTTCGCCCGGATATCATCGATGACGCGCTGCCAATCGGCCTCGCTGCGCACGTCGTGGGCCAAGGCCCGGCCGGCGACGAACTGGGCCGTGGCTTCGGCCGTGGCCTGGTCTAGGTCGCTGGCGACGATGCGGGCGCCCTCGCCGGCCAGGCGCTGGGCCGTCGCCTTGCCGATGCCGGTACCGGCGCCGCTGATCAACACCACCTTGTCCTGCATGCGTGCCATGGGATTTTCCTTTCCTCCGTTGCAAAGCCCGGGGGCCATGATAATGCGCTAACATCGTACCGTCCCAGGGGAGAGCAATGTGAACGACGATAGGAAAAACGCCAAACCCCAAGATTTGTCACCCGAAACCCTGGCGGCCCAGGCCATGGGTGGCGTCGATGGCGAGACCCGGGCCCTGGTGCCGCCCGTACACCCCTCGACCACCTTCGAGCGCGACGCCGACGGCGGCTACAGCTCGGGCCGGGGCTACACGCGGCCGCACAACCCGGGCTACGACGAGCCCGAGGCCTTGCTGACGGCGCTCGAGGGCGGTGCCGAGAGCCTGCTCTTTGCCTCGGGCATGGCGGCGGCCACGGCCGTCTTCCAGGCGCTGCTGCCGGGCGATCATGTGGTGGCGCCCCGGGTCATGTACTGGGCGCTGCGCAAATGGCTGGTCGATTTCGCGCTGCCCTGGGGGCTGGAGGTGGAATTCGTCGATACTTCCGACGGTGCCGCGTTGGAAGTCGCCATGCGGCCGGGACGGACCCGGCTGGTGTGGCTCGAGACCCCGGCCAACCCGACCTGGGCCATCACCGACATCGCCCAGGCGGCCGAGATCGCGCACGCTGCCGGGGCCCGCCTGGCGGTCGACAGCACGGTGCCGACGCCGGTGCTGACGCGACCCATCGAATGGGGCGCCGACCTGGTGGTGCACAGTGCCAGCAAGGGGCTGAACGGCCATTCTGACGTGCTGGCGGGCGCCATCGTGGGGGCCCGCCAGGATGCCTTCTGGCAGCGCCTGCGGGCCTGGCGGCGCGACGGCGGGGCCGTGCTTGGGCCCTTCGAGGCCTGGCTTTTGCTGCGCGGCATGCGCACGCTTTTCCCCAGGGTGCGGCAGTGCTCCGCCAGTGCGCTATTCGTGGCCCGCCATTTCAGCGGCCACCCGGCGCTCAGTGACGTGCTCTACCCCGGACTTCCCGACCATCCCGGCCACGCCGTGGCGGCGCGCCAGATGCAGGGCGGTTTCGGCTCCATGCTGTCGCTGCGCTTGGCCGGCGGCGAGGCGGCGGCCATGGAGCTGGCGGCCCGGGTCCAGATCTTCACCCGCGCCACCTCGCTGGGCGGCGTCGAAAGCCTGATCGAGCACCGGGCCAGCATCGAAGGGCCGGCGACGCCGGTGCCGGCGGATCTTTTGCGCCTCTCCATCGGTCTCGAGGATCCGGGGGATCTGATTGCCGATTTGGAACAAGCGCTGGCGGGGCTGCCCGAGGTCGGCGAAAGCCGTACGGCGGCGGTGTCAACGCCGACGCCGGCGCCCAGCGACCCCGTCGAGAAGGTGTTGGAAATCCACCTCAGGCCGCAAGTGCGCGAGCGCGGCGGCGACTTGGTGGTGCGGAGCTTCCGGGACGGCGTGCTGGAGCTTGGCATCAAGGGCTCGCCCGGCGCCGCCATGGCCATGGCGGAAACCATCCGCAACACGCTCTGCCACTACCTGCCCGAGGTGGCCGAGGTGCGCCTGGCGCCGGCCGGTCCGGCCGGCCCGGGCGGCAGCGGCGACGCGGCGGCGCGGCTGCAAAGCCTGCTCGACGACGAGATCAATCCCGCCGTGGCCGCCCACGGCGGCCGTATCGTGCTGGCCGAGCTGGCCGACGGCGTCGCCCGGCTGCGCCTCGAAGGCGGCTGCCAGGGCTGTGCCATGGCCGAGATGACGCTGCGCCAGGGCGTCGAGCCGATGCTGCGGGCGGCCCTGCCGGAGATCGTCGCGGTGGTCGACATGAGCGACCACGCCGCCGGCAAGGCGCCTTATTTCAAGACCCGCAAGGGTGGCGCCTGAGGCTGCGAACCGCCTCAGGCGCCCCATACGGAATCCGAATGATTGATTCGGATTCCGTATGATTTTTCACGGGACCCTCACCGGGCCCGCGCGTCCGCGCGCTTGGCCGCCGCCTCAATGGCGGCTTGATACCAAATCCGAATTGATCATTTGGATTCGGTATCCGACGCCCCTTGCCTTGTCGGTCCTAGGCTTTGGCCAGGGCCTGGTCGATGTCGGCGATGATGTCGTCGATGTGCTCGATGCCGACCGAGAGCCGCACGTAGCCCTCGGTAACGCCGGTGGCCAATTGCTCATCGGCCGAGAGCTGGGAATGCGTGGTGCTGGCCGGATGCACCGCCAGGCTGCGCACGTCGCCGATGTTGACCAGGTGGTAGAACATCTCCAGCGCCTCGATGAATTTTCGTCCGGCGGCGCCGCCGCCGACCAGCTCGAAGCCCACCAGACTGCTGTAGCCGCCGCTGAGATAGGCATCGGCGCGGCGCTTGGCCTCGCCTTCCATGAGGCCGGGGAAGATGACCTTGGTCACCGCTTTGTGCCCGGCCAGGTAGTCGGCCACCTTGGCGGCGTTGGTGGAATGCTCGCGCATGCGCAGCGGCAGGGTTTCCAGTCCCTGGATGAACTGGAAGGCGTTGTAGGGGCTCATGGAAGCGCCCAGGTCGCGCAGCAGCGTCACCCGCGCCTTGATGATGTAGGCGATGGGCCCCAGCGGCTTGACCGCTTCCGTCCAGACCGCGCCGTGGTAGCTGGGATCGGGCGTGTTGAGCATGGGGAAGCGCTCGGCGTGGGCCTCCCAGTCGAAGTTGCCGCCATCGACGATGACGCCGCCGATCGAGGTGCCGTGGCCGCCGATGTATTTGGTGGTGGAATGCACGATGATGGCGGCGCCGTGGTCGAAGGGCCGGCACAGCACCGGTGCCGCGGTGTTGTCCATGATCAGCGGGATGCCCAGCTTGCGGCCGGCCTCGGCTACCTCCTTGATGGGGAAGACCTCGAGCTTGGGATTGGGCAGGGTCTCGGCGTAGATCGCCCGGGTCTTCTGGTCGGCCGCCTTGGCGAAGTCCTCGGGATCGGCGGGGTCGACGAAGCGCACCTCGATGCCCATGGTGCTGAGCGTGTTGGCAAACAGGTTCCAGGTGCCGCCGTAGAGATCGGTCGAGCTGATGATGTTGTCGCCGGCGTGGGCGATATTTTGGATGGCGATCATGCTGGCCGCCTGGCCCGAGCCCACCGCCAGGGCCGCGACGCCGCCTTCCAGCGCCGCCACGCGGTCTTCCAGCACGGCGCAGGTCGGGTTCATGATGCGGCTGTAGATGTTGCCCAGCTCCTTCAAGGCGAAAAGGTCGCTGGCGTGCTCGGTGTCGCGGAACTGATAGGACGTGGTCTGGTAGATGGGTACCGCGACGGCGCCCGTTTCGGCGTCGAAACGGTGCCCGGAATGCAGCACCACGGTCTCGGGATTTGTGAAATTGTCAGCCATGTTGAAGACTCTCCTGAGATTTGCCTCTGTGGGCCATTGATGGTGTCCCCCCGATTGGAATTCCGGGTTGGGCCGAGCATACAGGCTTGGGCTGGTGGCGGCCAAGCTTGGCGGTTGGCGGCGCCTGGTGACCTGGGTTAGCCTCGATCCATCTCGAGTTGAGACGAGACGGCGGTAAGGGGGGAAATCACCGTGAAGATCGTCAAAATCGTGGCCGGGATCGTCTTGATCCTGGTGCTGGTGATGGCTGCCGGCATCGGCTATCTGCGCTTCGGCCTGCCCCGCGTGGGGCCGGCGCCGGACATCGCCATCGAGGGCACGCCGGAACGCCTGGCCCGCGGCCGCTATCTGGTCGAGCACGTCATGGGCTGCATGAGTTGCCATTCGCCGGCCCGCCACGTGGATCGCTATGCGCTGCCGCCGATCGCCGCCAAGAAGGGGGCGGGGGGCCTCTTTTTCAGTCCCAAAAACCGTTTCCCCGGCACCCTCTATGCCAAGAACATCACGCCCCACAACCTGGGCAGCTGGAGCGACGGTGAGATCGTGCGGGCCCTGACGGTGGGAGTCGATCGTGAGGGCGAGCCCCTCTTTCCTCTGATGCCCACGCGCTTCTATGCCGTGCTCGACCGCGAGGATATCTACGCCGCCGTGGCCTACCTGCGCACCCTCGAGCCGGTGGCCAACGAGGTGCCGAAATCCGCGATCGACTTCCCCCTGAACTTGATTATCCGCACCGGCATCGCGGAACGAGGGTTCGGCAAGCGCCCCGAGCCCTCGGACGGCTTGGCCTATGGCCGCTACATGGCGACGGCAGCGGGTTGCGTCGATTGCCACACGAACGTGGTCGAGGGCAAGGCAGTGGGCCAGCCCTTCGCCGGCGGCATGGAATTTTATCTTCCGCCCATGGGCTTGGTGCGTTCGGCCAACATTACGCCCGACAAGCAAACCGGTATCGGCGACTGGGACCGCGAGGCCTTCATCGACCGCTTCAAGGACCTCACCCCCGAGGCCGTGATGGAGATGAAAGTCGAGCCCGGCGAGGCCAACACGCTGATGCCCTGGTGGGAGTTCTCCGGCATGACGCGGCAGGATTTGGGCGCCATCTACGATTATCTAATGACGCTAAAGCCGGTGCGGGCGGAAATCGTCACCTTCGAGCCCATCGCCAGGTAGGCGCTCCAATCAAGGAATAGGGCGGGCGGGGCCCGGCGGGGGCCTCGGGGCTTGGCGCATTGGCTTTGACTCAAGTATTTAATTGAATGCGTGAACTACGAATCCGTCAAAGCGATGGCATCGGTGTTCTGGGAAGGCCTGGGGGAAATCTCGGCGATTGTGCCGTCACCGCCCGGCCGGGCTAGAATGGCGCTGCCTTTTGGGAGAAACCCGTGCCACCGCCCACCGCCGCCCCCACAGCCGCCCCTACAGCCGCCCATGTCAAAGCCCAGGCCATGGATCTCGGCGCCCACCTGGTGGGCATCGCCGGTGCCGCCACGCTGAACGCCTTTCCCCCCGATCCCCGGGTGCCGCAGACGCCCGAGCGCATCTCGCCCCATGTGCAGAGCGTCATCGTCATCGCCCAGCGCATCCCGGTCGGCGCCTTCCGCTGCAAAGCGAACGACCCGGTGCAGTACATCGACATGCTGGTCATGCGGCGCATGGACAAGATCGCCTACCGCCTGGCCGACTGGCTCGAGGGCCAGGGTTATCCCAGCTTCGTCACGGCCGCCCAGGAGACCGACTGGAACTACAAGCGCGCCAGCTACGGCCGGCTGTCGACGCGCCATCTCGGCATCGAGGCCGGGCTCGGTACTTTCGGCCTGGAGGTCAACATCCTGAGCCCCGAGTTCGGGCCCCGGCTTTACCTCACCGGCATCCTCAGCGAGCTCGAGCTCGAGCCCGACGCCATCATGACGGAGCAGGTCTGCATCGGCGAAAGCTGTTCGCGCTGTTTGCATGCCTGCCCTTCCGACGCCGTGCGCCACTTCGGCATCGACAAGCGGGCCTGTGCCGTCGAGGCTCAGGAGTACGGCTTCGGCACCATGCTCAAGTTCTGGGACCGCTTTCACAAAGCCGAGCGCGGCGAAAAGGCAAAGATGTTCACGTCGCGCGAGGTGCTGGGCACCTGGCAGGGTTTTCTGCGCGTGGTCGGCTCCTTCGGCGACTGCCCGCGCTGCCTGGCGGTCTGCCCGGTGGGCAACGACTACCATGCCCATCTGGCCCATATCCAAAAGGTCATCCCCGAGAAGACGCCGGAAAAGGCGGCGAAGGCCGCCGACTTCAAAACCGCCCGCAAACTGGGCGGCGACATCCCCGGGCTCGACGATTGGAACCTGCGTTGGGTGGGACGCGAGGGCTACCAGGGCATCGTCGCCCGCCAGCTTCAGGCCTTCAAGAAATTGCAGGCCGGGCGGGCCGAAGACGAGAGGGAATCCTGATCATGGTGGCCATCTTCAAGTCGGACCTGACGGCCGCCGAGGTCAAAACCAAGGCCCGCGAGCTGGGCGCCGATCTGGTCGGCATCGCCGACGGCCGGGTGATGGACGCCCATCCCCCCGATGGCGATGACCCGCGCCGGCCCAGCGACATCACGGCCCACGACGGCGGCCGCTGCATCGTGCTGGCCAAGCGCCTCAACGCCGGCGCGGCGCGCATCCCGCGCTGGGACGAGCGGCACAAGTACTATAACGACGAGCTCTGCCTGACGCTGCTGGAGGAATGCTCGCTGGAACTGGTCTACTGGCTCGAGGACCAGGGCTTTCCCGCCCTCATCGTGCCGCCGGTGCACGTCGAGCCGCGGCGCTACGGCGGCCAGCCCGGCGAACACCTCAAGCCCATGCTGTCGCTCAGCCATGCCGCGGTCGAGGCCGGGCTGGGTACGCTGGGGCTCAATCTGCAACTGCTGACGCCCGAGTTCGGCCCCCGGGTCATGCTGACAGCGGTGCTGTCGTCGCTGCCGGTGGAGCCCGACCAACGCCTCGGCCAGGCGCTGTGCCACGGCCCGGCCTGCGGGCGCTGCCTGCTGAGCTGCCCCGGCGACGCCGTCGGGCACTGGCAGCGCGACTGGCCGGCCTGCGACCGCTTCCGCTCGCCGCACGGTTTCAAGGCGCTTTCCGACCACGTGGTGGCAATCATCAACGAGCCCGACCCCGGGCAACAGGCCGAGCTGATCCGCTCCGAGAGCACCTTCGATCTCTGGCAGAGCATTCTGCGCGGTGCCGGCGTCATCACCGGCTGCCGGCGCTGCCAGGACGTCTGCCCGGTGGGTGCCGACGCGGACGGGCTGCTGGGCGACGTGCTCGACGAGATCGCCGAGGCGACGCCCGAGAAGGAGGCCCGCCGGGCCACTTTGGCGGCCGCCGGGCCGGAGCCCGAAGCCTACCAAAGCCAGGGCCGCTGGATCGGTACCCTGGAGGAGAACCGACGAGGATCGAAATGAGCCAACATCCCGACCCCTATTCCGACCTGCCGCCACCCTTTTCGCTGCCCAAATCGCGGGCCGAGATCGAAGAGATCCAGCGTCGGCGGAAACGCATAGCGGTCGAAACCGCGCGCCGCGCCCCCTTCTTCGCCGGCAAGCTCGACCACGTCGACCTCGAACGCCTCGACGATCCCGAGGAATGGCGCAAGATCCCCATTCTCGACAAGGAGATGCTGCGGGCCCTTTCCAACGAGGAATTCTATCGCGACTTCTGTATCGCGCCCAGGCGCGAGATCGCCGAATACTGGCGTTCGGGCGGCGCCACCGGGCGGCCGCTCTTTTATCCCCGGACCCATGAGGACATGCGCTACAACATGCCCGGTTTCCGCCGCACCTACGATTGCATGGGCAGCGGGCCCGAGGACATCGCCTTCAATTCCTTTCCGCTCGGCATTCACCCGGCCGGTCATTTGTGGGCCCGGGCCGGTGAGCAAATGGGGCTCGGCATGGTCTGGGCCGGAGCCGGCGCGGCGCTGCCCTCGTCGATCCAGCTCGAGCTCATCGACACCTTCGAGCCCAACCTCTGGATGGGCATGAATTCCTATGGCCTGCATCTCGCCAACATGGCCGAGGCCGCCGACACCGACTTGGCCGGCGGCTCGGTCGAGCGTGTACTGTGTACCGCCGAGCCCATGTCGGAAGCCAAGCGGACCAAGCTGCAGCGTGCCTGGGGGGCCGAGGTCTTCGACTGCTTCGGCATGACGGAATGCACCATGATGGGCGGCGAGAGCCCGGCCCACGACGGCTATCACATGTATACCGACCTGGCTTTCATCGAGGTGCTGGACCCCGACACCCTACAGCCGGTGGCCGAGGGCGAGGTCGGCACGCTGGTGGTGACGCCGCTCTGGGGCAACCACTCGACGCCCTTCCTGCGCTGGTCGTCAGGCGATCTCGTGACGCTGCGCCAGGAAGGCCGACACGACGGGCCCTATGCCGTCTTTCCCGTGCTCAAGCACGCCCAGCGCACGATCGGCTTCTTCAAGGTGCGCGGCATCAACATCGGCCATTCCGAGTTCGAGGACTTCATGTTCGGCCAGGCCGAAGTCAACGACTTCAAGGCCGAGGTGGTGTCGGGCGAAGGCAACGACGAGTTCAGGCTGTCGGTGGAATTCAAGCGCGGCAGCGGCGCCGAGGTGACCCAGGCCCTGGCCGGCCGCGTCAAGCAGACCTTCGAACTCAGCCTCGCCGTGGTGGTGCTGGAAACCGGCACGCTGGGCAAGGAGTTCGAAAAAAACGTCAAGGCACCGCGCTTCGTCGATCGCCGCGAGTAGGGCGGCAAACCCCTTACCCCCGATACCCCCGGCGGTGCATACTCGGGCCATGCCCAGCGGTCGCCACCATTTGCAGATCCCCGGACCCACCAACGTGCCGGATCGTATTCTGCGCGCCCTGGCCCGGCCCACCATCGACCACCGCGGCCCGGCCTTCCAGGAACTCAGCCAGCGCCTGCTGCAGGGGCTGGGCCCGGTTTTCGGCACCAAGGACCCGGTGCTGATCTTTCCCGCCTCGGGCACCGGTGCCTGGGAGGCGGCCCTGGTCAACAGCCATTCGCCGGGCGATCGCAGCTTGATGTGCGAGACCGGGCATTTCGCCGGGCAGTGGCGGCGCCTGGCGGAACGGTTGGGGCTCGAGGTCGAATACCTGGCCGGAGACTGGCGCCACGGCGCCGATCCCGAGGCCATCGAGGCGGCGCTGTCGGCCGATCGCGGGCACCACATCAAGAGCGTTTGCATCGTTCACAACGAGACCTCCAACGGCGTCGTCTCGCGCCTGGCCGAGGTGCGGGCGGCCATCAGTGCCGCCGGCCACCCGGCGCTTTTCATGGTCGACACCATCTCGTCGCTGGCCGCCATGGACTACCGCCACGACGATTGGGGCGTCGACGTCACGGTCGCCGGTTCGCAAAAGGGCCTGATGCTGCCGCCCGGGCTCAGCTTCAATGCCGTCAGCGAGAAGGCCCTGGCGGCTGCCGCCACGGCGACCTGCGCGCGGGCCTACTGGGACTGGGCTGACATGCTGGCGGCCAACCGGGGCGGCCTCTTCCCCTATACGCCGGCCACCAATCTGCTCTTTGGCCTCGAGGTGGCGCTGGAGATGCTGGCCGAGGAGGGGCTGGCGAACGTCTTTGCCCGCCATGCCCGCCTGGCCCAAGCCACGCGCCGCGCCGTGCAAGCCTGGGGGCTCGAGGTCTGTCCCCTGGATGATCGCGAGCAGAGCAATTCGCTGACCGCGGTGATGTTGCCCGAGGGCTTTGATGCCGACGACTTTCGGGCTCTGGTGCTGGAACGCTTCGACATGTCGCTGGGCAACGGGCTGGGCCGCTTGGCCGGCCGCGTCTTCCGCATCGGCCACTTGGGCGATTTCAACGAGCTGATGCTGGCCGCTACCCTCTCGGGCGTCGATATGGGCCTGGGGCTGGCCGGCGTGCCACACCAGCCGGGTGGCGTCGAGGCGGCCTTGAAAGACCTGACCGCCGGCGATGCCTGATCCCGGCGCGCCCCCGGCCGGCTGCCGCTCTGCCGGACACCTAACAGACTCAAAACACCCCCTCCCTAACCCTCATATGGGAGTCTCGTTGTCAAGGTGGAACTCCTTTTGGTTTGGTTGTGATCGTCAGGCTTCGCACAGGATGGCCTCGTTTACGTTTTGAGCGGCATTGCCGCATCACCTCATATCCGGTCGGG
>MPLZ02153540.1_pt1 | contig 13459 bp, 21 predicted proteins | sample 1617311 | NCBI WGS metagenome assembly MPLZ02 (sample SAMN05944806, study PRJNA350692) | marine metagenome | biome: marine; feature: ODZ; material: water; isolation source: 160 m water sample filtered on 0.2 um supor filter | place: Pacific Ocean | collected 2012-04-08 | depth 160m m | reverse complement strand
TAAATAATTCTAAATATTTTTAGTATATATGCAAAGATTTAAAAAGACTTTATCATCCGTTTTTTTATAGAATGGCAGATCAAACTCTTATATATAATACAGAGAATTTGGATTATATAGCAAATGCTTTCGTAAAGGGTATAGATGCAGCTAAAACATTTTTTAATTATGATGCATCAAATTTACCTATAAAAGTAACAGTTTCACAAAAAAGTGATGCGAAGGGTCCAATTTATTTTCATGGAGATGATATAATAGGATTACCATTTAATTTTCTTAGAGAATATATTATGGAGGATATGACATTAGATTCATTACAACAACATAAAATAAAAATAGGATTTCCTATAGCAGAAAAAAAAATGGTTCCTTTTTCAGATTGGCTTACAGCTGGAGGAATTGAAGAGACCATACATCTTCTTCAGAATCGTGGTCACCGAGATATAAAAGAAAGTTTACCAGTTTGGAATGGATATAGTAGATCTACAAAGCTAAATCAGCTATTGGCATCACATGAAGTTGAAGCTAGATCTTTTGCAGATAAAATACTCCCAACAGTTGGAATACAACCAATGTGGTCTGAATTAGATCACTATTTGAAGGAAACATATCTTGATAGATATGGAAAACCAGCTACTCATTAAATTCTAAGAGAAGTAATTCTACACATACATTCAAAACCATCAATAAAACCAATAAATGTTTATATAATATTGCTTAGTTCTATTATTACAAAACGAGGTACTTTTATGCCATCAAATAATGAAGAATTAATATCAGAAGCAAAACTATTTTTTGAAACATATAAAAAAGAAATTGGTGAAAGCATTAGGAAGGGTAGAAAAGTAATCTTCATTAATTTTGAAGATTTAGCCTCTAATTCACCAGTATTGATAGAGGCACTTATCGCTCAACCTGAAGAAGTTTTACAATTATTAGAAACTGCCTTAGAAGATACAGGTCTTATTAAGAATCCCAAAATTAGATTTAATGATTTACCTAAAACACAAAATGTGAAGATTAGGACCATTAGGGCTAATCATCTTAATCAATTAATATATTTTGAAGGACTTGTGAGGCAGGCTTCGGAGGTTAGGCCTCAGGTAGTAAATGCTCGATTTGAATGTCCTTCATGCGGGACTGTTATTTCTGTTTTGCAAATAGAGAAGAAATTTAGAGAACCTTCAAGATGTTCTTGTGGGCGTAAGGGTCAATTTAGACTTTTATCAAAAACAATGGTTGATGCTCAGAGATTAGTTATTGAGGAATCTCCCGAAAATTTAACAGGGGGAGAGCAACCTAGGAGAATTAATGTTTTCTTAAATGAAGATCTTGTAGAGCCTTATATGGAGGAAAAAACAACTCCTGGAAGCAAGGTCAGAGTTTTAGGGATTTTAAAGGAAGTTCCTGTACCACTTCCTTCTGGGGCCATATCTACAAGATTTGATTTGGCAGTTGAATCAAATAATTTAATACCTTTAGAAACTACTTATGATGATTTAGATATTTCAGAAGAGGATGAAAGACAAATTCAAGAATTATCTGCAGATTCTGAACTATTTAAAAAACTAAGAAATAGTGTAGCGACTAGTATTTGGGGATATGAAGAAATTAAGGAGGCTTTGGTTTTGCAAATGTTTGGAGGAGTTAGGAAGGTAAGTGATGATGGTACTATCTCTAGAGGTGATATTCATTTATTCTTGATGGGAGATCCAGGAGTTGCAAAGTCGGTAACATTAAAATTTATTTCTAATATTGCTCCTAAGGGGCGTTATATTGTTGGTATGGCTGCTTCAGGCCCTGGTATTACTGCGACAGTGGTTAGAGATGAGTTTTTGAAAGGATGGTCTTTAGAGGCTGGCGCTATGGTTTTGGCAAATAAAGGTGTTGTTTGTATTGATGAGATTGAAAAGATGGGTGCAGAAGATAGATCTGCAATGCACGAGGCATTAGAGCAACAGACCGTAACTATAAGTAAAGCTAATGTGCAGGCAACTCTTTCTGCACAAACCTCTGTTTTAGCGGCTGGAAACCCCAAATATGGGAGATTTGAACCATCTCAATCTATTGTGGATCAAATTGATTTACCTCCCGCATTAATAAATAGGTTTGATCTTATTTTTATACAGAGAGATCTTCCAAATCTAGAGCAAGATGATAAAATTGCTACGCATGTTTTAAATATGCATCAAATGAATGAAGTTAAACCTGCGGTGGACCAAGATCTATTTAAAAAATATGTTGCTTATGCGAAGCAGAAAATTCAACCAAAATTAACTAAAGAGGCCGTAGATGAAATAAAAAATTTTTATGTAAAGATGAGGAAGGCTAGTTTGGATGGTGAGGGGAAATCTATCTCTATCTCTGCTAGGCAATTGCAAGGATTGGTGAGATTGGCTGAGGCGCATGCCAAATCTAGACTTTCACCTATAGTGGAGGTTGAAGACTCTCAAGTAGCTATCAGATTAACTAATTATTATCTTATGCAAGTAGGTTATGATCCTGAGACAAAGACATTTGATATAGATAGATTTTCAACAAAAATTTCTTCCAGTAAAAGGAGCAAAATCTTATTGGTGAAAGATTCTATAAAGAAATTGGAAGAAAAGTTTGGTAAGCAGATTCCGATAGATGAACTTAGAGTGGAAATGAAAGATATGTCTGATGCGGAATTTGAGGAATCTATAGAAAAACTGAAAAAATCAGGAGACCTTTTTCAACCTAAACAAGGATTTATTCAGGATGTGCAGAGTAGATAATTAAACTACACAAATCTTTAAAAAATAAATCTACTAATAGTCAAGATGTCAGACATAGAAATTCCTAATTTTTAGCCTGCCATTTTTAAGGAAATAAAAAATGCCCGAAATAAGAAAAAGAGAAACTGCTCATAAAATCCGTGTTGGAGATTTATTGAAAGGAACCCCTATTTTTGATCAAACTCCTGCTGAACCTGGAACTCAAATAACAAACCCTAGACTTTTGCATGTAGAATTTGGAGATAAAAAACTTGTTCGTGTAAATTTAATAGCAAATGTTATTGATAGGTTTGAATCTCAAGGAGAAACAAAGTTTGCGACAATTACAATAGATGATGGGTCTGGGCAAATTAGGGCAAGGGTTTTTTCAGATGATCTTCATAAACTTGAGGATATTATTCAGGGAGATACTCTTCTAATTATAGGATTAATTAGATATTATAATCAGGAATTATATCTTTTGCCAGAGATAGTAAGAAAGCAAGATGCAAAATATTTACTTATAAGGAAATTGGAATTGGGAAATGAAACTCCGAAAAAACTTACTTCTGATGAAAAGAAAGAGATTAAGTCTCATCGGGATGATATAATTGATCTTATTAAGGCTTCAGAAGAGAATGAGGGGATTGATAAGGATGAGATTATCATGAAATTTACAGATGCTAAACCTGAAATACTTAGTCAAGAGATCCAAAAATTGTTGGAAGAGGGAATTATTTATGAACCTAAGCCTGGAAGGGTGAGGTATTTGGGATAGTTGAAGAATAAAACTTTAAAAAGAATTTTCTTGACCATATTATTATGAGTAATTTAAAAAAGACTATATTGAAAGGAATTGCTAGAAATGTTTGTAGGCTTACTGGAAATACTAGGTCCTATAGGATGATAAGAGGATTGGCAAGAAAGAGTAAAAAAGATTTTCTAAGGAGTAATTGTCATGGTCTTACACTATATATGCTAGGATTTGGAGAAAGCTCTGAATCACCAAGATTTGTTCATCATTATGTTATGGATGGTTTTCTTACAGATTATTGTTATGAAAGTCGAAGAGATAATGGACTTATTGTTGCATTTAGGGAGGGAGATGAGACTCTGGCTCATACAGGGGTAATCTGTCCTACTCATCAGGGACCTATTTTGATTCATCAGCCAGATATATCAAAACCTTTTGAATTTACTACTTTAGATTATTATATTGGAAAAAATCCAAGTTTAAAAACAGAAACTTCTATAGAATACTATAAATATTTTCCTGATGATGCAAATTTATCTATTTACTAGAAATAAGTGGCTTATATCCTTTATGATAAGATGAAAATACGCTAGGTTCAGAACTAATTACAAAAAAATTTCCTTTATTACAAGAATTTCCTCCATAAATTCTATCAAGGGCTTTATCATGCCATTCAAAAAGAGGAGTAAAACTACTTGAATTTGTAACAATAATATTATGATCTTTTCTTTTTAGTTTATTTTTTTTATCATAAATATTAAGATACAAATCGATTCCTGTTCTAGAGGATTTTATTATACTATCATTGATAAAATTTATCATTTCCTTATTAGATTCTAAACCTTTTTCAGGGACATACATAAATATATTGGCCCGACTTTCTAAAATTTTTTTAAAATTATCTTTAAAATATCCCCTATCATAATTATTTCGCATTTTGCATGGATCAAAAACAACAAGGCTATTTTTATTTATCATATGAATATACTCTCCAATATAATTTCCATAATTTCCTCTAACATTAATATTAGTAAACGGAGTTCTAAATCTCTTAATATTTTTTTCTAATTCTTTTCTTCTTTCAAGATTTATCTCATGTAAATAAACATCTAAATCATTTCCCATAGTTTTTGAGAGGACCTTAAATGCAATTCCTTCCCAATCATTTTCATATTTTCCACATCCTGAATGGAAATCAAAATATGAATTAATTTCAATAGATTTTGGATCTCCAGGATTTCTTTGAAGGCAGGTTAATAACATACTCATGGCATTTGTTTTAATTTTGTCTGGGTCATTTCCTGGCATATATCCTAATCCCATTATTCATCCTCAACTCTCATTTTAATTAATTCAGCATCCTTTTCTTCAATTATTATTTCTTTGAAACAAAATTTTTTGTGCATTAATTCTTTTATCATTAACTTATCTGAGGGGATTATATTACTTGGAAGTTTTTTCAAACTAAACCATTTTAATTCTCCTTCATCAGAACAATTAACTTCTTTATTTTCTGCAATTAATTTACAAAAGAAAATATTGAATGCATGTTTAACTTCATAATTTTCAATAACTCTTTCATTTAATACTGCAACAAGCTTATCAAACTTGCAATCTAAACATGTTTCTTCTTTAACCTCTCTTAATGCACATTCTTTTATGGATTCATTTATCATTACCTTGCCCCCAATAAGTCCCCAATAACCCTTATAGGGTCTTTTATCCCTTTTTAACAGACAGATTCTTTCTTCATTAATTATAGCGGCAGTGATTATTGTTAAAGGACCTTGTTCTTTTCCAGTGAGATGAGCAAAAAAAGGCATGATTTTTTCAGCTTCAATAGTTAGATAATAATAATCTTCTTTTTTTTCTAATAAATTTTCATCAATCATCTTTTTTAGATGATAATTAAGATGATTTGAACGAATTTTAATCTCCCTCTCAATTTCGGAGAATTTTAACTTATGTTTTCTAATAAATAACTCAAAGATATTTTCTCTTTCCTTTCTTAGTATTTTATTTTCCATATTTTTTATAAAATAAGGTATTTTAAATAGATTTCCTCAAAAAAGTTTGAGTAAATTATAAGAAAACCCTTTTAAACCCCCTTTCTTTCATTCATTCATGGAAAACTATGAAAAACTCTTAGATCAAGCATATAATGAATTAAAACCTCTTGAATCTAGTGGAGAAAGGTTTGAAATACCTAAGATAGAAGGTCATATAGAAGGAACTAAGACAATTTTGACAAATCTACAACAAATAACATCTTATTTAAGAAGGGATCAAGATCATTTACTTAAATTTTTGTTGAAAGAATTAGCTACCTCTGGTGCATTAAAAAATAATCGAGTAATTTTGCAAAGAAAGATAAGCTCTCAGAAAATTAATGAAAAAATAGAAAGTTACTCAAAAGAATTTGTAATCTGTAATCAATGTGGTAAACCTGATACTGAACTTAAGAAAGAAAAAACACATGCTTCTTTAAATTGTTTAGCTTGTGGCGCTAAACATAGTGTTAGAGCCAAAATATAATATTTTTCCCTAGTTTTACGCTTAAATAACCTTTAAATACCCTTAATTCCTGTGTAAATTAGCTTATTTAGAAAATATTTGATATTTTCTAGTCCTAAAAACATAGGTTTAGCTTATTGTTTTTTTGAAATGCAAAAAATAAACTCATGGAGGTAATAAATAACATGGCAACTGGATATTGTGTAAAGTGCAAAGCAAAGACTGAGATTAAGGATGCAAAAAAGACGCAGACTTCTAAAGGTAAGGATATGATGAAAGGATCGTGTCCTACATGCGGGACTACTGTTTGTACTTTTAAAGTAGAATAAATTTTTTTTTATTTTTTTTTATTTTTATCTTAAATCTTATTGAATTTGAGATTTAAGCGATTATTTTAAAATTTGCATAATTTTTTAAATAGTCAATCTTTTTCTAATAAATGTTTATTAAAATACATGAAGCATATAGAAATATTGTAGCTGTAGCTGATAGTGATTTGATAGGAAAGACTTTTGAAGAGGGTATAAAACAAATAGAGGTAAGAGAGAGTTTTTTTAAAGGAGATAAAAAAACAAAGGAAGAATTATTAGAGATTATGCAAAATTTTAATGCGGAAGATGCTACTTTTAATATTGTAGGGAATAAGTCTATTGAAACTGCTCTGGAGGCAGGGATAATAGAGCAGCACGGAGTTATGAAGATAGATAACGTTCCTATTGCGCTAGGTTTGTTCTAATTAGATAACTTTAAAAGATAACTTTTATTCATATTTCTATGCCTCAATTTAAAGATAAATCAAAGAAAAATGCACCTAGGCAACCTTCAACATTTGAGGGACCTATTAGAGTTAAGACTCCTAAAAATGGAGAAGTAATTGGAGTAGTTGATCAAAGGGTTGGTGGAAATAGGATGGTTGTTAAGTGCTTTGATGATAAAGAGAGAAATTGCAGAATTCCTGGTTCAATGAGAAGAAGACTATGGATAAGAAATGGAGACACAGTAATAGTAAGGCCATGGGAGTTTGATGGAGATACAAGAGGAGATTTAATTTTTAAATATACTCCTGCCCAGGTTGATTGGTTGAAGAAAAAAGGATTCATTAAGGAAGTTGCTAGTGAATTCTAGGAGGAAAAATGCAAGAAATATATGTTGAAAACTTGAAGGAAGTTTTAAGGTCAAAATCTAGATTGCAAAAAGAGCTAGATATTAAACTAACTAATAGGGGTAAAAATGTTTTTGTGAATGGGCTTGCAGATAAGGAATTTATGGCCATAGAGGTTCTTGAAGCAATTAATTTAGGATTTTCTGCAGATCGTGCTTTGGAGTTGAAACAGAATGATTTTATGTTGCAAACGGTTCATATTAAAGATATAACTAAAAGGCATGATTTAGATCGTGTTAGGGCTAGAATTATTGGGTCTCAAGGTAGAACTTTGAAGACCTTGCAAAATCTTACTAATTGTGATTTAGCGATGAATGATAATGAAATTGGTCTTATAGGTCCTATTCAGGAAATGGAAGATGCAGTTCAAGCAGTCACCTCTTTGGTTCAAGGAAGTAAGCAGGGAAATGTTTATGGAAGATTAGAAAGACAAAGAAAAAAGAAGGGCAGAGATGATTCAGAATTAGATATAGAAATGGAAAAAGAATAACTTTAAATATAGTTTTTTTCTCAAAGTATTATGTCCTGGTAGCTCAGTTGGTAGAGCATTCGGCTGTTAACCGAAGGGTCGTTGGTTCGAGTCCAGCCCGGGACGTTTTTATTTTTTAAACTAGGCAACTTTTATATATCTATATTAATTATTATAATTATGAAATTTAGAGAATTATTGGCTAAAACTCAATTTATAAAAAAGTATACTAATCGGAAACCTAAGATAGATTTAATTACTGAAGCAATTATGGTTTCAAATGAAGGTCCTCTTGCAGGTAATTTGCAACCATTTCAATATATTATTGTTGAAGATTTAGAATCTATAGCAGTTTTATCTCAGGCTTGTCAGCAAGCCTTTATTGCAAAAGCACCCTATGTCATTATTGTAACTTCAGATATAACTCAAACAAAAAAATTATATGGAAATAGGGCAGAGAAATATTTAAAACAAAATGTTGGAGCAGCTATTCAGAATTTTACATTGCAGTTGGCTGAATCTGGAATATCTTCTAGTTTAGTAGCTCCCTTTTCAGATAATACTTTAAGAAATAAATTTGATATACCTGATGATAGAGAAATAGAGATGGTAATAACTGTTGGAGAAGGTATGGGCAATCCAAAATCAATGAGGCGTCCGGCATTAATGAATAAAATATTTTTTGGTAATTTTGGAAATAAGTGGCATAGGCCTGCTGAGAAAGTTTCTAGAAAAGATATTTAATTAAAAATAAAAAAGCCCCTCACCAAAAATGGTGGGAGGCGTAATAAATAAGACGTGAATTTAATTCCCCATTGACATTTAATTATTTACGTAATCAATTCCTAGTTCGTTAAATTCCTGATTGGTTGGTTGGGCTCCATAATCTTGGATTCTTTGTTTTCCAAGAATATATGGGCTTGAAACTCCTGTCATGATTGTAATAACTCTCACACGACCTTCAAAGTCTTTATTGATTCTAGCACCAATAATGACTTGAGCTTCCATTGCAATGTTTTCTGTTACTAATTTACCAACTTGACTAAATTCTTCTAGTTTCATATCTGGACCGCAAGTAATATGGATTAAAGCTCCGTTAGCACCTCTGTAATCCACGTCTAACAATGGATGTGTTAGAGCCTGTCTAACTGCTTCATTTACCCTATCGCTTGAATCAGCTTCACCAATTCCAATAACAGCAACTTCACCTTTTTTCATAATAGAACTTACATCAGCGTAATCTAAATTAATTAAACTTGGTAAAGTAATTGTTTCAACAATGCCTTTTATCATTGTACTAATTAATTCATTAGCCACAGCAAAAGCTTGTTGAATTGGTAACTGCCCAGCAATATCAACTAATCTATTGTTATCAATAACAATAGCAGTGTCAACTTGGTCTCTTAATTCTTGTAATCCGAATTCAGCTTTATCAATTCTAGCCTTCTCACATTCGAAGGGCATTGTGACAACTCCTATAACTACTCCTCCAGCTTCTTTAGCTAGCTGAGCGATTACGGGGCAAGCACCAGTGGCAGTACCGCCACCCATGCCTCCAATGATGAATGTCATATCACTTCCACCAACTGCTTTTTTCAATTCAGAAACAGATTCTTTTGCAGCTTCTCTTCCAACTTCTGCTTTACCTCCAGCTCCTAAACCTCTGGTTAATTCTTTTCCTAAAAGAATTTTATCATCAGCTTTAGTTATGCTTAGATGTAATGCATCAGTATTTGCAGCATAAACGGTTGCACCATTTATACCTTTATTGAATAGCCAGGTTGTAGCATTTCCTCCAGCTCCCCCAACACCAAATACTTTAATGTTGGCCTTACCAGCTTTCAAGTCGTCAAAATTAATACTATGAGATTCTAGATTACCAATTGCTTCTTTTGCAAAATCAAGTACCATTTTTTCTCTTTTTCTCTATACCTCCTTACAAGTGACTTACATCAGGTTTACCCAATGTATTTATGTTTTACGCATAACAATATTTATATATTGTGTATGTTATATATAGATGTAGGTTTTCAACTTACATTAGAACAATTAAGAGCATCACCTCTTTTATACCTCAATCGAATCACCCCAATGATTTAATTGATTATAATAAATTTTAGAGGGTTTAATTCTTTATAAGTTTTTGTGTGATTTTAATCCTAACAATGCTTATATATCTAATATTCAATTAGTATCTTATGCAAAAAAAAGGACAGATTTACATTATTTTATTTATATTAATTTTAGCAATAGCAATTTTCTTTTTCTTAAGAATTACAAAACCTGATGCAGATGCAGATAGGGCAGATATTGGTGGAGAGGTTATTAAAAAAATAGAAGAGAATCTTGGGTTTCAAGGAGTCAGAGATCCAATAGATCTTGGAAAAAGTAAGTTTTCTTTTGAAGGGTTTGGTCCTGGAAAATCTCATGAAGGCCAATTTGATGAATGGAATGGGGATATCTTTATAGAGGGTGGAAAAATAATAGGATTTGAAGGAAAGATACAAACAAACTCGGTTAATACAGAGATCTCTAAATTAGATGAACATTTGAAAAATGAGGATTTTTTTAATATAGATAAATATCCTGCTATAAAATTTATTTCTAGGGATTTAAAAAATAATCAATTAGTAGGAGATCTAACTTTTTTAGGTAGAACTAATGAGATTAGTTTTCCAGTAATAATTAGTGATGAAAGTATATCTGCTGATTTTATTATTGATACAAGCTTGTTTGGAGAAATGAGTGATTTAGCTAATGATGAGGTTAGGATATTTTTTGAGTTAGTTAAATGATTCTTTTAGTTGATTAATTTTCTCCCATCCCTTTTCTAAATTGCTGTTAGCTTTTTCTAATATAATTTCTAGGAATTTGTCATCTATTAATATTTCTCCATCTTTGATAATTGGAAAGCTTATGTTTTCACTAGACATTAATTCGATTAAAAGTTTTTTGTCTAGTGAAAGAATTCCACTTTTCTTCCAGCCGTTGTTTCTAGCTTGAGAAAATAATTTCCATTGTTTATCTTTATTGCGACAACTAATAACCACTAAACACGGTTCTTGTTTAAACATTATAATGCCTTCCTGAATTTTCTCAGCAGCATCTAAAATACCTTTCTTCAATTCATCTAATTTAATTTGTTTATGTGACCTAAAAAGAAATACATCTGGAGACTTCTTTTCTTTATCATCAATTAAAGTTATTCTTCCCGAACAACTACTTGTAGTAAAATAATTCTTATCATTATTAATTATTTTACATAAATGTTGGATAAGAGGATCAATACTACCTACATTACTTTTATCTTCTTTTTCAAGGATATCCTTTTTAGTATTATCAAAATTAAACATATTCAGAATAAAAATAAACTATTTTTAGGCTTTGCCTTCAGCAGGTTTATCTTTAGCTTTGTATTCAGTATAATGGCATCTACCACAATACTGCCTGTTATTAGCATCCATTAAGAAAATACCTGGGCCACATCTTGGGCAACTTCTTGATTTTTTCAAACTATCTCCTTCAATAGTATATTTGGCATATTTCTTGCTAGTAGGTTTATTTTTTGCTTTCTTCTTTCCTTTTGCGTCTTTACCCATGTTATATCTTAAAATTAATAGTTTTTAAAGGTATTGATAGAATTAATGGTTAGTTGATTGGTTGATCGAAATATTCTATTATGAATTTTTCCGTGTATTTTAATTTGTCTTCTAAATGTTCTTCTTTATCTATTATTTTATGATCTCCCTCTGAAAGTAGGTATCCAAAATTTTTATTAAGATAGTCCATTCTTCCATCTAAATCTTTAATATCTATCTCTGATTGAGAATATAGTCTCCTATACCTTTCTATGTTTATTTCATTATAGTCAATGTTTGTATTATCAAGAGTGGTGACCATCATCAATTTATTGACAAATACTATATAAATATTCCCCTAAGTTTTAATTAGAATTATTCTTTTGATTCTTCTTCTTTTGATTCTTCTTCTTTAATCGCTTTTGATTCTTCTTCAGGTCTATCTTCCATAGGAGCTTCTACAGGTTTTTCTTCAGCAACTTTTTCAGATTCTCTTTCTTCAACAGGAGCAGTATCTGGTTTTTCTTCAGTAGTAGTTGATTCTTCATTTGTTTCAGAAGGTTGTTCAGCATTTTCAGTAGTTTCTTCTGATGGAGTTTCTGTAGCGGTTTTGGCTTCTTCTTCTGATTTAGCTTGAGCTTCTTCTTTCTCTTTCTTTTGTTTTTTACTTAATTCCATATTTTTCATAATTTCTAAATCTTCTTTTGAATTATAGATATTAGCCTTAACTATAAATTTTTGATTACCAAATCCGCCTTTTACATTATAAACATCAATTACTTCTTCTGATTTTTTTGTTTTATTGGCAATTTGTTTTTTAGCTTCATCAAAACTTAAATTATTATCTGTTTCGAAAATTAATTCTTGCCTTTTTAATAATGCATTATTGCTATCTTTAATGATTTCCATTTAGAATTATAATTTTATAGCATAAAAGCCATTTTTATTTATTTTCAACTCTTTTGCTAATATTGATTTTTCTGGATTGATTATTTCTACTCTTCCCTTAAAAGTTTCTGAAACTTCTTTTTTACCGCAATTTGGGCAACTAGCTTCATAATATATTAATTTGCAAGTTTTACAAGCTTTATCTTTTGCCATTATGCTTTAGCCTCTTTAGTTAATTTTTTGCTACTAGCCTTTGCAGCTTTTTTTTCTTCATTTATCCAATCTAATTTTCCTAATCCTGGTTGCCTCATCGTTAATCCAATTTTAGGTTGATCTCCTTTGTATGAAATTGCAACAATTCTTGCTAAACATGGATCTCTTTTTTTCAAGACTTTTTTTGAATCTTTTCCTAGTAATGTTCCTGTTGTAGAAAATGTAACATAATCATCCATTGTTTGACTAATATGAATGACCCCTTTCATAACTCCTAAATTAATGAAAGCTCCAAAGTTTGTAATCTCTTCAGTTAATCCATGAACTAGTTCTTGTAATTCTGGTTTCCAAACTATTAATTTAAATTTAGAATTATAATACGCAGCACCGTCTCCTGGAATAATTATGCCGTTTCCAACTTCAAGAACACTTATGATTCCTATAACTTCCCCTATCTCTTTGTCGTGATAATTGGCATATGTTTCTTGCAATTGTTTAGCAACAGCATCGCTGGTCTTAAGTCCAAATAACTTTGGCTCAACACGTACATAATCTTCGACTTCAACTATATAGAACATTGTATAATTACTAAAAAATATAGGTTTAAAAACCTTTTTACCTGGTTAATATTAACTTTTTTCCTCTACTAACAAGTATGACTCTACCTAATTCCCACCTCATTTCTCTATCTAATGTGCAAACAATATTCTTGCTATTTTCTTGAGCTAATTTTATTATGGCATCGTCGACACTTTTTCCCGCTGGTTGGACTATTTCTATATTCTTTTTTTCAAGTATTTTGAGGGCTAAATCGCATGCGTCTTTATCTTTTCCTTTTTTAGCTTTAATCTTTAATCTTTTTAATTCCCCAATAACTTGTTCAGGTACAACTAAATTGAAACCTTCATTAAGAAGATTGTTAATTTTTTCAATGTAATCTAATTTTTCTTTGGCGCAATAGATTAAAAAATTGGTATCTAAAATTACTTTCATTTAATAATAAATACGAGAACATTTATATAACTATTTATCCTCATTTTGTTTAGGTGAGATATGGAAGAACAAAAACATATTCTAGATACTTTAAAACAAGTAAGAGCTGCTGTTCAAAGTAAAGATTATATAAAAATTAAACAATTGAGT
>MPLZ02011758.1_pt1 | contig 13530 bp, 10 predicted proteins | sample 1617311 | NCBI WGS metagenome assembly MPLZ02 (sample SAMN05944806, study PRJNA350692) | marine metagenome | biome: marine; feature: ODZ; material: water; isolation source: 160 m water sample filtered on 0.2 um supor filter | place: Pacific Ocean | collected 2012-04-08 | depth 160m m | reverse complement strand
GAGACGGCAACGGAATGGTTATGGCGTTACAACAATGAACGACCTAATATGGCTATTGGAGGTATTACCCCAATACAAAAGTTGAATGAAGCAGCATAAGAAATTCTACCGCTGAGAACCATTATTAATGGGGGGATTACCTCAGGACTGTGCTTGACCACGTGTGACCGCATTCCAAAACGCCAAATTCAACCTTGGAATCAAGTACTATACCAACGCTAAGGAGCCACGAGGCGTTTTAAAACCAGCCTGGAAAACAACGCTAATCTATCCGCGCGATGAGAATCGTATGGAGCGGGAGCAAGGACATCATGAATTCGCCGTTAATACAGACGAAACACCTCGACAAATCCTACAGCAGCGATTCCACACAAGTGCAGGTATTGTCGAAAGTAGAGTTGGATATTCAGGAAGGTGAGTTTGTCGTGCTCATGGGCAGCTCCGGTTCAGGAAAGTCAACATTGCTATATTTGCTCAGCGGATTGGAACGCATTTCAAGTGGGGAGATCGTCTTTGCTGACCAACGCATCGACACTATGGACGAGACAGCGCTCTCGCTGCTGCGAAGAACCGGCATCGGATTCATTTTTCAGGCCATCAATATGGTGCCCCATCTAACCCTTTTCGAGAACATCGTCACCCCTGGCTATCTCGTTGAGCGCAACCGCCGCGCCGTTGATGAAAAAGCTAACAGACTGCTAGAATCGATGGGAATTTTGGATCTCGCTGATCGACTTCCGGCCGAGGTTTCCGGCGGCGAACAACAGCGTTCTGCCATCGCCAGAGCAATGATCAATTCACCACGCGCCCTCTTCGCTGACGAGCCAACTGGGGCGCTTAACTTCGCCGCGGGGACCACCGTATTGGAGAGCTTTTGCAAGCTCAACGCCGCAGGCCAAACGATCCTCATGGCGACTCACGAAGTACGTGCCGCCTGCTATGGCGATCGCATTATTTATATGCGCGATGGTCAAATTCAGGCGCAGTATCAAATGAGCCAGGAAAACAAAGACCCGAAAACACGCGAGCCCGCCTTACTAAACTGGTTATCCGGCCAGGGTTGGTAGGAGCACGTTACCATGCATGCCGTACTATTGATCGCCGTTGCCAATCTGAAGCGGAAAAAGGGACAAAGCCTCATGGTTGGGTCGATCGTGACCTTGTCGGTACTGCTGCTGTTTACCGGCCTCAATCTTATCCGTGAAATCGAAACACCTTTCGAGCAGATGTACTCGAAACAACGCGGTTCCCATCTCGTGCTTGAATTTGACACACGTATCTACCGCCCTAATGACGTTAAAAGCTGGTGGATCGCCAGACCTGAAGTACTCAGTGTCACAGATACGTTTGAGTGTCTCGAAATGAGAGAGACGGCTTATTTTAACGGCGTTGAATTAAGTACCTTCTTCAATATCGCTGAGCGTTCACTCAACCCGACCGTTCACGATGACCTCCGTATTATCAAGGGAGAACCCAGCACCTACCCTGAATCGGGCTCAGTGTGGATTCCCTCAGCGCTGGCCAATTCCAGCAGCATGGTGCCAGGCGATATTCTCGAGATCCCGACTGCAGAGGGTTTGCAGCCGTTTATTGTGTCCGCAGTCATCGTTGATCCTCGAAACAGTGCCCCTTTTGGCAATCCCACGATGATCTGGATTACACCTGGCGAACTGGCTTATTACTTTCCACTGTCGCGGCTTAACGAGGTCATGTTCGGCGTTCGACTCAAGAATCCGAACGACACCGATTCAGTTTGGTCTGAGTTTATCGATCATCTGGATGGCATTTACAGCGGCAAGATTTTAACCTACAAGGATATCGTTTACCGTTACACCGCACCTTTTGGCATCATGGCGGTGATGCTCATCGCTTTCTCTGTGCTGGCGCTGCTGGTGACAGGTTTCACAATATACGGTGGCATCACCAGTTCAATTCTTGCCGATTTCAAAGTCATCGGCATTCTCAGAGCCCAGGGATTTAGACCCGACGACGTTCGTTACGTCTACCAAATCCAATACTTCCTGCTTGCCCTCGTCGCCGTGCCAATTGGATTGTTGGCGGGTATTTTCGTGGTGCAAACAAGTCTGACGTTACTGATGAGCAGTACCGGCGAGTCTGTTTCATTTAGCATCCTACTAATCCCAGCGGTTGCAACCCTCATCGTCTTTCTCATCGCCATTTACGCTTTGGTGGGTTGGGTTGCGCGCCGCGCGGAAGCTGTACAACCAGCAGATGCCATTCGGTACGGCGCTGCATCGGAAACTAAAAAGCAATCATCAGGGCTCAGCATACAACGCCTGAGCGCCCTCTCGGTGCCACTGATAATTGCCCTTAAATCGATGTTTCAACAACGGCGCCGGGTACTGTTCCTTGGTATCACGGTAATTTTTACGACCCTGGCTGGCTCACTCGCTGTCGATCTTAACACACGTTCACTTATATGATGGATGACCTGGCCTTATTTGGTTTCGACGGTGGTGACGTCCGGGTTACCCGAGGCGGCAAACGTTTCTCGATCCGACACGAGCAGTTCATGGAAGAGATGAACCAACGAGATGATGTTGTCGCGATCGCCACTTGGGACTTTATGGAAGCGACAGTAATGCTTGATGACGGTTCAGGCACCGAAAAGCTCTCGGGCACATTAATTGACGGTGATGTTGAAGGCGCAGACTTTCGAATTATGGCGGGCCGCAATCCAGTATCACCGAACGAAACGGCATTGGCAGTGAACTCTGCCAAAACCTATTCGAAGGAAGTTGGCGACAGCATACGATTCTACCTGAATGGTCACGAACAAAGCCTCGAGGTTGTTGGTATCTATCAGTCGATCAACAATGGCGGACAGGGTTTTCGACTGTTGCTGGATACGCTGCGAGCAGCGAACCCTCTTGCCGCGCCGATTCAATACACGATAGTCCTGGCCGACAATGTTGATCCACAACAGTTCATGACTGATCTCGAAGCAAAGTATGGAGAGGCTGTCGATGCCCAACTAGCTAACCACTTTATTAAGGATCAAATGACAGCAATCATGAAGGCTATGAGAATGACCAATGGTTTTCTCGCCATTATCTTCCTGTCAGCTTCAGCGATCGTGATATTCAATTCGACTTTAATGACCATTGCGGAAAACCGCCAGATGTTCGGCATTCTGAAAACTGTTGGCATGACGCCTAACCAGTTGCGACAGTCGGTAGTTTACGGTGTTGTGGTGCAAGCCATCATCGCAATCGTAATCAGCCTTTTCGTCTGGCAAATTATCGCAACTTCGCTGTTGTCTGTGCTGTTCTCGGGCATTGGTCTGGTCGATTTCCCATTGCAGCATGATTATCTGGCGACCATGGTCATGGTGCCGCTTATCCTGATGGTTTGTTTCTTGAGCGCCTGGTTCCCCTCAGGTCGACTGTTGGAACTCAACCCCAAAAACCTCATCGTGGAGTAATGGGGAAGCCAATGAAACAACAAGTTCAAAGCAACTATTTGCGGTTTATACAGACGTTTATGTTCATGGCTATCCTGGTTCCGGGTGCAGCCAGGGCAGACATTGACCCCACAATCAAAACGGACATCGATGAATTCCTGATTGAACATCTCAGGACAATTCCGGTTCCAGGATTTTCGGTCGTCATTGCTCGTGGCAACGACATCGTTTTCCAGCAAGGTTACGGTCTGGAAGTTGTCAACGAATCTTCGCCCATGACGTCTGATTCTTCGATCGCGATTGGCTCGCTGACCAAATCATTCACGGCTGTCGCGGTGATGCAATTGGTCGAACAAGGTAAAGTCGAACTGGACCAATCAATCCAGATCTACCTTCCCTGGTTCGAAACTGCCGATCGCCGAGCAAAAGATATAACGGTCCGCCACCTGTTAATCAATGCTTCAGGCATTCCCAGCGAAGACAGGTGGCTCTATAGCCGCGACATTTCGGAAAGCGCCATCGAAAAAGGTGTACGCGCCCTTCGCAACAACCGCCTGGTTCGCACACCTGGGGAGTCTTTCCAATATAGCAACGAAAACTGGAGCATCCTTGGCGCGATGATCACTGAAATCACCGGAATGCCGTATAGCCTCTATCTTCAGAAGCATGTTCTTAATCCGCTTGAGATGACCCGCTCCACGACCTCGCTGGATCGTTTTGAAGATATGAATGTCCTTTATGGACATCATCCCGATGTTGATTCAGTTACACCGGCAAAGCCCAGATTCCTGGCAAGCGCATTACCTGCTGGCAGCGAACTACGGGTCAGCGCGAAAGACATGGGGCACTACTTACTCATGTTGTTAAACGGCGGCAAGTACAAACGAGAACAACTGCTGATGCCCGAGAGCGTGGAAGCACTACACGAACCTAGCATAGATTTTGTCGTTAACATGCCTGACCTCGGCGCCATAGGTCAGCAAGCCAGTTATGGTATGGGTTGGATCGTGATGGAAATGGACAATCGAACGGTTGTGCATCACGGTGGCGACGCTATCGTCATGGGATCCTGGACCTTGCTTGATCTGGAACAAGGCGCCGCAGCGAGCATCTTATATGGTGGCCCGACACTTGATCCCTACCGCTTTCCGGCGAAAATCTGGGTGGTAAACAACCTGCTCCACCTACTCAACGGCAAACCCATCACAAGTGCTGGCTTGCCGGTTGATACAGATCCAACCGCCAACGATTACCATTTGCCGCAGACACTGTTGGATCGTTATGTCGGCACCTATCTTTCTGAATCCGGCTACAGAATGCAGACAAAGAAATCGTCCGATGGTCAATCTCTGATCACACAGGTTAAACCTGGAGACATCAGGCACTTTGGGAAATTGGACTTTATTTCCGAATCATCTGCCGTATCAAGAAACATATCTGGCGCTGCGGTCATTAATTTCATCATCACACCAGGACAACAAGTAACCGGTGCAGTTGGCGGACGCGTAGGTGGAACATGGCAGAAGCGGGACGATACGTTACTAACCAACCTCCGTGAATCGGGATCGGCCGATGGCAGCGTCGCCTTTCTACTGCCCACGAACTGGACCATCGAGTGGACCGACAACAATTTCATTGCGCACCACTCGACCGATACTGAAATCCAGATTCAAGGGCACATGTCCGGTTCAGCCGCTGCCAAACTCGTTGAGAAATTAAAATATGGTCTGTCCGACAGCAAGCTGATCGGCGACGTCCAACATCGCTCTGAATCACTCGGCAACTTCCTGTGGGAGCAGGTCATGTGGGGGACGCAGGAAAATGATAATGTAACGCACCAGCTGGAGGCATTTACTGAGGCTGCTGGCAGAACTTATCAAATCTCAGCAACCACCCGGTATGGTGACTTAACGAGATTAGCCAGAGAAGTCCTGAATCCGATACTTATGGATTTCGAATTCGAGCCTCAAGGGCCGCTGGAACACGAACACTAAGACAGAATCGCTTTAACACTGGTCTATACTTGCAACCTACCTCATTGTGTTTAAAACACTGATTCATATTAGATCCTGTACTCGATGAAGTAGAAGTCTGGAAGTAATATAGTATTTACATCGACAATAAATTCGCAGGCACAGCATATGGCAGAACCCACCCGGGCGCGTGACCTAGGCATTAACTTCGATGGCGAACCAGGTCCTTTAAACGCCATCACCGATGTCGCTTGTGTCGAAGTTGGCCATGCGACCGTGATTGAAGGAACAGCAAGAACCGGTGCCACCAGTATTTTTCCGCGTCCCAAGAAGTCCATTGAAGGCGTCACGGCGGCTACCTTCACCTTTAACGGCACGGGTGAGATGACCGCAACTCACCTGATCAAAGAGTTCGGCGCATTTTTTGGGCCGATTGTGCTAACGGGAACATTAGGCGTCGGCACTGCGCATCATGCGACCTCCTTATGGACGGCCCGGAATTTTACCAACCCAGATATTCGCTTCAGCAGGATCCTACCCGTGATTGCAGAAACTTATGATGGCGGTTTAAGCGATGCCTGGAGCTTTCCGCTGTCCACTGACAATGTTATCGAAGCATTGGACGGTGCTAGAGGTGGCCCTGTCGCCGAAGGGTCCGTTGGCGGTGGTACAGGTATGGTTTGCCATCATTTCAAATCCGGGATTGGTACCGCATCGCGGGTGGTGCCTTACGGCCCTGATAAGGCATACACCGTTGGTGTTCTCGTTCAGGCCAACCACGGTATGCGCGATCAGTTAACTATAAGAGGCACAAGAGTCGGCCGGAAAATTACCGATCTTTTACCAACGCGCGCGTCCGATGCGGATCTGGACGGAGATGGCTCAATCATCGTTATCGTCGCGACCGACGCCCCATTGGTGTCGAGTCAGCTGGAGCGCCTGGCTAAACGCGCGACGATAGGTATGGCTCGCACAGGTGGTCAGGGCGACAGTATGTCAGGAGACATTTTCCTCGCCTTCAGCACGGCTAATCCTGTGGTCCTTGGTTCAGCAAAACCATTACCAGCGCACAGTATTCCCAGTGAAGCGCTCAGCCCCCTCATCGGCGGCGTTAGCGAAGCCACTGAGGAAGCCATTATCAACGCGTTGGTCGCAGGTGAAGACATGGCCGGTGCAGGTGGTAGCTTCGTGTATGGGTTGCCAAACGATCGACTGAGGCACTTGCTCAAAGAGGACAATCGGCTCCAGGACTAATCTGCCGCAACAACCTTCGAAACTGATAAAGACTTTCCAAACAGACAATGATATTTTCTTGATGTCAAAGGTAGGTACAAAGAGAACAAGAGAGATGAGACGTCAGTATTCAACCTCAGATGTAATCTGTAAACATCTGATCTAAATAGGGCGCAGATCAGACAATACGCTAATCCAGTAACCGCCCGTTCCCACCCCAGAAAAATACTTCCTCATCACGAAAAGCGCGCAGCGCTTATCTGGGATCCACTCCTCGCAGTAACCCTCTACCCTTGATAAACTCCCAACCTCAAACAACCTCGTCACTAAACCATGCCTAAAATCATCCCAGTCATCCTCTCCGGCGGATCCGGCACCCGCCTCTGGCCACTATCAAGAGAACACTACCCAAAACAACTAATTCCACTAGTTAACAAAACCACAATGCTGCAAGACACTCTCTTGCGGCTGGAAGGCATTGAAACAGAACAACCCTTGATCATCTGCAATGATGATCACCGCTTTCTAGTAGCAGAACAGATAAAACAGATCGGACTTGAAGGCGCCACCATTGTCCTCGAACCCTGCGGTCGTAACACAGCACCTGCAATAGGTATCGCAGCCCTGATGCAAGAAAACCCACAAGCAATACTGCTGGTACTTGCAGCAGATCATGTCATTACCGACGTTTCTCAGTTTCATCAACACATAGGACAAGGTGCCAAACTGGCAAAAGAGGATTACATGGTGACCTTCGGTATCGTGCCGTCAGGTCCCGAAACCGGCTACGGATACATTCAAGCAGGAAAACCAATCAACGAATCTGCGCACGAAATATCTAAGTTTATTGAAAAACCCAATCTTGAAATAGCAAAAAAGTATCTACAAGAAGGAAACTACTATTGGAACAGTGGCATGTTCATGTTCACCGCAGAAGCCTACCTGAAAGAGCTGACCCAGCATCAACCTAAAATGTCCGAGACGTGCCTGACTGCATTACAAAATGCCAAATCGGATCTCGACTTCAACCGACTCGACAAAGAAAGCTTCTCCCGATGCCCTAGTGACTCAATTGATTATGCGGTAATGGAGAAAACTGAAAAAGCAGCCATCATTCCAATTGACGTGGGTTGGAATGACGTGGGTTCCTGGTCTTCACTATGGGAGGTCAGTGACAAAGACACTGAGGGGAATAGGTTTGTTGGTGACGTACTAAGCGCAGACTCATCTGATAATTATGTTCATGCAAGAGAACGACTAGTTTCATTAGTAGGAGTGGACAACTTGGTCATTGTCGACACGGCCGACGCAGTTTTGGTAGCAAAGAAAGACAAAGTACAAGAAGTAAAAACCATTGTTGCTGAAATCAAGAAGCTTGAGAGAAGCGAAACACAGAGCCACCGAAAGGTATATCGCCCGTGGGGAAACTATGACAGTGTTGATGCAAGTGACGGTTTCCAGGTAAAGCGCATTACGGTAAATCCTGGATCCAGCCTTAGTTTACAAAAACACCATCATCGTGCCGAACACTGGATTGTGGTTGCCGGTACAGCGGAGGTGACATGTGGGGATGAGGTTTTTGAGATTAGCAGAAATGAATCCACATACATCCCAATAGGTGAAAAACACCGCTTGCGTAATCCGGGTACGGTGCCTCTCCAGATTATCGAAGTCCAGTCTGGTGATTATCTCGGCGAAGACGATATAGTGAGATTCGACGATGATTATGGGCGGTCGTAGCTGCACTAGAAAACAATCATCCCAGACTCAATAAATCGTCATTCCTGGCTTGATCCGGGGTTCACTTTCAAAAAGCCTCGCTTTCCTCCAGCACTACCAAAAGCCTCTCAACACTATCCTCAACCGATATCTCATCCGTAGGTAAAACAACATCCGGGTTACTGGGTACATCGTAGGGCAGGTTCACCCCGGGAATCGTATCAATACCATCAGACTCAATCGCCTTATAGATCCCATCCTGATCGCGTTCCCTGCAAACCTCTAAAGGTGCACTTAAATAGACTTCAATGAAGTGTTTACCCACAGATTCCCGGGCCTTCTGCCGAACCTCTTCGCTTGGGGCGACAAAAGAGCAAATAGCGATGATCCCTGCCTGGTTCATCAGCTTCGCAATCTCGATACTTCGCCGAAGATTCTCTGATCTGGAATCGCTGTCAAACCCTAAGTCTTTGCTGGGCCCGAGCCGCATATTCTGCCCATCCAGAACGAACGCTGCACGACCCATATCAAATAGTTTTCGCTCAAGTGCATAAGCGATTGTGCTTTTTCCCGCGCCGGTTAATCCAGTGAGTAATAACGTTTTGGGTGTTTGGCCAAAACGATCCAGTCTCTCGGCGTTTGGGATCAAACTGTTTGAAGAGGTCAGTAAATTACTGCGAGCGTTGTCTTCCCAACCCGAACCTACGCGGTCTGAGACAGTGCCGACGATCATTCCCGCGCCAACAGTCACATTTGTCAGGCGATCGATAATAATAAACGCACCCGTACCGGGATTAGCTTTATATGAATCAAAAGCGATCCGCTGGGATAAGCTCAGTTCACATCGACCAATTTCGTTAAGACTCAATAAATCCGCCTGCTTCTGCTCCAGGGTGTTGACATCGATCTTGAAACGCAGATTCGAAATTGAACCGCTGGCTTTCCGTGTTGCCTGTTTAAAGAGATATTGCTTGCCGGGCTGCATGGGTTCTTCACCCATCCACACAATTTGTGCATCCACGCGATCTGAGTAGTAGGGTGCATTGTTGGGGTGGACTAGCATGTCACCCCGACTGATATCAATTTCATCTTCCAGAGTCAGCGTTACTGCGAGTGGAGGGAAGGCCTCTTCCAATTCACCCTCAAAAGTGATGATTGATTTGATCTTGCTGGTTTTGCGTGAAGGCAAGACCATTACCTCATCATCTTTTTTCACAACACCAGACGAAATCGTGCCGCAGAATCCACGGAAATCCAGATTAGGTCTGTTGACATATTGAACTGGGAACCGAAAGTCAGACAGGTTCTTATCGGCAGAAATCTGAATACTCTCTAAAACTGTCATTAAAGGCGCACCTTCATACCAGGGCATGTGCTGGCTTGGCTCTACAACGTTATCACCTTTCAACGCTGAGATAGGCAGATAACGTACTTCTCCCATATCCAACTTGCTTGAGAAGTTTGCGTAGTCGTTCTTGATTTCCTGGTAGACGTCCTCAGAGAAATCAACCAGGTCCATCTTATTAATGGCGACGATGATGTGCTTAATACCCAAAAGCGTAGTAATAAATGTGTGACGTTTGGTCTGCGTCAAAACGCCCTGGCGTGCATCAATCAGGATAATGGCTAGATCGCAGGTTGATGCGCCAGTGGCCATGTTTCGAGTATACTGCTCATGCCCAGGCGTATCGGCGATAATGAATTTTCGTTTGGCAGTTGAGAAATACCGATAGGCCACATCAATTGTAATGCCTTGCTCCCGCTCAGCCTGTAATCCATCAACTAGCAGTGCCAGATCGAGGCCTTCTGCCACGGTACCCACTTTCGTGGAATCTGCCCTAACAGCTTCCAGCTGATCCTCATAGATCAGTTTTGAATCATGCAGCAACCGACCGATCAGTGTGCTCTTGCCATCATCGACACTGCCACAGGTCAGCATCCTCAGTAGTTCCTTCTGCTCGTGCTGCTTGAGGTACGCATCGATATCGGTTGCGATTAACTCCGATTGATGACTCATCAGAAGTAACCCTCGCGTTTCTTCTGCTCCATTGAACCAACAGAATCTGAATCAATTAAGCGACCTTGTCGTTCGGACGTGGTTGTCAGCAACATCTCCTGAATGATCTCGGGCAGTGTTGTTGCCTGCGACTCAACTGCCCCGGTTAACGGGTAGCAACCCAGCGTCCTAAACCGTACCATCTTCATCTCAGGTGTTTCGCCTTCAAGCGGCATACGTTCATCATCCACCATAATCCAGGTGCCATCGCGCCAGAGAACAGGCCGTTCCTTGGCGAAGTAAAGCGGTACGATGGGGATGTTTTCCATGTGGATGTATTGCCACACGTCCAGTTCGGTCCAGTTCGAGATGGGAAAAACGCGAATGGACTCGCCCTTATTGTGTTCACTGTTGTAGATATTCCACAGCTCAGGGCGTTGATTCTTTGGATCCCAGTGATGGCTCTTGTCCCGGAAGCTGTAAACCCGTTCCTTTGCCCGAGATTTTTCCTCATCTCGTCGAGCGCCACCAAACACGGCATCGAAGCCAAACTTATTCAGACCCTGCTTAAGCGCTTCCGTCTTCATGATGTCGGTGTGTTTGGCACTCCCATGGGTAAAAGGACTAATACCAGCCTCAACACCTTCCTGATTGATGTGGATGAGCAGTTCAATGCCCATTTTTTTTACCATTTCATCCCGGAAGGCGATCATTTCCTGGAATTTCCAGGTTGTATCCACATGCATAAGCGGAAAGGGTGGTTTGCCTGGATGAAACGCCTTCATTGCCAGGTGCAGCATCACGGACGAGTCTTTACCAATTGAATAGAGCATCACCGGATTATCAAATTCAGCCGCGACCTCGCGAATGATGTGAATACTCTCAGCTTCCAGCTCTTTGAGGTGAGTTAGGCGATAATCCGGCATGCGCTTCGTACATCAATTTGGGATGCGCAATATAAGCGATTCGCCCAGTCTGCTCAATGATTGATACATTGTTAGCTAATAACCTGTAAGCATGAAAAATCGAGGGTATTCGGGGTGTAAAAGCTGAGCCAAGCCTGACATTCCACTTGACTCAAAGCAGTGAGTCGATACAATGCGCTCTCCCATTTCTGAGGGTGTTTAGCTCAGTTGGGAGAGCGACGGCCTTACAAGCCGTAGGTCGCAGGTTCGACCCCTGCAACACCCACCAAATTGAGTTTTAAATTATACGGAGCGGTAGTTCAGCTGGTTAGAATATCGGCCTGTCACGCCGGAGGTCGCGGGTTCGAATCCCGTCCGCTCCGCCATTTATCCTTCCCGTAGGGTCCCGTAACGTCCAAAAAATTCAGATCGGGGACAAAGGTTCGTAGAATGTATCAGCAGTAACCTTGAAGCAGAACCCTTGGGAAATCGAAGTGCTTGAGATTCTCCCCCCCTAAGCAGGGGGTTCAACTCCAGCTTGGGACGTTATTTTTTAATGGGATAGAGAGAATTTCTTAACGATGATATGTCACCGACTGAGTTGACCACTCACTAGCCACACCCACAGAATCAAAATAATCCTAAATAATGCCAACCTCTTTTTGGAAACCTAAGAGCTTTCAGTGACTGAGAACAACACGACAAAATTAGAAGACCTTAAACCTGGCTCGTCAGTACAAGGGCTTACCCCAACGGGAGCAGTTAAGATCATAAATATCGAGTGGTTTGGGGGCGGGAGGTCATTCGGATTTGCCGATCCTGAAACCGGCATTGGCTTTGCCTATGTGATGAACAATATGGCGTTTTGCATCTACAATGATCACCGTGAAAAAGCTTTGCGGGATGCCGTGTTCGGCAGTTTGTATTTATTATCTCAACAAATTGCTGCCCGATTAATATGGCGACAATGAGAACTCGAATGTGCCAAATTCACGAACTTTACGATATCCAAAAAATCAATCTTAAGAATTACGGATAGGAAGAATAAAGGGAATGTTTGAGTATAGCGGACGTAGCGGAGCGGAGTGGGTTGTGCGTGCGGAGACGTGGGGGCAAATCGTGAAGACGGTCGACGGGGTTGTGACCGTAGACCCCGAGAGCCCAGACGCGGAGACTCTGCGGTCCTGCCGGCGACCCTGAGCGGGATATTCAGATTATCTTCTGGCGGGCGCTCACGACCCTCCCTCTACGTTCCGAGGTCCTCATCCGCTACGGACTAACCGCACAACGGTCCCGAGGATTTCAACCGCCCGAGTAGGGTCCCGCCCGTTCTGATATCAGCATCAAACCGTTTTCCGTTATGGTCCAGATGTTTGCCCAAAGCCCATATTCCGCGATTTCGCCCTGACTGGTTCTCTTCCAGGCACCCCAGCCAATAGCGAGATCGGCACCGATCGGACGATAACCGTAACCCCACGCTGACAGAGTATCGCCCTCGGATGCCGCAGCGTCCGCCATGGTCGCGAGAATTTGGTTTCTCCCCTCGATGATTCGTCCATTGCGAGAGACTGCCTGTAAACCCGCCTCTAGAAACAAGCCCGCCACCGCAGCGGTGTTTCCCGTATTGGTGTTGTCAACATACGCGGCCACACCCTGGTTCAGTAAATGGGCACCGTCCCCGGTGTACACTGCGGCGATTTCCTGAGGGACACTTAAACTGACTTTATCCATGCCTTGCAGGGCATATTCTCCGGCAGACTCCATCAGCATGTGCAGCGACCCATCTTCTAAACGAAATGCGTTGCTCCATAAACCGGACCTCACCGTTTCCCCGGATGCATTCTTTATGTCATAGGTCCCCGAACCCAAAATGATGTCGGATGACAGAAACCTGACCACCTCGGTCGTGGTGCTGATGGTCGTGCTGTTCGTCTCGTCTGCGAACGATGCCTCGGAGGCAGACTGGACGGCCGAACGCCCGTAAATGGGCAACTGCTGATCAGAAACCACCTGCACTGCATCCTCGGCGTAAAGTTTTGCTAAACCGGCCGCATCGGACGCAGCCCAAGCCGCGCGGAAAGATTCTGAATAGGCAATGAGCAGCCGTTCTGCCCGCCCGTTGCTCAGGTCAAGGGGCGTCGAGATCGGTGCCTTGACCGCCTCCGGCGCTGCGGTATCGGGCGATGCAGCAGATGATGGGTATTGGCAGGCAGACGTGCCTGCGAGCAACGGGATGACGATGAAAAAGACTCTAAAATGTAAGTTCATAATGCTTCTCAG
>MPLZ02200445.1_pt1 | contig 13575 bp, 5 predicted proteins | sample 1617311 | NCBI WGS metagenome assembly MPLZ02 (sample SAMN05944806, study PRJNA350692) | marine metagenome | biome: marine; feature: ODZ; material: water; isolation source: 160 m water sample filtered on 0.2 um supor filter | place: Pacific Ocean | collected 2012-04-08 | depth 160m m | reverse complement strand
TCCGGACGCGAATCCTGCTTGGGTTCCAGAAATAGTAATCGTACCACCTTTATTTAACGCGTATGAATCACTCTCTACTGTTACTGCATCTGCTAATTCAACATCAAGGTCTTTCTCTCTAGCTTGAGTTTGTAATAATCTTCCTTGTAAAGTTAATCGAATTGTTTTATTTTCTTCAGCTGTATCAAATGTAACTGTAGTTGTTGCCGCTGATGTTTCATCAATTATAAATGTAGATGGGCCACCACTATCTCCACCACTTAAAGTTCCTACTGTAGCAGCTATGTTTCCTGTACCCTGATTAGTCCACGCATAACCTGTAATACTATCTGTAATATTAACAACAGATAATTCTGTGGTTGCTCCTACTACAACTGGGTCTGGATCAAACCTTATATCATCTGCTTGAAATTCATCAGATATTGAAGGATAAACATTAAAATTTGATGTGTTAGCTGAAACTGTACCTGTGTCTCTATCTACTACTCTACCTTGATAAACTCCTGTTGTATTAGTTTGACTTGGTACAGAAAACGGTGTTGTATGTGAATCACTAGCATATCTTGAATCTGATGTATCATCACTTGATTTTGTAGCTATAAAAGTTGTTGTTGCTGTAGACGCTACAAGACCTCGTGTTACTCCCGTAGAGAATCCTTTTGCTGTTCCAGCTACTGTAACAGTACTACCTTCATTTACACTACTTATAGAATTAATAGTTACTGCGTCCGCATATTCAATTGTATGACTTATTGCTGTAGCTGTACTATTATTTCTTGCATTACTTGGTTGTCCATACACAGTTAAAGTTGCAGTATAAACTCCTGGGCCTGTATAAGTAACCGCTTGTGTAGCTGTATCTGATGTTGTTGGACTTGGGTCTGTAGTAGAATCTGCAGGAACTGCTCCATCTCTTGCAAACGCCCATGCACGATCTGTTATAGCAGTTGGCCCAAAAGTAGCAGATGAAGTTGCGTATGCTTGAGTTATAGCTTGAGTTGATGCAGCCGTTGTCATTGTATGGCTTGGTGAACCAGGATTTGCAATAGTAATAGTTCCTAATTGATTATAATGGTCTACATTATTACCTTGTGCTGATTGATAAGAACCTACTTTTACTTGTGAATAATACGCTCCTCCGGCAAGGTCTTCTGTTTGATTTCCTATAGATACATCTTGATAAACATAAGTTCCACCAGTAGCTGAAGAATCTTTAGTAGCAGTACCTACAGTAGAACTATCACTTATTTTTATTAAATTTACTACATAACTTTGCGTTCCACCTTGATTATCATTAATTTTCCAAAAAATTCTTGCTGATTCAGAATCTACATAACTTGTAGCGGTTGTCGCCGCACCAAGTGTAGTACCATCAGTTAATTTATTTGTAACAGAATCAAAATATGTATTTGGATAATGTGCAGCATAAAACTCTGAAAGAGAGTATGGTGCTGTATCTAAATCAGTGCTTCTACTTCCACTAATAACAGCTGCGTTATCAGCAAAATTTTCAGATAATGTCTTAAAACTTATATCAGATAAGGATTGTGATTTATTATTAGCAACATCACCAATACTTATTTGGCCCGAACTTGTTAATGCCATTATATTACCTCAAGTTGTTTCTCAAGTAAAATAATTCTTTCTTCCATCTCATCACACTTTTCTTTATAATTCTGAGGTTCGTGGGCATATTCTTGTAAATCTTCTATTTGTTTTTGTTGTTCTTTTAATGCTTCAATCAAAACAGGTATTAACTGGTCATATTTAATTGCATAAAAACCGTCTTCTCTTTGCGTTACAACCTCTGGCAAAACAGGCAATACATCCTGTGCAATAACACCAAGTTCTCGTTCATTATGAAAATCAGCTGGATGGGCTTTTTTATCCTTCCATTCAAAAGATACACCTTTAATAGTATTTAATTTTTTAATAGGATCATCTATAATCTCAATATTTTCTTTTAATCTTTTATCAGAAGAATAATATGCTGTAATATCATCTTTTGCATAAAATTTATTATGATGTACCCAATATCCAGCTGACGCTAAAAAGAAATCTGTAGCACCTGATTTCGAAAAGTCTGCCATAAAAAATTTACCATCGGCCCCTGGTGCTGGATCATAAATTGTTTGTATACCTTCTGTAGTTATTTCAGTAAGATTTGAATTACCTCTAATTTGAGCGGATGCCACTGCAGTTTTAAAGAAAGTATCTGTATTTTCATATTCAGTAGTACCAATTTCTAAACCTGGTTGATCAATATAAACATTTTGTAATGAAGTAGCAGTAACACTTTGTGAAACTACTAAAAATACATTTAAATCATCCGCTATACTAACATTAAACTGAAGATTCATTGGATTCATTTTACATTTATATGATTGTAATATAGTCGTATTATGTAAATTATCAGTAGTAGTATCAGTAAGATTTAAAGAGGTATATGTTTTTGAAACTGTTTGTGAGCCTAAAATAGCATTAGAAGTATTTCTTAATTCAACTTTATAATCTACAGTAGCTGTTCCATATATGGAATGTGCAAGATGACTTGAACCATGAGTACCATTTCCATCTTTAAATAATGATGATGAACAAGAACCACTTAATCCTACCTTAACAATATAATTTTTACCATCAGTACCTTCAATAGTATTATAACCACTATCTACTTCACCAGCTGGATCTCTATTAGCTAAAGTAGTTGAATTACTAAAAACATATGCTGAACCCGTAGCCCCAGTTGCAGGATCGTATTGACCTGATGTATATGTAGTTGATATACTTTGTGTAACTTTATTATCACCAATAACTCCTGATGGAGCTCCATCATTTAATGTAGTTCCACCGCCTACACTACCTGTAGGAGTTAATGATCCCATCTTAACAGCCATAGATCTACCACTATCATCAGTCATCTCTAATGATTTACTTATAGAACTCAATACAACAGAATTTGCATACAATGTATTTTCTGAAATATTCCATCCCCCAATTGCACCTTCATTAGCAGTTATTCTACCAACTAATGTCGCATTAATAGCATCAACATCTCCATCCGCTGTTACTGTAAAATTTGGAGTTGTAATAGATAATTCACCAACCCCAGTAGTAGGATTATTTTGAAATAATATTTGATTTTCAGTTGAACCAGATCCAAATCTAAATTCACCACTACCTGACATATAAAATCCTTGTCCTGTTGATAATGATGATGCATCTCCGCCTCTAATATGTCCACCACTTGTGCCATCTATAATTATAGACCCAGTATCAGGGCCGAAGGACATTGATGCATTAGTAGAAGATATTTGAATATTAGAAGTATCTAATTCAAGACTTGGTGTTTTAATTTCAAGAGCACTATCGTATCTAATATATTGAGTTGCTGATTGTTGTAAATTAAATTGTCCACTTCCACTCATAAAAATACCAGCATCACCCATACTTGGAGTAGCTCCAAGTTCAAGTGTTCCACCTTTAGCAGTATTAACTTCAAATGTTGAACTTGAAATTATCATATTTGCAGATCTCATTGAAATACCAGAACTGTCTCGTCTGACGTAACTATTTACACTTTCTTGAAAATTAAAAAGTCCACTACCACTAAAAAATATTCCATTTTGATTTAATGTAGATAACGACGCTGAACTACCACCAAGAGCTAACATACCACCACCATCAGTACTTAAATCAAACATACTTGTATTAATATTTATATCATCTGTTACTAATTCAAATGTTCCATATGTGTTACTAAATTTTAAATATTTAGCAGCAGAACCAACTCTGAAGTCACCTGTTGTCCACCAATAATTGTTAGTATCATTAATCATAATACCATCATTATTTCCACTAACTTGTCTACCAATTGATACTCTTTCACCAGTCTCTACACCACCTTGAACTGTTGCTACATGAAGTATACCATGAATAGAACCAGTCATTGCATGAATTGTTCCTTTGAAAAAACCATTTTCTGTATAAAGACCAAACCCAGGTTCTTCATCACCGTATAAATATGCTGAACTTAATCCACTCAAATCTCCAAGTCGTGTTCTTAATTGTAAATCATATACATCAGGCCCAGTTCTTTCAACAAAATCCATATATGGGCTATATGGATCATTTGGATTTGCATTCATTAAAATATAACCAGAAGATACATCTTGAATATTACTCATAAACCAAAAGTCTACCGCTTCATCTGCAGTATTCTTATTGTCGCCCACAACATGAAAATCTTGATTTAATTTTATTGGAAATGTATGAATTCTACTACCTACAGCACCCGTAACACTTGGATTACCATTTACCCTATACCTATACCATTCACTTGTAGAACCAAATGGGCTTTCTACCAATAAAACTATATAACTTCCCTTATCAAATAAACTATATAATGCATCATGTCCAACATTATCTGACCCTGATTCATGTATTACTAATGTATCTGCATATCTTTTATTTGTTGTAGTTAAATGAGTACTACCACTCGTAATTTTATATTTACCTGCCGCATTTACAGTTGAAACATTATATTGGTAAGCAAATTTTCCAGCAAAATTAGTTCCTTGAGCATATTTCCCAGTAGATACTATTACTTGTCCTTCTTGATATGGTCTCGCTGTAGAAACAAGTCCCGCTAAAAATTCCATATCGGTATTTACCTTAGTAACTGCGGCTCCATCAGCATGAACTGTTGGAAGAGTATCGTGGTAATCTCGTATTACAAATAATGTCCCAGAAGCTTCAGTTCCTGACCCAGTTATACCAGTTATTTTCATCCGTTCTTCGCCTATACTAATAATATCTTGTACAACTAAAGATCCAGTAGTGTTTATAAAAATTGAAGCTGAAGCTCCAAAGACAGGTGTACCTGAAGTATCAACTAATCCAATTGATCCACTTATAACACCTATAGAACTTGATATCTGAGAAGGCCCTATACTACCATAAGCACGACCAACATATAATTCACCAGCTATTCCATCAGGGTCAAGTGGTGGCATATCTTCACCACTACTTGCAGTACCCAAAGAAGCTGTTAAATATGCAAGAGATGGATCTTCACTAAATCGTTTGGATCCCGTCACATATAAATATTCTACTGAAAATCCAGCGTCATCTACGGCTTTAATTTTTAAAATTTCACCTCTTGAAAATCCAGAGGCATTTGCCACACTCATAGTAACATCGGTTGCCGATACGCTTGAAGATCCAGCAAGTACTACACTAGCACTTTTTAATGATTGTAAAGTAGTTGAATTTGCAACCATCAATTGACCACCTACAACATTAACAGTTTCCTTTTCAAAAACAGTAGTTCTCAAAGTTCCTCTAATTCTCATATTCTCAAACTCTGCACTACCATTTCCAAGTGAAGACATTCTAAAACCTTTTAATCCACTAACAAACCCTGCAGTTTCTATTCTAGATTCTGAAACATTAGATTGTAAAATTAATCCATCTTCTCCACCGTCAAAATCATACTCCCCTTTTAATCCTGATTTTGGTATTGACCTAAATTTTGTATCATCAAGTTCCCAACCACCTATTTTATTTCCTTGTTCTCCAAGTAATACTATTTGTCCTGTTTTCTTATCATCATCATATGTACCAGTTCCATCATATATTTTTAATCCATATAATGAACCAGCCGCATCACTAATTTCTCCCATTCTAAGAATTTCATGAGAATCACCCCCAACAGATTTACGTACTGTTATGCGTTCCGCCCCTACAACTGCACTCATTGTAATTCTTGCACTTGGACTTACCATTAACTCTGGGTCAGGATTAAGTGTCCAACCACCAATTCTACCTGATGACGCCGATATTTCACCTGATTGTTTTACATTAAATGGAGCACTACCACTTGCGGCTAATGATGCCGCTCCTGCAAAAAATCTAACTGGGCCAGTTGAAGATAATCCAGTATATGTATTAGATGTTGTATATTTGTGAAGTGTAGTATCACCAATCGTCCACTCAGCAATTTTACCAGTAGACGCTGTAAGTTGACCTTCTATAACTGCTCCACTTGCAATAAGAATACCATCATCTCTTATTGCAAAATTAGTTCCAAATCTTACATAATATTTATTACCAGACGATTGTCCACTTGGAGTAAAATCAATATAATAACCTGACATTTTCGCTGTTTGTGGGCCATACGCTTGTCTATATAATGCAGCACCTGTTGCATCTAACACCGCATTAGACCCACTTAATACCTGATTTCCTGTATCTGGATCTCTACCTATTAACCAACCACCAATGTTTGAACTTCCAGTTATTAATGCACTACTTGCTGTTATATCATTCATAACAACATCACCATCTGGTTGTACATGAAATTTAGAAGAACTTATTTCTATATTACCATCTGAACCACTTATGAATGTTGATGTAGATGTTCCAAGAAAAAACGTATCAGTTTTAACTTTAAATAATGAAGAACTATTTGGTAAACCCCCCATATTAGTTCTAAATCTAAAATATCTTTCTGCTGAACCTGTAGTTCCATCATGTATTTCTAATCCAGCTCCAGCATATTGGTCACCGCTATTTGGTAATACTGAACCACTAAAAATTATAAATCCACCATAACCATATTCAGATGCACTTGTGAATCCATGATAACCTACCGCCCTCATATACGCAGAAGTTGCTCCAGCGGATTCAATACCTTCACCAATAGCATTTCCAAAAAATAAAGAACCTGTTAATAAGTTATCATCACCATCAAGTACCAAATTTGAACCTGATATACCAATAGCTTCTAACATAGTAACTGTTTCCGCAGTATTACTATTAATATCAAAATATTCTATAACAAAATCAAAATTATCGGGTCTTGTTGATCTTGGTAATGGAACTCTTATTTTAAATTCATCTGGTGAAAAACCAGTTTCTGACGCTGGTCTTAGAGAAAGATCACCTATTTGCCATTCTCCAGAATTTGCTCTTATTTGTAAACTTGTATCACGATTTACAATTTTATCTAATTTAAAATTTGGTAAAAATGTATGTTCGACTATATCAAAATCTTTATAACCACTTATATTTTCATCAGAAGATATTCTTAAAGAAACCGCTTTACCATTTTCATTAGTAAATTCTCTTCCAAGTACTGAATTATTAACTAACTTTGATCCAACTAACCTTGAACCTGATAAATGAAAAAATAATTCTGCCTCATTAACAACATTTCCATCTGAATTTACTTTTTTTGTTTTTTTACCTTTTATGTGGGCCGTTAGTGTATAAGGAATATCTTTTCGAATCAAAAAATTATTAATAGATTTATTTTGAAAAATTATATATTCATTTTTACCATAAGTTGAACCACTTAAATGTAATGCATCTATTATTTCACTACTATCAGATGTTAATACAACATTACCACCAGTTGATGGAGCATATGAAGAACTTTGCCAATAAGTATTAATATGGTCTTGGTCAATAAAATAACCAAATCTAAAATAACCTGATGGAGACGCTGAATCTACCAACAGTTCTGGAGATTCAACAATCTGATCGGCCAATACTGAATAGTCTGCCATTTGATTTTCACTAGCACCGTGAATTTTTAATTTATATACATCTCCTGAAAAGGTTCTCATATTTCTTATAGTCATATCTAAGAACGAATCAAAATGAACACTTGACGAAACTGGAATTACATTCTCTGCATAAGAAGCTGTCCAAGCACTATGGTTAAACTTAGTTATATATTTATAAGGAGTTCTTGAACTTTTATCGGCTGGGGTAGCTGAATGTCTTCCACCAGTAGTACTTTCATAAACAGTTGTTTCATACGGTATATTAGTAACCACGGTATACCTATTAGGAACACTTATAATACTTGCTGTAAAACTACCTGTTTGTGGAAATCCCTCAGGGCCGCTACCTGTTTCATAAAAATTAGTTACTTTAGTGGCAGAAACATCTTCATCAATTATTCTAAAATTACCATCTATCTTATGTTTCGGTCTTGGAATTTCAATTGTCCCACCAACCATTTGTGAATTAAAATAATTACCATCACCAAAAGGTACATAAATTTTATACGAAAATGCTATAGGAGATCCGAATTGACCAGTTCTTCCTCTTCTGCTTGAAAGAGCCCTTGTACCATACGCCCCAGTTCTATATTTCCAAGAATCAATAACACTTTGAACATTAGAACCTACTCCTGTTCCTTGTTGCCCAGTTCCTTCTTGAGTATTAGTTTGTCTCGAACCAGCTAATCGGCGCCAACCTAACATATCGTCACGAGCAGAACCATGTGCTAAAGAACCAGAAACTGACCTATCTTCAAGTGGAGTATTCACTAATCTAGCTCGAACAACTTCTTGAGTAATTACAGTTGGATCTCGATAAAACCTAATTGGTTGTGTATTAATTGCTGTAGCAACATCAATATTAACCTTTTTTGTAAGTTTTACATTATATGTATCTTGAAATTGAGATGGAATTGGAGTTGGAAATTTTGCAGGATCAAGTTCCCCCAAAATTGTTAAAGTACCAAGACCTGGTTGATTTATAGGTGGTCTGTAAACTTCTACAGTTATATATCTATATACTAAAGTTGGATTTGATTCTCCTATAACATCTACTGGTGTAATATAAACAGTATTTCCAGCACTATCTAATATTTCCATCTTTAATGGAATATCTGTTCTTAAAAACTCAGAACCAAATATTTTAAACGCACTACGACCTTGAGTAAAAGTCGTAGGAAATTCTTCTATATTAAAATATGTATTAGTTGTATCGTTTATAAAAACTTCAACTTCGTGGTAATTTTCTTTTATAAGACGGCGTGCAATAACACCCATATAAAATCTCCAAATAATATGTTGTTTCAGTAATAAATATTTATAAACTTAATAATCAATAAAAAATATATATAAAGTAGTTAAAAAGGATGTATTACAATATTTATCAATATGGATGATAAATTTGTTACTATAAAAATAAGAAAAGAATACCGTGATATAGCAAAAAACTATTCAAGAAATCACGGATTAAAAATGTATGCGTTAATAGAACATATTATAAAAGAAAAATGTACGAGAAGAATATTACCTACAAAACAAATATTAAGTGATTAAGCAAAATTAATTTCACTAAAATCATTTTCTTTTTTAATTTCTAATAATGTATCTACTGTATCTCTCATTGAATCAATATGTGATACAATCAATGCAAATTGAAATTGTGATTTAAGATATTGAAATAATTGATATACTGAATTAATATTATCGCTATCCATTGTTCCAAACCCCTCGTCTATTGCTAAAAAGTTACTACACGGTAAATTAGATACATTAATCAACCCAACACGAATAGCAAGAGAACTAATAAATCGTTCCATACCACTTGATAGTTCTAATGGCCATACATTATCATCATCATATACAAGATAGTTATTAATATTCTTTCCATCCATTTCAAATATAATTTGAAAATCTACTATTTGTGATAAAATATTATTTACCTCACCTTCAATCATTGGAAGTGCTTTTGATATTAATTCATAAGGAACACCATCTCTTTTTACTGCATCCAAATAATATTCATACGCATTATATTTCTTTTCAAGTTTTTCAACTTCTTCAATTGTATCTAAAATAGAATACTTTTTAGTTTCAAGAACTTTTAACTCACCATAACAAGTCTGAATAGAAGACGTAAGAATATCTAACTGCTCTTTAACACCATCACTTTGTTTTTCAACTTTTTCTATTGATTCTTCTATTTGTTTATTATATAAAATATCTTTTTCTTGTTCATAATATAAATCAATTTTCTCTTTATTTGTAATTAACTTATTAGAAAGATTATCTTTCTTTTCTATCAATAATTTTTTCTGAAATTTTACTTCGGATTGTCTACTTTTAATTTGTTTTAATTCATCAATAGTTTTATCAAGTTTTATTTTTTTATCTCGTATAACAGTTAAATCTGTAATTACTTCTTCTAAATTATCTAATTTTGTTACCAATTTAGCCGCAGATTCTTTATCAGATTCGATACCTTCTTTTGTTTTTATAGCATCAAGAGTAAATGGATTACTCATACAAAAATTACAATCTGGATCATATTCTAAATCTTGAAGTTTATCTAATTTATCCAACTTATTTCTAACTTCAATTTTTAATTTATCAATATCAATTTTCACTAAATTATGTTGATATTCATATTGTTCTAACTCAAGATATTTTTGATTTACATTTTTAGTATTATATTCATTTATAAGTTCTTCAAATTTACTTTCTTTTCTTTTATTTTCTTCAAAATTTGTTTTTAAATTTTCATAAACCTCATCTATATTATTTAAATCATCTTTAAATAAAATAGAATTTTCTTTTAATTTATCTATATCTGTTATACTACCCTCAACAAGTTTTAATTGTTTATTTAATTTTAAAATTTCTTTTTCCATCTTTCTATTTATGGAAGTAAAATCTATTTTTTCACTTTCTAAAGAATCTTTAACTTTATTTTGCTTTTCAATTTCTTTTTCAATTATAGAAAGTTCACTTTCAAAATTTGTTTTTTTAAAATTACGTAAAACTGCATAAACTTCAGATATTTCTTCATGTGCTGTTACATATAATCGGTCAAAAATAGATAATCCCATAAACTGTGCTAATAACTCCTTTTTTTCCTTTTGAGTCTTATCTAAAAAAACCGTAGAATTATTTTGAGCTGATAATGTAGTTAATAAAAAATCATCATACGTACCAATTACTCTTCTAATATTTGCGTTTGTTGTTCTTCTTTGATCACCATTCAAAGAAATTTTATCACCTGATTCATCTATCATCCAAAAATTAACATCAACTTTTACATGCCCATCTCTCTGTAATCTTCCAAATCGTTCAATAAAATAATCTAAATCATTTATTTCAAAATTTATTTTACATTGAAAAGATTTCTTTTTGTTATTAAGAACATTTTCACCTTTAAACGCTCTTGATGAAGTATCAAATAAACAAAAAGATATAGCATCTAATAACGCTGATTTACCGCTCGCATTTGGAGCAAATAAACCAATCATACCTGTTAATCTTGTTAAATCTATTACATTATTTTCACCATAAGAAAACATATTAGAAAACTCAAACTTTTTAATTTTCCAATTAATATTTCTACTTATGTCTTCTTCAGGCATATATCTATTTAATTCATCATTTATATTTTTTATCTTTAATAAAACGTCATCATCAATTATATGATTTCGTTTTAAATAATCTTCTATTAATCCAAACTGATAAGATGCGTTTGTAATATCCCCAACATCTATTCTATCCTCACCACGAACTCTTTCAGTTGTAGTACCCATTTTTGTTACAGTAATTTCTCTAATTCCATATTCTTTATGAATAACAGCTAATGCTTTCTTTAATTGAGTTGCTGTAGTATTAGATACTCTAACTCTTACCCGAGCTTTTTTAGGCATGTTACCAATAATTGGAACTTTTCCATCATCAATATCTATCGTATAATAACCATAATCATTTAAAATTGGAATATAAGTAGATTTGCGTTTTGAAACATCCCATAATAAATAGCCGTGGTCTAATCCTTCACCATGATTTTGTTGAATTAATGATCCACAATAAGAAATTGTTTCTTTTTTATTTAAGTGTTGTCGTTTATGTATATCACCTAACAATCCTAAATCATAACCATTAAATAAAGATAATTTAACTTTAGATGGTAACTTAAATCCTAAATCAGTTCTTGATTGATCTACCGTTCCGTGATATAATACTATTTTAGTATCTCCACCAACATCTTTTGCTTTAATATAATCTTTATCTTTATCCCAAACATCCCACACTACAAATTGTACATCTGCACATTTGTAAATACCTGTATTTTTTAAATAATGTAAATTAGGATGATTGAGATTTTTTACAATTGGGGTTAAACAATCTAATCTATTTAGATTATTTAAATTACAATCGTGATTTCCCGCTATAATAATAGTAGGAACAATATCTGCTAAATTTTTGAATAATCGAGATAATTGATCTACCAATTCAGGAGACATATCAGTTTTACTATGTGCTATATCACCACCGATATAAACAACTGAATTGTCTTTATATTTTTTTATTTCAGTATAAGTTCTTTCAAAAACTTCTTCGTATTCCCTATGTCGTTTAAGGTTACGAATTTGTATATCTGAAATGTGGTGTATGTATTTTAATTTACGAAATGGAACTTTTACAACATTTTCTTTTATCAAGTATTACCCTTAATATATTTTTTTATTTTATTTATCAAATTATTTGAAACTATAATATCCCAGGCAGTTTCTTCTGAAAGTCCGCCGTTGCCATAATAAATAGTGGAACGTTCCAAACTAAACTTTTCTATGAGTTTGTCAAGAAGTTTACTATCTTCAATATGAACTTTCCATTCATCCTCATTAAATTTCCATATATTTTCGTTTTTTGCCATTTAATTTCAACTTTACTAAATCTGAAAAGGTTGTCTTTTTAGTGTCATTAATTAAATATACGAAATTTTTAAAACCAATCTCACTTGGGTCTTTTTTTAATAATTTTATCAAATAAACATTTATTTCATTTTTACTAAATTCTTCTGTTATTTTAATAGAATCTATAATAGCATCCTCATCTAATGCTAAATATATCTTTTTTACACTATTCTCATAAATTTTTTTCTTTAAATTACGCATTATAGTTTTACCAAATAGTGGTATAGCATTTCTTTTTATTGCTATTGCATCAAAAGGGCCTTCACATAAAACAATTGGTTCATCCCAATTAATAAATAATTCAAAACCAATAACATCTTTTGTAGTTGGTGAATTTCTATATTTCATTTTACTTTCAAATATGTCCCTACCCACAAAAAAATTCAATTGGCCGTTGTCATCATATGATGGAATAATAACTCGATTGGTGTAAAGTCCTTCATCACAATATCCAATATTATATTTTAATATATCTTCGTATGTAATTCCTCTATTAGATAAATAAAACATAGCGTGTCCATATACTGGTGATGGATGTTTATATGCTAAAGATAAAAATTCTTTTGGCAACTCTACTTTTTTAGTTTGTTCATCTTTTACCTGAACTGAACTATATGTAGTTTCCCCAATAATTTCTCGTAATTCTGTAAATTGGTCATTTGTAACATTTAATTTTTTAAATAACTGAAATAAAGTATGACCACCTTCATTAGAAACCCAACAATGCCATTTTTGAGTAAATACATTTACTTGTAATTTTGGTTTATGATGTGATATAAATGGAGACCAGTACATATACTCATCATTTTTTTTAAGTTTTGTACCTTTACTACCTATGACTCTATGTAATAAATTAAGTAATTTCTGATTCATTCAATAACTTTAATAATTCTTTAAATTCTAAAACAGCATATGTTTTACTTCTGTTTCTTTTAAATACCAATAATGGTATATGTTTTCCAGCATTACTTTCTGCTTGTTGTAATGCAGACCAAATACTAAGAGATTCTTGTGCTTTACATTCTACACTAAATGGAAATAATCTACGG
>MPLZ02098266.1_pt1 | contig 13619 bp, 10 predicted proteins | sample 1617311 | NCBI WGS metagenome assembly MPLZ02 (sample SAMN05944806, study PRJNA350692) | marine metagenome | biome: marine; feature: ODZ; material: water; isolation source: 160 m water sample filtered on 0.2 um supor filter | place: Pacific Ocean | collected 2012-04-08 | depth 160m m | reverse complement strand
TAGCGTGGTCAGCGACCAGTGTTCCACCTCCTTCGGCAACGCAAGCGTCCGCATGAAGTTGCCCAGATTGTAGGCCAGTCCGAGCCCTTGACGTAGGTCAGGGGCTTGAGGCGCGAAATCACCTCCTCGGCCGAGCCCCAGCGGCTGATGCCGACCCAGTCGACGCATTCCAGCGCCGCCAGCATCTCGGCCCGGAACTGCTGCGGAAAGACCGGCCGGCCGGGACCCTTGTTGACAAATTCGTCGGCCGTGACGGTGACGAACAGGAGATCGCCCTCGCGCGCCGCCGCCTCGAGGTGGCGCACGTGGCCGAGATGAACCAGATCGAAGACACCATGGGCCAGCACCACATTGCGGCCCTGGGCCTGGAAGCTGGCGGCCAGGGAGGCCAGCTCGTCGATCGACTTGATCTTGTCGCGGGCGTTGGCGGCCAGCGGGGCCGAGCCGAAGCTGGGGCCCTGGTTTTGTTTCGAAACTGACGCGGTCATGATGCGATCACTCTTCGCTGTTCGCCGCCTCGGCGGCCACCACAACGGGCACAATTGAAGACCAAGTCGACATTATGGGCAACGAATTGGTTTCCATTTGGTTACGCCCTCGACCGCCTGACGGCCAGCCAGCCGACATCGCTGTTTTCCATCTGAGCCTCCCGCAGGAGCGGGATTTCCTGACGAAGTCATCGTTGCCGGCCCCGCCGGCCATGCCCTTTGTGCGAAGACGGGAAATCTCATGAGCCTCGGCGACGTGCCACCCGATTTCCCTCTCCCGCCCGCCCCGACGGCCGCCGTCAAGCTCGCCTCGGCCCGCCAGGCCAGCCTCTACCGCCAGCTCCTGGATAGCGGTCTGCTGGCGCTGGCGGCCCGCGGGCCGCTGGGCGGCAAGGGCGTGGCCGGCATCTTCGGACCTTCTCCGGAGGCCACCGCTCAGCGGCCCGAAGCCAAGCCCGAAACCGCAGAGGCGGGCGAGAGTGGCGACCACGTCGACATTCCCGAGGGTTTCGAACCGGCCACGCGTGAGACGCCCGAGAGCGGCGCCACGCTCTACCGGCGCAGAGGCGGCGGTGCCTGGGCGATGCGCCTGGAGGCCGAACACGCAAACCCCGACGGTCAGGTACCGGGCAGCCTGCTGGTAACGCTGGCCGAACAGGCGCTGCACCAGGAACTCAAGCGCCAGGGCGGCCTGGGCGCGCTAACCACGGTCTCGCTGTCGGCCGACTTCAGCGGCCGGGCCGGCCCCGGCCAGTGGCTCGAAGCCCAGGTCGAGATCCAGAAACCGGGCCCCGGCCTGGCCTTCGCCAGCGCCTACCTGATCGTCGGCAGCCGCCGCCTGGCCCGCATCAGCGGGGTTTTCGTTAGCGCCGACGATTGACACCACCCAGCACCGCCACGCCAAACAGGGCATAAATGCCCGCGCCAGAGATTGTAATAAGGGCATTTATGCCCTATTTTCTAAGAATGAAAGGCCGGCAGTTCGTTCGAAAGCTGCGAAAATCCGGAGTCGTGATCGAGACGAAGCGGGGCAAGGGCGGTCACGTACGGGCGACCTGCAAGGGACGGTCGAGCGTGATACCGATGCACGGCGACACCGACCTCGCACCCGAGTTCCTGCGGAGAATCTGCAAGCAACTCGGTCTGGATTGGCGTCGGGTCCTTTGACGGAAGGAGAAGGGATGCGTTATCGAGTTGCACTTGAACAGCTAAGCAACGGAACGGTCATGGCGACGTTTCCCGATGTGCCGGAAGCGGGCACCGTGGGAAACGACGAGGCTCGGGCAATCGAGCGCGCGCCGGATGCCCTGGAGACGGCTCTTGCCATCTATGTCGACGAGCGTCGCGATCTGCCGCGGCCCAAACGACCGCGCAAGGGAGACCGGGTGGTGGCGCTGCCGCCGATGGCCGCGGCCAAGCTGGCGATCTATCAGACCATGCGCGATCAAGGCGTCACGCAAGTGGAGCTAGCCGGCCGCCTCGACTGCGATCCCAAAGATATCCGGCGGCTGCTCGATCTGATGCACAATTCCCGCCTCGACCGTCTCGACCGGGCGCTGGCCGCCTTGGGAAAGCGCTTGTCGATCGAGGTCCGCGACGCAGCCTAGTCCACGGCATCGACAGCCAACGATCGGTAATCCCAGGTGGCCGACCTCACCCCCTATACCTTCGTCGTGGTTCTGCTCGCGCTCTCGGCTGGCGGGGCGGTCAAGGGGATACTGGGCATCGGTTTGCCCATGGTGGCGGTTTCGATCATGGCCACGGTGGTGCCGGTAACCAGTGCCGTGGCCGTGGTCTTCCTGCCGATGATTCTGTCGAACCTCTGGCAGGCCTATGTCGAGGGCTACCACCAGGTGGCGCTCAGGCGCTTCTGGCCGCTGCTGATCGGCCTGGCGGCAGGCACCCTGATCGGCAGCCAGATCCTGGTGCGGGCCGATCCCGACAAGGTGATTCTTTTTCTGGGCCTGGTGGTGATCGGCTTCTGCGCCTCGAGCCTTTTTCAGGAGCGCTTTCGCGTGCCGGCCGCGTGGGAGCGCTGGCTGGCCCCGGTGGTGGGTCTTGGGGCCGGTTTCGTGGGCGGATTTTCTGCTTTCTTCGGGCCCCTGATGGTGATGTACCTGGTGGCGCTCAAGCTCGAACGCGACGAATTCGTGGGCTCGGTGGCCCTGGCTAACTTCGTCGGCGCCGTAGTGCTCTACGGCAGCCTGGCCGGCATGGGACGCCTGGCGCTGCCCGACCTCACCGCCTCGGCCCTGGCGTTGGTGCCCGTTCTCGCATGCATGGAAGTGGGCCGCCGCCTGCGCCGCCGCATCGAGGCCGAAATGTTTCGCCGCGTGTTGCTGCTGGCGTTGCTGGTGATGGGACTCAATCTAGTTCGCCGCGGATTTATGTGACTGGATCCCTTCAGTCGCCGGCCGCTTCGTCCTCCCGCCATAACTTTTTCACTAAGAATTTGCACTATCTCTGTTTTGTAAGTGTAATTTGAAGCAAAATAGTCCGATAACTGTTGAAATTGCCTATCTGCTTCCTCTTCTTCGTCACCATCCTCAGAAGCCTCCTCCACTTCGTCCTCTTCACTTTGATCGTGCTCCTTTTGAGATCGCACAGCAAAGGCAATCAGAACACTTATTGTTGATCGGTTCATTCTTTAGCATGACACAATCCTTCCCGACCACGTTGGGAGCGTGGCGGATATCCAAAAATCATTCGAAACTTCAACGCCTACTAATCGGCGCGTTCTATTGGCCCTCCATTTCTTGGCAATCATACCTACATTTTTCTACCATTGGAACCCTAATAACTCCACGAACCTCTGGTGGCCTGAATTTGGCGTGATGACCGCGGTCGCTAGGCCACTTGGCAAGGGTCTCCGCCATCCAGGCGCGACCGAAAATCCACCCGTAACGCAATAGTTCCCGGTTCGGAAACCGGGTGAATTTGGTCAAATCGTAGAGCTGTCGGGGCCGTGCTTGTTTCGAGGCGCCCCGGGCTCCTCAGGCCTTCGCCGCTTCGCCCTCGTCCCACCAGTCCTTGGGCTTGCACCGCGCACCGAAACCGAGCCTCTTGTCGAGGCGCAACATAAGACCCCGCAAGCGCGTGCCCATGAGGCGGCGATAGAGACGAAAATACCAGCGCGAAAAATCCTTGTTGTAGGGGCAGACGCGCATGCAGATGCCGCAGTCGGTGGAGAGCTTGACCCAGTAGCCGAAGCATTTTTCGCAGTCCGCCGTCCACTTGACGACGCCGGCGATGGCTGAGCGGTTGGGGCCATGCTCGCTGGGCGGGCCGTCGGGGATGGCGCCGGGCGGGCAGGATTCGGCGCAGCGCCGGCAGATGGCGCAAAACTCGCTGACGCCGAAGCGCTTGGGCGCGTCATGGGCCAGGGGCAGGTCGGTGAAGATCTTGGAAAAGCGCACCCGGGGGCCGAACTCCTCGGTGATGGCCATCTGGTTGCGGCCGTATTCACCCAGCCCGGCCTTGATGGCGTAGGGGATGGCCAGCGCCGTGTCGTTCATGTTGGCCACGGCCTCGAAACCCAAATTCCGGATGTACTGCGAGATCTGCATCAGCGAGCCGGCCTCGTGCGAATACTCCTTGCCGGCTGCCGTCGAGGCCAGGGCCGAGGGATAGGCATCGACCAGCGCCTTGTCCATCTGGTAGCCCACCACGATGCAGTTATCGAGACCCGGCGGCAACTCGTTGGGGCGCGTGCCCTTGCCCTGGAAATCGAAGCGGTCGGCGTAGCTCCAGCGTTCGTCGTAGGCGCAAATGCCCACCAGGTCGGCGCCAAAGAGCTTGGCGATGCGCTTGATCTGGCGGCTCATGACCTCGGGCGCCACGGCCTCGGGCCGCATTTCGGCAACCGGGAAGAAAGGCTCCAGCGGATCGAGGAAACCTTCCCGCCGGCCCTCCTTCATGCCGCGGTTGGCGTAGGTGTCGGCCACTACCCAGGAGGCGTTCCTGAGCGCGAAGTCGCGTTGCTGGAAGCCATCGCCGCGGCGCGGCTGGGGCCGGGTGTGGGAGCGGAAGAAATTCTTGGCCTTGTCGGCATCCACCACGTCGTCCCAGCGCGAGCGGCTGAACATGTCGTCGCGCTGGCTGAAGCGGGCGAAATTCTCCGTCACCTCGATGCCGGCGGCCCGGTCGCCGGCCTCTTCGAAGTTCGGCTGGTTAGCCGGCCAGCCGTCAACGGCTAGATTCGGGGGCTTGGGGCTATCGTTCATGCCTGCCAAGAACACCAGGCCGAGCCCCGCGTCAAGGGCTGGGACAAATTGTTTGATTGACCAACAAACAATAATGTGGTACTATTTTCGGATAGCCAAATTGCCTCTCCCGGGGCTGGTCTACGGGCTGGATTTCCGCCTCCCCAGGGGACACTATGACGGACCGGCGGAAGCCTGCCCCGCCACCAAAAACACCGCGTCCAGGGAGACCCCTAATGAAAGAGAGCCTCAAGCCCGGCGTCTCGGCCAGCAAGAGCTTCGAGATCGACAAGGACCGCACCATCGACTTCATGGGCGAGGACCTGCGAGTCTACGCCACGCCGATGCTGTTGCGCGACATCGAGCACACCTGCCGCGACCTGATTGTCGAGCATTGCGACGAGGGCGAGGATTCGGTCGGCACCCACGTCAACCTGACCCACTCCGGCGCCACACCACTGGGCATGACGGTCGAGATCAGCGTCACCATCGCCGAAGTCAAGGGGCGCCACGTAACCCTGGAATTCAAGGCCACCGACGACGCCGAGGAGGTTGCCAGCGGCAAACATTCGCGCTTCGTCGTCGACATGGCCAAGACCAAAGAGCGCCTGACCGCCAAGGTCGCGAAAGTGGGAAAATCCTAGACCGAACGGAGCCCGCCATGGTCGACACCGCCGAGAGCGCCACCAGCCGCAAGACCATACCGACCTACTGCAACCAGTGCGTCTCCGGCCCCGACCTGATGCGCATCGAGGTCGAGAACGGTGTCGCCACGCGCATCGAGCCCAACTACGACATCGCCAACGAGCACCCGGGCGGCGGGCGCATCTGCGTCAAGGCCTACGGCATGTTGCAAAAAACCTACAACCCCAACCGCATCGCCCAGCCCATGAAGCGCACCAATCCCAACAAGGGGCGCGACGAGGATCCCGGCTTTGTGCCCATCAGTTGGGACGAGGCGCTGGATACCGTGGCCGGCAAGTTGCGCGACATCCGGGCCAAGGGTTTGCTCGACGAGTCCGGCTTTCCCCGCTTTGCCGCGACCTTTGGCGGCGGTGGCACGCCGACCCAGTTCATGGGCACCTTCCCCGCCTTCCTCAAGGCCTGGGGCGCCATGGATCTGGGTTTCGGAGCCGGCCAGGGCGTCAAGTGCACGCATTCGGAACACCTTTACGGCGAGCTCTGGCACCGCGCCTTCACGGTCGCTCCCGACACCCCCTATTGCGAATACGTCATCGCCTGCGGCGCCAACCTTGAGGCGGCCGCGGGCGTCGTCGGGGTGTGGCGCGAGGCCAACGCCCGGGGCCGCGGCCTCAAGCGCGTCCAGGTCGAGCCTCACCTTTCGGTATCCGGCGCGCTGTCGGCGGAGTGGCTGCCCATCAAGCCCAAGACCGATGCCGCCTTTTTGTTTGCCCTGATCAACCGCATCATCTGCGAGCTCGACTGGCGCCAGGTCTGTGACGTGCCGTTCCTGGAGAACGACACCGTGTCGCCCTACCTGGTAGGCCCCCAGGGCTATTACCTGCGCGATGTGGCCAGCCGCAAGCCGCTGATCTGGGACCTCGAAGACGATCGCGCCAAACCCTTCGACGCCGAGATCGGCAGGCCGGCCATGGAAGGCAGCTTCCGGGCCCAGGGCTTCGAGGAAGGTGCCGACATGGAGGAATGGAGCTACGAAGATGGCGTGGAAGTGAAACCTGCCTTCCAGATGCTCAAGGATCACGTCTCGGGCTATAGCGCCGATTGGGCGGCCGGCGAATGCGACGTACCGGCGGCGCGCATCCGCCAGGTGGCGGACGAATTCCTGGCCCACGCCCACGTCGGTGAGACCATCGAGATCGAGGGCGAGACGCTGCCCTTCAGGCCCGTCTCCATCGTCTTCGGGCGCAACGTGAATAACGGCTGGGGCGGCTACCACTGCTGCTGGGCGCGCACCATGCTGGCCTGCCTGGTGGGCTCGCTCGAGGTGGTCGGCGGCACGCTGGGCACCACGGTCAAGCTCAATCGGCCGGCCGAGAACCGCCAGCTTTCGGCCACGCCGCACCCCGACGGCATCATGCACTACCCCTTCAACGAGACCACCAAGCAGGGCTGGGCCGCCAAGCCGCACATCCGCAACGCCTACCGCACGCTGGTGCCGCTGGCCAGCGATTCGCCCTGGTCGGCGGCGCTCGGGCCGGCGCATCTGCCTTGGCTGTTTCTCAAGCAACAACCCGAGAACTGGCCGGTTCAGACCAGGCCCGAGATCTGGTTCTGCTACCGCACCAATCCGGCGATCTCGTCCTGGAGCAAGGAAGAGGTGGCCGAGCGCATATCCGAGTTCCCCTACGTCGTGGCTTTTGCCTACACCCCCGACGAGACCAACCACTTCGCCGACATCCTGCTGCCCGAGGCCACCGACCTCGAGGGCCTGCAGCTTATCCGCCTGGGCGGCACCAAGTTCCAGGAGAACTTCTGGCGCTCGCGCGGCTGGGTCTTGCGCCAACCGGTGATCGAGCCGCCGGTCGACTGCATGGACATGACCGACATCTCTACCGAATTGGCGCGCCGCGTCGGCATCCTCGAAGACTACAACGCCGCCATCAATTCCGGCGCCGGCGGCATGCGGCTTCAGGGCGAGGATTTCGACTACAGCCTCGACACCTCAAAGCCCCACGACCGCGAGGAGATCTGGGACGCCGTCTGCAAGGCGGCCAGCCATGACACCTCGGCCGGGCGGGAAGTACATGACCTGGAATGGTTCAAGGAACACGGCTACCACACGGCGCCCTTCCCGCAACTGCAATGGTACCTCTATCCCCACATGAAGGCGGAAGGCCTGCGCTTCGAGATGCCCTACCAGGAACGCATCAAGCGCCACGGCCAGCAGCTCGGGCGCCGCATGCATGAGGTCGGCATCAACTGGTGGGAAAAGCAGATCGAGGAATACGAACCCCTGCCCACCTACGAACGCTTCCCTGACATCTGGCTCGATTACGTGCGCGACGAGGGCGGCGATCCCGACGATTATCCTTTCGTGGCGCTGACCTCGAAGAGCATGCAGTACGCCTGGGGCTCCAATGCCGGCATCCCCTTGATGGCCGAAGCCGCCGGCAACGTGGCCGGCCACAACGGCCTGGTGGTCAACCGCGGCCGAGCCAATGAGCTGGGCATCGACGATGGCGATCCCGTGGTCATCGAATCGGTGGCCGGGCGGACCGAGGGCTATGCCGTGCTGCGCGACGGCATCCGCCCCGACGTGGTGCTGATGATCGGCCAGTTCGAGCATTGGAAGACGCCCATCGCCAAGGACATCGAAATGCCCAGCCTGAACTCGCTGACGCCGCTGTCGCTGAAGCTGACCGATTCCACCGGCTCGGGCTCCGACCACATGCGGGTCAAACTGAGCCGCGGCCACGGCCGCAACCGGTTCGCCGCATGAGCGCCGCCGCCACACCGGACGCCGCCCTGGCCTCGCGCCGCTGGGGCATGGTCATCGACCTCAACCGCTGCGTCGGCTGCCAGACCTGCACCGTGGCCTGCAAGCTGCAGAACAGTACGCCGCCCGGAGTCCAGTGGCGCCGCGTCATCGACGTCGAACAAGGGCAGTTCCCGGACGTCGAGCGGGTCTTCATGGTGGTCGGCTGCCAGCATTGCGCCGAGCCGACGTGCGTGCCCGTCTGCCCCACCGGCGCCACCCAGCAGCGCGCCGACGGCATCGTCACCATGAACTACGAGCGCTGCATCGGCTGCTCCTATTGCGCCGTCGCCTGCCCCTACCAGGCGCGCATGATCGTGCATCGCCAGGATTGGTATTACGGCGTCGAAACCCTGCAGGAACAGGCCGTGGCCCAGCCCGAGCGCCTGGGTGTCATGACCAAATGCAATTTTTGCCAGGACCGCATCGCCGAGGGCATCGATGCCGGTCTCGCGCCCGGCGTCGACCCGGCGGCGACGCCGGCCTGCGCCGCCGCCTGCATCTCGCAGGCCATCAAGTTCGGCGATTTCAACGACGAGCACAGCCTGGTCTCGCAACTGACGGCCGAGAACAAGACCTTCCAGATGCACGCCGGCCTGGGCACCGAGCCGCAGATCCGCTACCTCTACGACCACGCCATGACGCCCGGCCGCGAGACCGAGGAGCGCGAGTACGACGACATCCGCCTGAGCCAAAGCGGCAACGCGCTGGTCGGCCAACGCCAGAAATTCTGGGACTGGAAAGCGGCCGCCAACTTCATGCTCGGCGGCGCCAGTGCCGGCCTGGTGCTGGCCACTTTCGCGGGCTGGCTGGCGGGCGGCATCCCCGACCCGGTGGTGCCGCTTTTGTACCTGCTGGCAGCCGCCATCATGGCGGTCGGCCTGACCACGCTGTTTTTCAAGACCGGCCGCCCCTTGCGCGCCATGAACGCCATGCTCAGGCCGCAGTCGTCGTGGATGTCGCGCGAGCTCTATGCCGTGCTGGCCTTCTATCCGCTGGTGGCGGCCGAGGTGCTGCCGCTGCTGCACGACCTGCCCTGGCAGCCCAACGCGGTGCTCCATGCCCTGGTCGCCCTGGCGGCGCTCGGTTTCCTCATCGCCCAGGCGCGCATGATGTACATGGCCAAGGGCATCCCGGCCTGGCGGGCACCGCTGCTGCCCTGGCTGCTGATCGCCAGCGGCATCTTCGAAGGCATCGCGGGGCTTGCCATAATCTGGGCGCTGTGGCCCTGCTCGGCGCCCCAAGCCGGCATGCACGGCCTGGCCGGCGCCGGCCTGGTTTTCGCCATCGCCACCTTCATCCTCTGGGTCAGCTATCGCCTGAAGGCTCGCGAGGCTGGCGTCGGACCCTTGTCGCGCCAAGACCTGGCGGCCATCACGCCGGCCGTGGTCGGCATCGGCCACATCGTGCCGGCGTTGCTTTTTACGCTGGTGCAAATCATGCCCGGCCTGCCGCCGACCACCTTGTTCCTGGCGGCCGGGTTGACGGCGCTCGCTGGCGGCCTGTTGTGGAAGCACCAGATGATCACCCGCGTCTGCCACCACCAGGGCTACGAGCTGCCCCGGGTGCCGCAGCGCGGCTCGGGCCGGCACGCCGCACCGGTGCGCCTCGAGGCGGCTTGAACCGGAGATCCGAGGTCCCAAATGAGCAAGCGCCAGCAGGCCTGGACCGGCAACGGCATGTTCGCCCCCGAACGCGAGGCCATGCCACGCGCCGATCTCACAGCCTTGCAGCTGGTGCGCTTGCACAAGACACTGACCCGGGCCTACGCCCAAGTGCCCCACTTCAAGACCGCCTTCGATGGCGCCGGCGTGACACCCGACAGCCTGAAGAGCCTCGACGACCTGGTGCGCTTTCCCTTCACCGTCAAGAACGACCTCCGCGACAACTACCCTTGGGGTCTGTTTGCCGTGCCGCGTGACGAGATGGTACGCGTGCACGCCTCGTCGGGCACCACCGGCAAGCCCACCGTGGTGGGCTATACACGTCACGACCTGGCTGTCTGGTCGCACCTCATGGCCCGGGCCCAGGCGGCGGCCGGCGTCGGTCCCGGCGACGTTTTGCACAACGCCTTGGGCTACGGCCTGTTCACCGGCGGGCTGGGCTTTCACGACGGTGGCCAGACCCTGGGAGGCGTCGTCGTGCCGATATCGGGCGGCAATACAGAACGCCAGGTCATGCTGCTCGAGGACCTGGGCGCCACGGCGCTCTTTTCGACGCCCTCTTATGCCCTCAACATCGCCGAGACGGCCGAACGCCTGGGCGTCGATTTGCAGAGCGGGCCGTTGCGCGTCGCCATCTTGGGCGCCGAGCCTTCGACGAGTGCCATGCAGGACGAGGTCGGCCAGCGCCTGGGCCTGGTGCCGCTGGATCATTACGGCCTCTCGGAGATCCTCGGTCCCGGCGTCGCCGCCCAGTGCCTCGAGGGCCGTAATGGCTGCCACGCCTGGGAGGACCACTTCATCTTCGAGATCATCGATCCCGAGAGCGAGCAGCGACTGGCGCCCGGCGAAAAGGGCGAGCTGGTCATCACCACGCTGACCAAGCAGGCGCTGCCCATGGTGCGCTACCGCACCCGCGACATCACCACGCTGTTGGATGAGCCCTGTCCCTGCGGTCGCAGCCACGTGCGCATCGACCGCATCGCCGGGCGCAGCGACGACATGCTGATCATCCGCGGCGTCAACGTCTATCCCTCGCAGATCGAGGCCTTTCTCGTGGGCCTGCCCGACATCGAGCCGCACTATCAACTGGTGGTGCGCCGCGAGGGCGCGCTCGACACCCTGGCGGTCGAGGTCGAAGCCCGGCCCGGCGTGGGCGCCGACGAATACCCCCGCCTGGCCCAGGCGGCCGGGCACCAGATCAAAACTATGGTCGGCGTCACCTGCCATGTCGAGGTTTTGGAGCCCGGCGGCCTGCCGCGTTCCGAAGGCAAGGCGGTGCGGGTGCGCGATCTCAGAATAGGTAAGTGATGAAAACCCTGCTCAGCCTGACCCTCAACGGCCGGGCGCGCGAAGACGCGGTGCCCGAGAACATGCTGCTGCTCGATTACATCCGCGAGGTGGCCGGCATCACCGGCACCAAGTCGGGCTGCGACGGTGGCGAATGCGGCGCCTGCACGGTGCTGATCGAGGGACGCCCGCGCCTGGCCTGCGTCACGCTGGCCCACCAGGTGGCCGGGCGCCGCATCGAGACCATCGAGGCCTTGGCCGAACAGGGCCGCATGTCGGCCCTGCAGCGCAGTTTCCACGAAAAACTCGGCAGCCAGTGCGGCTTCTGCACGCCGGGTATGATCATGGCCGCCGAGGGCCTCTTGCGGCGCAATCCCGAGCCCAGCGAGGCTGACATCCGCCTGGCCCTTTCGGGCAACATCTGCCGCTGCACAGGCTACGTCAAAATCATTGAAGCCGTGCAGGCAGCGGCGGCCGAGCGCCAGCCGGAGCAGGCCGCATGACCCAGGTCACCAAAGAGAGCGACCGCCGCGAATATTGGGATGCCCCGGCCAAGACCATCGGCCAGCGCCTACCACTGGTCGACGGCCCCGAGAAGACCACCGGCCGGGCCGAGTATGCCGCCGACCTGGCCGCCCCCGATGCCCTGGTCGGCCGCATTTATCACAGCCCCGTCAGCCACGCCAATATCGTCGCCGTCGAGACCGCCGCCGCCGCCGCGCTGCCTGGCGTCGTCGCCGTCATCACGGGCGCCGATTGCGACCAGACCCACGGCATCCTGCCCATCGCCATGATCGAATACCCCCTGGCCCGCGAACGCGTGCGCTATCGCGGCGAGCCGGTGGCGGCGGTGGCCGCCATCGACGACGAGACCGCCAACAGGGCGCTCGAGCTGATCGAGTTTCGCTACGAAGAACTGCCGGCCTACTACACGGCCGCCGAGGCCCGGGCACCGGATGCCGTGCAACTGCACGAGAAACGCAAGGGCAACCTCGAACGCCACGTCGAGTTCGAACTCGGCGACACTGCCGCCGGCTTCGCCGCCGCGGCGCAAGTCTGCGAGCTTGATTTCGCGGCGGCTGAGGTCAACCACGCCCAGATGGAGCCCAACGCCGCGCTGGCCGATTGGGACCCCGGCCGCCAGCGCCTGGATCTGCAAACCTCGACCCAGGTGCCCTTCTACGTCCACCTGATGGTGGCGCGCTGCCTGCGGCTCGACAAATCCCAGGTGCGCGTAGTCAAGCCTTACGTCGGCGGCGGTTTCGGCGCCCGTACCGAAACCCTCTATCATGAGCTCATCTGTTCGCTCCTGGCCCGGGCCGCCGGCGGCCGGGTGCGCCTGGTGACCGAGCGCGAGGAGAACTTCATCTGCCATCGCGGCCGGCCCGAAACCCAAACCCGCATGAAGATCGGGCTCTCGAAGGACGGCCTGATCACCGCCGTCGAGTGCGAGGCCGTGCAGCGTGGCGGCGCCTATGCCAGCTACGGCACCGTCACCATCCTTTACGCCGGCTCGTTGCTTTACGGCCTCTACAACCTGCCGGCCGTCAAGTACGAGGGTTTCCGAGTGCTGACCAACACGCCGCCATGCGGCGCCATGCGCGGCCACGGCACGGTGAACACGCGCTTTGCCTTCGAAAGCGTGCTCGACCAGCTGTGTGCGGAGATGGGCCTCGACCCCTTCGAAGTCAGGCGCAAGAACATGATCCAGGCCCCCACCTTCACCGAGAACGACCTCATGGTGAAGTCGTGCGGCCTGCCCGAATGCCTCGAATGGGTCGAGCAGCAATCGGGCTGGAAGGCCAAGAAGGGCGGTCAGTTGGGACCCTGGCGCGGTGTCGGCATGGCGGCCTCGCATTATGTCTCGGGTGCCTCCAAGCCGGTGCATTGGACCGGCGAGCCGCACGCCACGGTCAACCTCAAGCTCGACTTCGACTGCGCCATCACGGTGCTGACGGGGGCCGCCGACATCGGCCAGGGCTCGTCGACCATCCTGGCCCAATGCGTCGCCGAGACGCTGGGGCTGGATCTTTCGCGCATTCGCGTGGTCGCCAACGACAGCACGGTCACGCCCAAGGACAACGGCTCCTACTCATCGCGCGTCAGCTTCATGTGCGGCAACGCCGCCATCGATGCCGCCAACAACCTCAAGGAAATCCTGGTGGCGGCGGCGGCCCAGAAGCTCGAAGCCGAGCCCGGCGACATCGAGGTATTGGGCGAGACTTATCGCGTGGCGCAGAGCCAGGATCCGGGGCTGACTTTCAACGAAGTGGTGATGGCGGCGCTGGAGAAGACCGGCACCATCACCACCAAGGGAACCTTCGACACCCCGACTGAATCCCACGGCGGCAAAAAGTACCGCGGCTCGGCCATCGGCGGCACCATGGGCTTTTCCTATTCCGCCCAGGTGGTCGAGGTTAGCGTCGATCCCGACACCGCCCAGATCACCGTGGAGCGGGTCTGGGTGGCCCAGGACGTGGGTTACGCCCTTAACCCGCTCTCCGTCGAAGGCCAGATCCAG
>MPLZ02093562.1_pt1 | contig 13637 bp, 10 predicted proteins | sample 1617311 | NCBI WGS metagenome assembly MPLZ02 (sample SAMN05944806, study PRJNA350692) | marine metagenome | biome: marine; feature: ODZ; material: water; isolation source: 160 m water sample filtered on 0.2 um supor filter | place: Pacific Ocean | collected 2012-04-08 | depth 160m m | reverse complement strand
CGTGGTCGGCGCGGCCGTGGTCGACGCGGCCGTGGTCGCCGGAACTGCAGTCGTTGCAGGCACAGCCGTGGTGGTCGTGGTCGGCGTAGCCGTGGTCGCCGGAACTGCAGTCGTTACAGGAGCAGCCGTCGTTGCAGGAGCGGCCGTCGTGGTGGCCGGTTCAGCCACCTGGGTCGAAGCGCAAGCGACCGCCAGCAACAGCAGCAGGGCTAGCACCGCCCCGAGCCTCGGGCCTCTCATGGAACCGAGGCTAGGCGATCGCCTCAGCGCCAGCCGAACCAACCCAGGGTGTCGACAACACCGTCGGTAAGGCCCAGTGAGGGCTCCCACCTGAGCGACCCAGCTGCTGCGGAGGCATCCAGCGCCGAGCGCTTGACCTCGCCCGGTCGTTCCGGGGCACGCTGCGGTTCGGCGGGACCGCCAGCGGCCTCAGCCATCGCCGAGTAGAGCCCGTTGACCGACGTCTCGACACCGGTACCGATGTTGAGCAGTTGGCCGTCGCCGCTGTCCATGGCAGCCACGAATGCCCGGGCCACGTCGGCCACGTGGACGAAGTCACGGGTCTGTTGTCCGTCGCCGTACACGATGCAGGGCGCTCCCGCCAGGAGGCTACGGGCGAAGATTGCGACCACGCCGGCTTCGCCGTGGGGATCCTGGCGGGGGCCGTAGACGTTGGCGAGGGCGAGGGTCGTGTGGGCGATGCCGTGCAGTGGCCCGTATGCGGCCAGGTAGTCGCCTGCCGCCTTCTTGGAGAGGCCGTATGGCGACATGGGGGCGTGGGGTTCAGCCTCTGTGTAGGGCAGGCGCGACGGGTCGGGGTCTCCGTAGAGGGTTCCACCGCTGGTGGCCAGCACGACCTTGCGGGTGCCGGCTCTTCGGGCGCCGTCCAGAACCCTGATGGTTCCGATCACGTTCACCTCGGCGTCGTTCACCGGGTCATCGATCGAGGCCTGCACGTCGGCCTGGGCGGCGAGGTGCATGACCACCTCTGGTGACGCCTCGGCGATCAGGTCTGAGACCTCGGGCCGGCGGATGTCGCAGACCTCGAGGCGGACCAGCCCCGTAACCATGGCACCGGCCAGGTTGGCCTCGCTGCCGGTTGAGAGGTCGTCGACCACGACCACCTCGTGGCCCCCGGTGACGAGCAGGTCCACGAGGGCCGAGCCGATGAAGCCTGCGCCCCCGGTGACGAGCACCGACATGTCAGGCCACCTCGGGGCGACGCTGGTCGGTCAGGTGCTCGCCCTCGGCCACGACGGCCGCTGTGCCGAGCACCGAGTGGCCGACCACGCGGGCCGATGCTCCGACGGTGGCTCCGGGGCCGATGATTGAATCCTGCACGACCGCATTCTCCCCTATCGAAGCACCCGCCAGCACGACGGAGCGTTCAACGGTGGCGCTGGCTTTTACCCGGGCGCTCCCGTCGACGACCGAACCGGAGGGGTCGGCCAGGGTGTCCAGGTTGGCTCTCAGGTAGGTCACGGGTGTTCCGGTGTCGACCCAGGTGGCGTCGGAGGCCACGGCGTAGAGGGTTCCCTCGGCAGCCATTTCGGGAAACACCCGGCGTTCCACCGACACCCGCTGACCAGTCGGGATGCGGCCAAGCACCGATGGTTCCAGCACGTAGGTGCCTGCGTTGACGTTGTGGGTCGGGGCCTCGCCGGGGGCGGGCTTTTCCACGAACCCCATGACCCGACCGGACACGTCGGTGGGGACGACCCCGTAGCGGGAAGGGTCGTCGACCGAGGTGAGGGCGATTGTGCCCTCGGCCCCCGTTTCCTGGTGGACGGAAATGAGCACGCCTATGTCCAGGTCGGTCAGGATGTCGCCGTTTTGCACGAGGAACGTCTCGTCGATTCCGGCGTGGGCGGCTGCGAAGGCGATGGCGCCCGCGGTGTCGAGGGGTTCGGGTTCGACGGCGTAGTGCAGCGGCGTTCCGGCGCAGGTGCCGTCGGGGTATCCCTCGACGAAGGCGTCCGGCAGGAATCCCATGGAGAGCACCACCTCGGTGATGCCGTGAGACGACAGGTGGCCCACCATGCGTTCGATCATGGGCACGCCCCCGATGGGGAGCATGGCCTTGGGAACGTCGTTGGTGAGCGGCCGGAGGCGGGTGCCGTGTCCACCGACCAGCACGACTGCCCTCACGGCGAGACCTCTCTGGGGAAGGGCCCTAGCCGTCCGTCGAGGTGGTTGGTGCCTCTTCGGTGTGGTCGACCTCAGCCGGTGCGTCGACAAAGGGAGCCTCGGATTCGATGGCCCTCGGGTCGACTGACTCGAGGAAGGTGAAGCGTTCGGGCCGTGGTGGCAGCGGTGTCTCGTCGGCCGGCAGGAAGGCGATGGTGAAGGCCTCGAGGTTCTTCATGAACCTGATGTCGGCGAGGCCCTCGGTGAAGACCTCGGGGTCGCGGTCGCGGTCCTGGGCGTCGTAGCGGGCCACCTTGAGGACTGCCGGCTGGCCGCCGCAGTCGAAGCCCTCGGTGATGGTCTCACCGGTGTCGAGGGTGATGGAGGTGTCGTCGATGGCCCCGAAGGACGAGAAGAACTCGCCCATGACGGCGTCATCGCCCGATGCCAGGGAGTTGAAGGGGTGGACATGGATGAGACCGTCGCCGTGGGTGTGGATGCCGTTGGGGTCGTTCTCGTTGAGAACCTTGGAGCGCCAGGTTCCGGCATCGGCGGCGTTGCAGACGTAGATGTCGTAGGCGGAGTGCCAGTGGTCTCCGACGCGGGGTGCCGATGTGGCCTCGCGGTTCTCGCGGGCCCAGCCCACGAGGAGGACACCGAGCACCACGACGATGGTGACAGCGGCTGGGAAGCCGTACCTGCGGGGCTCGCCGCTGCCGCCGGACGAACCGGCCTTGGCTGCGCGCGCGACCTTGCTGCGTGAATCTCCTCGTGCCATAGGGCCAACACGCTACCGGTGGCTGGGGGAGATCATGCGGGCCGGATGGGTCCTGTAGGGCAGGCCGGGCTACCGGGCTCCCAGGTCCTCTGCGAGGGCTGCGAAGGCCCCGGCCACAACTGCCGGCGAGCGCCGCTGGCTGATCCAGGACCGGCCTGACTCCCCCATTGAGAGACGTGTGCCGGGGTCGTCAGCGAGTTGTTCCACGGCCGCCACGAAGGCGTCCGGGTCGTCGGGTAGCACGGCCAGCCCTGCTCCGGCCTCGGTGACCACTTTGGCCACTTCTGTGCCGGGGTCGATGGCGGCGATCAGCGGGCGGCCTGCAGCGAGGGCCGAGAAGGCCTTGGAGGGAACGCTGGAGGCGCCCAGGCCGGTCTTGAGCAGCACGAGGTGCACGTCGGCGGTGGCCAGTACCTCGGGTACCCGTTCGGCGGGTTGGTAGCCGACGACGGTCAGGTTTGGCAGGTCGGCTGCGGCGCGGGCCATGTGGTCGGCCATGACCCCGCCGCCGTTGACCAGGTAGGCGATGTCGCTGCGGTCGGCGTGGCGGCGGGCCACTTCGACAACGAGGTCGAGCGACTGTGAGTGCCCGAGGTTGCCTGCGTACATGAACACGGTGGCGTCGCCGAGGCCCAGTTCGCTCCGGTAGGGGGTGTCGCGGGACGCGGGTGTGACGGCAGCGGTGTCGACGGGGTTGGGGATGACCTCGACACGGGGTGGCCGCCTCATGCGTGCGACCTTTGCGCCCACGTTGTCGGCCAGGTCGTTCGAGAGCACCCGTACGGCGGCGGCCCGGCCGTAGCAGAAGCGCTCCAGGTGGCGGAACAGGTCGATGAGCAGCGGCGAGGTGACGGCACCCACCTGGATTGCCACGTCGGGGAACACGTCCTGGATGTCGACGATGAGCGGGCAGCGGTGCCGTTCGGCGGCCAGCCATCCGGCGACTGCGAGGGTGAGCGGCGGCGACAGCGTCAGCACGGCGTCAAAGGGCCCCCTGGCGGCGACGGCGGCCCCGGCGGCCATTGCGCTGAAGCCCAGATATCCGAGCGACCTGGCCGTGAGGCTGGTCTTGTCGGTCGGGAAGGGGTGGAGGCGGGTGATCGTGCCGTGTTCGTGGCGGCCGGTGCGCCAGGGGCTGCCCTGCCATCCGTCGGCCACGGCGTGGTGCTCGTACCAGGGCAGCGAGGTGACCACGTGGGTCTCGTGGCCCATCTGGCCGAGAGCCTCAACCACCATGGCGACCACGTCGCCGGTTGGGGCTGTGTCGGGCTGGAAGTGGGGGGTGACTACGAGGAAGCGCACTGTGTTCAGGCTGCGTCGGCTGCGGCGGTTCCGGAGGCGGGTACCTCCAGCGCCAGGCGCCAGGCCCTCTCCAGCTGCCGTGCCGAGGCCTCCCAGGTGTAGTTGGAGGCACGTACCAGGCCCGACCGGGCCACCTGGCTGCGGTAGCCGGGGTCGGCGATGAGCAGGTCGATCTCTTCGGCCCAGCCGGCCACGTCATCTGGTTCGAGGACCACGCCGGCGCTGGTGGCCAGGTCGGCTGCGGCGGTTCCGGCAGCCACCACGGCTGGCACGCCGGCGGCCATGGCCTCGAGCACGGGGATGCCGAATCCCTCGTAGCGCGACGGGTAGGCCATGACGGTGGCTCCGGCCATGAGCGAGGCCAGGTCGGTGGCGGGAATGCGGCCGGTGAAGGTGATACGGGGGCCGATACCGCTGGCCTGGGCCGCGGCGCGCACCTCGGCGTCGGCTGAGCCGGGGGCACCTGTGAAGACGAGGCTGGCGTCGGGGTGGCGGTCGGCCACACGTGCGAAGGCCTCGATGAGCGTTGAGTGGTTCTTGTGGGGGTGTGTGACCGCCGGGTAGATGACCACGGGTGCCCGGCCGGGTCGGGCCGGCGACTCGGCCCGCTTGTCGGTTCCACACGGGACAACGACGACACGCCCGGGGTCCACGCCGAACTGGTTGACAACCTGTCGGCTGACCATCTCGGACAGCACCACGACGACGTCTGCCGTACGGAGGCTGCGCGGCAGGGACCAGCCGAGGAAGGCCCGTTTGGCCGGGCTGAGCCAGTCGGGGTGGTCGAGGGGTTGCAGGTCGTGCACGGTGACGACAGTGGGCCTGGTGGTGATGGCGGGGCGTCGGCCTCCCAGGTGGTGGACGGCTGCAAAGCCCTGGGTGCGGTTTGCCAGCCAGGTGGACTCTGCTGCAATGCGCAGGGGCCGGTTGGTGCCGTCTATCGGACAGACCACGGTCTCAAACGTCTCGCACAGTTCAGGGTGTGCCTCGGGCATGCCGGAGAGCACGAACAGCACGGGTTCGAGGTCGGTGGGCCCGTGGCGGGCGAAGGCCGACAGGGTGCGAACCACGTACTCCTCGGTGCCGCCCACGCCTCCGGGCACCAGGTGCAGGAGGTTTAGGGCGATGCGGGCGGGAGCGGTCATTTGGCCAGAACCCTGCGGTAGACGTCGGCCGTGGCTGTGGCTGCCGCCGCCCAGGTCATTGTGACGGCACGCTCCCTGCCGGCCTCGCCCAGGCGGGTGGCCTCGTCGGGGTCGGCCAACAGCCCCGAGATGGCGCCTGCTATGGCATCGGCGTCGGTCGGGTCGACGGTGTCGCCGGCGTCGCCGACCACCTCTTCGGTGGCGGTTCCGGCCGAGGTGACGACCGGGGTGGCGTGGCCCATGGCCTCGAGCACCGGCAGGCCGAAGCCCTCGAGCAGGCTGGGCATTGCGAACACGTCGGCTGCCGCATACCAGGCGTGCTTTGTGGCCTCGTCGACGCGGCCGACTATGCGGGCGCGCTCCCCCAGCGGCGCGGTGACGCGGGCGGCATCCTCCTTCCAGCCGGCGGGGCCCACCAGCACAAGGGGAATGTCTGGGATCTGTTTCATGGCGGAGACCAGTCTGACGAGGTTCTTGCGGGGTTCGGTGGTTCCCACCCACAACACGAAGGGGCCGTCGAGGCCGTAGTGGCTGCGCAGGGCGGCGGCGGCGCCCGGGTCGACGGCGACGGGATCGGCCCCGAGGGGGATGACGCTGACCCGGTCGGGCTCGAAGCCGGCAGCCAGCAGGTCGGAGCGGGTGGCCTGTGACGGACAGATCACGTGGGCGGCTCGGCGTGCGTCGTCCAGCCAGGCCTCAAAGAGGCGCCGGCCCCGCTTGGTGGAGTGCCCGGGTTCGTGACGCCACCCCAGGTCGTGGATGGTGGCAACGAGCGGCAGGCGGGTTGCGGGCACGGCACCTCCAGAGGCGTGCACAAGGGAGAAGCCGGGGTCGGTACCCATGTTCTCCACCCGGGGTCTGCCGGTGCGGTGCCATGCCTCGTAGAGGGCGAGGCGTGGCAGCCGGGAGTGGACGACGGGAACCGGTGGCACGGGGCCGTCGGCCGGTGGGCGTGGGTGCCTGGCTGCAATGCCGATGACTGTTACGTCCGACAGGTCGGCCAGGGCTGCTGCCAGGCCGACTGAGGCAACAGCGGTTCCGCCGGGGACCGTGTGCCAGCACTGCTCGACCAGGAATGCGACGTGCACTGGGTGGTTCGCGGGGTCGCTCATGGCCTACGGGTCAGCACTTCACCCCGTCGGGCGGACGGGCGTCGAGGATTGGCGAGAGGTTGTAGGCGTCGGGGTCGGGTTCTGGCTCCAGGTCCTCGGTGGTCTCCCCTCCGGGGGCGACGGTGGTGGTGCTGTCGTCGGCGAGAATCGTGGTGGTCGGAACCTCGGCTGGCTCCAGCGTGGTGGTGGTCTCCTCGGGCTGGAGGGTCGTTGTTGTCGTCTCCTCGTCGGGAGCCAGCGTGGTAGAGGTCTCCTCGGGTGGAAGGGTCGTTGTGGTTGTCGACTCCTCGGGGGCGAGGGTCGTCGTGGTCGTGGTCGTCGACTCCTCGTCCTGGAGGGCACGGCGGGGTGCCGGCTTGGCTGCCTGTTCTATGAGCACGCCGGGCAGGTAGTCGCGTGCGACGGCGTCGGTGGCCTCGAAGGTACGTGGCTCGGTGAGGAACTCGCTGAAGTCGGTTCCCATGCGGAGTTCCACTGTTCCGGGCTCGAGGCCCAGGTCGTCTCTGAAGTCGAACACGGGCACGCTGCGGATGAACCTGCCCAGAAGCACGGCAGCGTCGTAGTCGGCGATGGCTGCCCTGATGGTCGTGCGGGCGGCGATGGGGCCGGTCCGCATGTCGACCGAGAACCCGTGTCGGCCCAGGTGCACGGTGGGCGGCACGGGTTCGTCGGTCACGCCTCGGCCGTCGACCACCGAGACCTGCACGTCCTCGGGTTGGAGGGCGGTGCCGCGGAACACGTCGAAGACACGGCTGGCGTTGTCGCCGAGGCGCAGAACCGATGAGTTGCCGACGCTGTCGTCGATCACGGGCAGCACGTAGCGGTCCAGGTCGTCGGGATTGAACGACGAGAACGCCCGGCCGAGGTCGAGGAGGGTGCGCAGCGTGAGGCGGTCATCGAGCACCACGGTGGATGCTCCGGCCTCGATCAGGTCGTTGCGTACGAGCACCGAGCGGGCGCCCTTGTCGATGGCACGTTCCATGGCCATGAGCATGAAGCTCTGCTGTCGCTGGTTGCGCTCCAGGTCGTTCCAGACGCCTACGCGGCGCCAGTGGTCCTCGACGAAGCCCTCCATCTTGCGGCTCCGTACGAAGGCCAGGGCCTCCTCTCCGCGCAGCAGGGTGCAGCCGCCGTAGGGCTCGTTGAGGCCCGAGCCGACGTCGCGCACCGGGTACGGGAACCATGCGGGCACACCGCCCAGCTCGTCGACGACCTGTTCGAAACCGTGGAAGTCCATGACCACGAAGTTGTGGATGGGCACGCCGAAGTTGTTGGTGATGGTCTCTACAAGGATGGGTGCACCCTGTTCCATTCCGCCCACCAGCAGCGAGGAGGCGATCTTCTCCTCGCGGACGGGAACGCCGCTGCGCCATATCGGTACGTAGAGGTCGCGGGGAACCGACACAAGCGAGGCCCGACGTAGGCCGGGGTCGAGGCGTAGCAGCATGATGACGTCGGCGAGGGCGGCGCTGGCGGTGCGGTCGCGGTGCGCTGCGGGGTCGTCGTCGTCGAGGCCGACGGCGCTGTCGGTTCCGATTATGAGGAAGTTGCGGGCGGGGCCGGCGGCGGTCTCGCCGGGCCTGACGGCGGGGCGTTCGCGGGCCCCGGTTCCGTTGTCGGCGACTGCCGGGGCGTGGGGGTCGGCGAGCACACCGGTGGGTACGTCGATGCGGACTATGGAGCCGATGGCCTCCTCGAAGGAGTCGAGGCGCCCTGATGCGTATATGAAACCGAGGGCGAGGAGCACGCTCGTGGCGATGAGGATGCGCTGGGGCCAGGTGCGTCGGTGGCGCTGTGGCATCTCGGAAGGATCATCTTCAGCGTCGCCCGTGTTGGCAGTATCGGGTGGCCCGTCGGGCTCAGCGGTCGGCTCGTATTCGGGCGGCTCGGCCGGGTCGTCGGCGAGGCTCAGGCCGACCCCTTCGCGGACCTGTCGAGACCAGGCGCGCAGGTGGTCGCGAAGGCCCTGCCACGCCCGCTGCAGGCTCTGTTGCAGCCCTGCTGCGGGTCTGTCGTCCACGTGGAGCGAGGCTACCGGGTGGGCCGCTGTCGACCGGGGCGCCACGGACAGGGCGACCCTGTTTGGCGGCAGGTGGGCACTAGCCTGCGGCGATGGCTGAGACAGGTGCGAACAACCCGGGCGGGACACATGACGGGGTCTGCTGGGTGAACGGCCGGATCGTCGCTGCCGACGACGGCTCGGTGTCGGCCATGGACCACTCCATTGTCGTGGGCGACGGCGTGTTCGAGACCCTCAAGGCCGTGGACGGGCCCGACGGTCCTGTTCCCTTCGCCGTCACCCGCCACCTGGACCGCCTGCGCCACTCTGCTGACGGCCTTGGCATGGAGCCGGCCGACGAGGGCCGGGTGCGTGCCGCCCTTGCCGATGTGATGGCCGCCGACCCTGGTGCCGGGCGCATCCGCATCACCTGGTCAAGTGGGCCCGGACCGCTCAGTTCTGGGCGGGGCGACGGCCCCGGAACCCTGATCGTGGCCACCTCGGGCGCCAACGTGTGGCCCGAGTCGGGCCCTGTCCACATCTCGAAGTGGACCCGCAATGAGAACGGTCCGCTGGTGGGGCTCAAGACCACGTCGTATGCCGAGAACGTGCTGGCGCTGGCCGAGGCGCACCGCCACGGCTGCACCGAGGCGCTGTTCACCAACACGGAGGGGCTGTTGTGCGAGGGCACCGGCACCAACGTGTTCCTGGTTGTGGACAGCGTGGTGATCACCCCCCCGCTGGCGTCTGGCTGCCTTGCCGGGGTCACCCGATCACTGGCAATCGAGATGGCCGAATCGCTGCCCGAGGTCGACGGTGGCGTGGTTGAGCGCGACATCCACCCCGACGAGTTCGCACGGGCATCCGAGGCGTTCCTGACCTCTACGACCCGTGACGCCATGGCCATCTCGGGCGTCGTTTCGTGGGCCGACGGTGAGCACACCACGCTTGACCTGCCCGCTGCTCCCGGGCCGGTGACCGCCGCGCTGGCCGACGCCTTCAGGCACCTCTGCGCCACCACCCCCGACCCGTAGGCCCGAGTTCAGCCTTCCCGCAGGTGGGTGACGTCGCCGGCGTGCACCTCGACCGGGTCGCCACCGTCGGGCACCACCACCAGGCCACCGTCGACGGTCAGGTCAACGGCCTCACCGATCAGGTCGCCCGAGGCCTGTTCGACCCTGACCCGGCTGCCAACGGTTGCCGAGGTGACCAGGTGGTCCTGTCGCAGCCGCTCGGGGCCGTCGGGTGAGTCGAGGGTGGCCAACTGGCGGTCGAAGGCGACGAGCACGTCGACCATGACCCGCCACCGGTCGGCCGACACGCCGGCCCTGGCCAGCGAGGTGGCACCGGGTGGCACCGGCTCGTCCGAGATGGCCGACTCGGGTGGTGGCCAGCCCACGTTCAGGCCCAGGCCCACGACGATGGCGGGTCGCTCGCCGGTGACCAGTTCGGCCAGGATGCCCCCCACCTTGCCCGGGTGTTCACCAACGAGTAGCACGTCGTTGGGCCACTTGACGGCGGCATCGAGGCCCAGCGTCTCGAGCACCTCTGCGACCGACACGGCCAGCGCCGAGGTGACGAGCCCGCGCCGGTCGGGGCTGCCCTCGTCGGGGGCTGTCAGCCATTCGGGGCGCAGCAGCGTTGAGAAGGTGAGGTTGGTTCCCGCGGGTGCCTCCCAGCGGCGGTCCAGGCGGCCGCGCCCTGCACTCTGGTGTTCGGCTGCCAGCACCAGGCCGTCGCCGGCGGGGCCTGCGGCGCGGGCCACCAGGTCGTCGTTGGTGGATCCGGTGGCAGCGACCATCTCGAAGGGGCCGAAGCGGGTGCCCCGAAGGGCGGTCCCCCACGTTGAAACCGGGGCCGAGTCGCCGCCAGGATCGGGAGATTCGGACAAATGATGCGATCCGGGCTCCATTCGGGTAACCATATGGCGTGTTTTCCAAGATTCTGATCGCCAACAGGGGCGAAATAGCGGTCCGCATCATCCGGGCCTGTCGTGAACAGGGCGTAGCCACGGTCGCCGTCTACTCCGACGTGGACCGCAACGCGCTGCACGTGCGCCTGGCCGACGAGGCCTACGCCCTCGGGGGCCAGAGCGCCGCCGAGAGCTATCTGAACACCGAGGCCATCCTCTCGATCATCGAGCGCTCCGGTGCCGATGCGGTGCACCCCGGCTACGGCTTCTTCTCTGAGAATGCCGACTTTGCGCGGGCGATCACCGAGCGGGGTGTCACGTTCATCGGGCCGCCGCCCGAGGCCATTGAGGTGATGGGAGACAAGATCAGCGCCCGCCACGCCGCCGAGCGGGTGGGTGTTGCCTGCGTGCCGGGCACGACGGACTTCATCACCGACCCTGCCGAGGTGGTGGCCTTTGGTGCCGAGCACGGTTGGCCGGTTGCGGTCAAGGCCGCCTACGGGGGTGGTGGCCGCGGCATGAAGGTGGTGGCCGACGCCGATGGTGCGGCGGATGCCGTGGAGTCGGCGCGGCGTGAGTCGCTGGCCTACTTCGGGCGTGACGAGCTCTACATGGAGCGCTACCTGGTGGCCCCTCGCCACATCGAGGTACAGGTTCTGGCCGATACCCACGGCAACACCGTGTACCTGGGTGGGCGTGACTGTTCGGCCCAGCGCCGCCATCAGAAGTTGATCGAGGAGGCGCCTGCGCCGGGCCTCTCAGACGAGGTGCGTGCAGCCATGGGCGAGGCCGCCGTGGCGGTTGCGAAGGGCTGTGACTACACGAATGCGGGAACCGTGGAGTTCCTGTATGAGAACGGCGGGTTCTGGTACCTGGAGATGAACACCCGCCTGCAGGTGGAACACCCAGTGACCGAGCTGGTCACCGGGCTGGACCTGGTGGAACAGCAGCTGCGCATCGCCGCCGGTGAGCCGCTGGCCTTCACCCAGGACGACGTGGAGATCCGCGGGCACGCCATAGAGGTGCGCATCAACGCCGAAGACCCGGCCGGTGGGGCGTTCCTGCCGTCGCCGGGGCGCATTGCCACGCTGCGGGCTCCGGACGGCTTCGGGGTGCGCTTCGACACGGGCTTTGAGGCCGGCGACGAGGTCAGCCAGTTCTACGACAACCTCATCGGCAAGCTCGTGGTGTGGGGTGCCGACCGTGACACGGCCATCCGCCGCATGCTTCGTGCCCTGGGCGAGCTGGAGGTCACAGGTGTGGCCACGACGGCGCCGGCCGATGTGGCCATCCTGGAGCACCCGGACTTCGTGGCCGCAGCGCACTCCACAAAGTGGGTCGAGGAGACCCTGGACCTCACCGGCGTGGGTGGTGGTTCCGGCGGTGGCGACGGTGACGCTCCCTCGGGCTCGGTCCGCCGTGAAACGACGGTGGAGGTTGACGGCCGCCGCATTGAGGTCTCCATGTGGGTGCCCGACCCGGCCGAGGTGGGGACCCTGGGCGGCCGCCCCCGTCGCTCCAGTTCGGGGCGCAGTTCCGGCGGTGGCGTCGGTAACGGGAAGGTTGCGGTGCCCATGCAGGGAACGATCGTGAAGGTGGTGGTCGCCGTGGGCGACACCGTCGAGGCCGGCGAAACGGTGTGCGTGCTCGAGGCCATGAAGATGGAGAACAACGTGGTCGCAGACATCTCCGGCGCGGTCACCGAGGTAAAGGTGGCCGTTGGCGACTCGGTCGGCAGCGGCGATGTCGTGGTGGTGATCGAGGCGGGTTAGTTCCCTGCCCGAGCCGGTGGGCCCACCCTCGTAGGCTGGCTGTCGTGGTCTCCCCCCTTTCCCGGCTTGGTTCCCGCATGAGAACCCGCAGCCTCGTGAACGCCTGGCGCCTGTTGCGCAGCGGCGACCTGGCGGGCCTTGGTAGGCGGCTGGTGGCACGGTTCAACCGGTTGGGAGACAACCGGCCCGTGCAGTATTCGGCGTGGCGTGCCGAACACGTGGTGCTCACAGACGCCCACCGGGAGCGCATTGCCGAGCTGGCTGCCGGGTTGCCGGATCGGCCCTCGTTCACGCTTGTCGTGGAGGTCGGCCCCGACACCGACCCGGACATGCTGCGGGAGACCCTGGAGTCGGTGGCAAACCAGCTGTGGCCCGAGTGGGTGCTCTACCTGGCCACCGACGAGGACCTATCTAGCGAGACCGCCGAGGTTGTGGACGCTGTTGGCGATGCCAGGGTACGCATCACCGGCCCGGAGCCGACTGTGCTGGGCGACTGGGCGGCGTGGGTTCCGGTGGGAGACGTTGTGCACGAGGCCTGCCTGTTCTCCCTGGCCCACGCCATCGCCCACACCCCCGGTGCGGCCACCGCCTACACCGACAACGACCACGTGGACGCCCGGGGGCGCTTCTCGCTCCCCCACGCCAAGCCGGGCTGGAACCCGGACCTGCTCATGGGTCAGAACTACCTGGGGGGCCTCGCCGCTTACCGGGCCGATGTGGTCACAGGTGGGCCGGGGGGCGAAACCCCCCATGAACGGGCCCTGCGTGCCACGGCCGGCCTCACGGGCGACCAGGTGGCCCACGTTCCACATGTGCTCTACAGCGCCAGGATCGGCCCTGAGGGGCGCTCAGCGGCTCTCAGGTGGACCGGGGGAAGACACATCTCGTGGCCGGTGCCTGATCCGGCCCCGAAGGTCTCGCTGCTCATTCCCACCCGTGACCAGGGGCGCCTGCTCGAGAAATGTGTTGCCTCCCTGATTGGCGAGGGTGCAGTGACCACCTACCCGAACCTGGAACTGGTGCTCGTCGACCACGAGAGCACCGAGGACCGGGCCCGCAGGGTGATCGACTCCCTTGCCGCCGAGCCGGCCCACACGGTCATTACCTTCTCGGGGCCGTTCAACTTCGCCGCCATGGTCAACCGGGCCGCCGAGGCCGCCACCGGCGATGTGTTCGTACTCCTCAACAACGACACCGAGGCGACCAGCCCCGGCTGGCTGGCAGAGATGGTCGGACAGCTCTCCCGCCCCGAGGTGGGGGTTGTGGGCGCGCTGCTGTTGTTCAGCGACGGAACCATTCAGCACGCCGGTGTGCACCCGGGTGTGGGTGGCCTGATGGGCCACGGCCACAAGCACCGTCGTGGCGACGACCCCGGCTACTTCGGGCGCCTCACGGTTGCCCACGAGGTGGCTGCGGTCACCGGCGCATGCCTGGGCGTAACCCGGGCCAACTGGGAGCGCCTGGGGGGCCTCGACGAGGAGCACCTGGCG
>MPLZ02247646.1_pt1 | contig 13645 bp, 17 predicted proteins | sample 1617311 | NCBI WGS metagenome assembly MPLZ02 (sample SAMN05944806, study PRJNA350692) | marine metagenome | biome: marine; feature: ODZ; material: water; isolation source: 160 m water sample filtered on 0.2 um supor filter | place: Pacific Ocean | collected 2012-04-08 | depth 160m m | reverse complement strand
TCGCCCTGCCTTTTATATTTAGTGAGGTTCCTGATTTTATAGATTTGAATTATAATGGTTATCACTGGTTTATCTTTAATGTTGCGGATATATTCATTACTTTAGGTATAATTTGTCTTATATTGGCTGAATTTGTAAATTATGAAAAACAAAATGATAAAAAATAAATTAACTGTTTTAGTAATAATTTTTTTTTCAATCTTATTATACTCTTGCCAAGCTACAAAAGACGCTCTTGAAGGAAAAAAAAGATCTGAGCAAAGTGATGAATTTTTAGTAGAAAAAAAAAATCCATTGGCAATGCCTCCTGATTTTGAAAAGCTTCCAGCTCCAGGAAATCAAGAAGTTTTATCTGAAACTTTTAGCGACAATAAAGAAGTCAAGGATCTTTTAAATATTGAAGATTGTGATACATCAGTAAATATTGAAGATTGTGGCACACCAGGTTCAAATGATAGTGATAATTCATCGGATTTAGAAAGTACTATTATGAAAAAAATTCAATAATTAAATGTTTACTAAAAACATAAAATTTAAAAATTTTATAAAGAATAAAAATACGAAAACTAATAAAATATTAAGAAATATCATTAAAGACAAAGCTTTGCTTGAAAAATACCCATTACTGAACTCGTTGACTAACAAATTTAAATATAGCTATCAAAAAAAAAATATTAAATCATTTAAAAGTTTTTCAAAAGTCAATTTAGTTGGAATGGGAGGATCTATACTTGGAGCGGAGGCAATTTATGATTTTCTAAAACACAAAGTAAAAAAAAAATTTTTTTTTTATAATAATTTACAATTTAAAAGCATGCCAAAAACTAATGAAAAAAATATTAATCTAATTATATCAAAATCAGGCAATACACTTGAAACTATATCTAATTTTAATTTGTTATTACAGGAGCAAAAAAAAAATAAAAATGTAATTTTATGTGAGAAAAAAAATAATTTTCTATCATTGTTAGCAAGAAAATTAAAAGCAGAAATATTTGAGCACAAGAATTATATAGGTGGAAGATATTCAGTATTGTCAGAGACAGGAATGTTGCCTGTAGAGTTAATGGGACTTAATGAAAAAAAATTTAAAAGATTTAATTATTTAATCAAAAATAAATATTTTATTAATACTTTAATTGAAAATGTAATTTCAATTATTGATCATATTAAACAAGGAAAAACAAATTCAGTTATATTAAATTACGATGAAAAATCAGATAATTTATTTAAATGGTATCAACAACTTGTAGCCGAAAGCCTAGGTAAAAATGGAAAAGGAATATTTCCAATAGTATCTTCAATGCCAAAAGATAATCACAGTTTGTTGCAATTGTATTTAGATGGACCAAAAAATAATTTTTATACATTTTTTAGTGTTAAAGAAAAAAATTCACAAAAATTAAATAACTCAAATTTATTTGAAAAATATTCAATATTAAAAAATAAAAATATATATAAAATTTTAGATTCTCAAAAAAAGGCTACTGAAAATGTATTTAGAAGAAAAAAAATTCCTTTTAGGAGTATTGAAATTATTAATAGGAGCGAAGAAACCCTAGGTGAACTATTCTGTTTTTTTATATTAGAGACGATTCTGTTAGGGCACTTGTTAAAAGTTAATCCTTTTAATCAGCCCGAGGTAGAGCTAATAAAAAATGAGACAAGAAAAATATTAATTTAGGAAATTTTTCCAAAAATAATTTTTGATAATCCATAATTTTTTTCTTTAGATATAATTATATCTTTAGAAATATTTTCAGTAATTCTTTTATTTCTATGTATTATAATTAATGTGTCTTTCGAAGTAATTTTCATTTTTTTAATTATTTCTATTAATTGATTTATTTTATTATCTTTAAAAGGTGGATCTATAAATATTAAATCAAAGTTTTTTAAATTAAGTTGAGATTGAGAAATATTATAAGAGTCTTTTTCAATTATTTTTGAATATTTATTTAATTTTAATAAATCTAAGTTTTTTCTTAAGACTTTAATCGAGTTTGCATAATTTTCAAAAAAGATAACCTTTTCTGCTCCTCTAGATAAACATTCTATTCCAAATGAACCTGTACCAGAAAATAAATCTAGAACTTTTGCACTATTTAAATTAACAAATTCATTTTTTGAATGTTCAATTATGTTAAAAATTGACTCTCTTACTATATCTTTTAATGGTCTAGTTGATTTATCAGTTGGTGAAAGAATTTTCTTGCCCCTTAAATTTCCTCCAATAATTCTCATTTATCAATTACTTTATAACCTATGTCAGATCTGTAAAATCCATTTTTCCAATTTAATTTTTTTATTTGATCAATTACTTCATTTCTAGAATCTAAATAATTATCTGAAATAGAAACAAAGTTTAACACTCTTCCGCCCACCGCATGAATTGTATCATCTGATATTTTAGTTCCCGCATGATAGATAAAATTATTTTTATTTAGCTCTAAATTTTTTAAATTTGGTATTTCAATATTCTTCTTATAACTCTCTGGATAGCCCTTAGAACACAATACTATACATAGGCTTTTTTTTTCATGCCAATCAATGTTCTGCTCTTTAAGATTATTGTTACAACACGCTATTATTAAATCTAATAAATCTGTTTTTAATAGAGGTAAAATTGTCTGACATTCAGGGTCTCCCATTCTTACATTGTATTCAATCAAATAAGGTTCATCATCTTTTATCATGAGACCAGCATATAAAAATCCATTATATTTTTGCTCCATATCTTCAATTGCTTCTAAAGTTGGTTTTATAATTTTACTAATAATTTTTTTTTCCAAATCATGATTAATAAGTTTGGATGGAGAATAAGCTCCCATGCCGCCCGTATTTTTCCCTGTATCACCCTCTCCAACTCTTTTATGATCTTGAGCGGTATTAAAACTTTTATAACTTAATCCATCAGAAATAATAAAATAACTCATTTCGTCACCTTCCAAAAATTCTTCTACTAATATTTGATCTGCTTTACCAAATTTTCCATTAAATATTTCTGAAACAGCATTTTTTGAGCTTTCCATATCATTACATATGTAAACTCCTTTGCCGGCAGCTAAACCATCTGCCTTTATTACTAAAGGCATTTTTCTATTCTGTAAAAATTTAAAAGTATCTTCTTTGTTTTTAAAAATTCCAAAATTGGCAGTTGGAATACTATACTTTTCACAAATTTTCTTTGTAAAAATTTTTGAACCTTCAAGTCGGGAAACTTTTTGATTAGGTCCAAATACTTTAATATTTTTTTTGTTTAGATAGTCAACCATTCCATCAACCAACGGTTTCTCAGGACCAACTATAACTAAATCAATTTCTTTATCTTTAAGAAAATTATAAATTTCATTAAAACTATCTAATTTTAAATTTATATTTTTTGAAATTAAGCTAGTTCCCGCATTTCCTGGTATACAATAAAGTTTTCTAAGTTTTTTTGATTTTGAAATTTGCAATGCTATCGCATGTTCTCTACCACCACTTCCTAGAATTGCAATTTTCATATAATTATTTATATATCTTAAAAATGAAAAACAAGTTAGCTAAATTAAAGTATTTGCCAAACAACTTTGAAATTATAGAAAATGGAGATCATGTTATATGTGCAATTTCAGGTAAAAAAATACTTATAGAAAATTTAACTTATTGGAATGTTGATGAACAAGAACCGTATTATTCTTATATTGAGGCTTCAATAAAAAAAGAAAAGTTAATAAAAAAATAAATTATTTTTTCCACCTATCATGTGTCCAAATCCACTGCTCTGGGTTTTTTAATATCATTTTTTCTAAAACTGTATTTAAAAACAAAGTTATATCTTCAGTAGTTTTTTTTGAGTTTACTTTTATAGGTTTAGAAATGTGCATTTTAAAGTAATATTTTTCTTTTCTTTCAATATAAATTGGAACAAGTTCACATTTGTATTTTTTTATCAGTTGAGCTGGAATGGTAGTGGTTGTAGCCAGATCACCAAAAAATTTTACTTTTGGTCCTTCCCTAACTCTTTGATCAATCATTAAGGCTATTGAACATCCTTTTTTTAAATTTTTAATTATTTGTCTTGTACCTGCTCTTCCTTTTTTGATTTGATTTTTACAAATATATTTTGTTCTAATTTTTTCCATAATTTTGTTAAGAAAAATGTTATTAAGAGGGCGATAAATAGCAGACAATTCAATTCCAGCCTTTTCAATTTGCATAGCCATTAATTCAAAATTATTAAAATGTCCTGATACAAAAACTACTCTTTTTTTTTCTTTTCTAATATTTTCTAAATGATTTTTGCCATCTATTTCAATAAAATTATTAAGTCCGCCATTTCTGAAACTTTTTAAATAAGGATACTCTGAAAAAATTCTTCCATAATTTCCCAAAACATTACCAGCTACCTGTTTATAATTTTGTTTAAGAGAAATATTAGATTTTTTTAGATTTTCTACTATTAATTTTTTTGATCTAAACATAGGACCAAAAAGTTTACCTATTATAAATCCTAAATTAGATGAGATCTTATATCCTAATAATTTAAAAAATATGAAAAAAATATAAACAAATATAAACTCAACTAAATAAATTAATTTTTTCATAATCTTTCGATTAAAAATTTTGAGAAATTTTTCATATTTTTAATGCTTAAATCTATTTTAAGGAATTTAACATTTTTTCTATTTTTTTTATTTAATCTTAAATAATCTTTTTCAGTAGTAATTATATTTAATTTTTTTCTTTTAGCTAATTTTTTTATACTAACAATATCTGTGCCGGAAAAATTATAATGATCTGGAAATATAAATTTTTCTTTAATTTTAAATTTATATTTTTTTAAAGTTCTTTCGAATTCTAATGGATTTCCCAATCCGCAAAAGAATAAAAATTTTTTATTGAGATTAAATGATCTTAAATTTGTTGGAACATATTTTGCTTCAAATACTTTTACATTATTATTTAGTTTTTTTAAATATTTTGAAAATTTTTTATTACTTTTTTCGCCATTTAAAAAAACGGCATCATAATTTTTTATTTCAGAAACATTTTCTCTTAAAGGTCCCGAAGGTATTAAAAAACTATTTCCAACTCCATCCGAACTATTAAAACAAGCAATAGCGATATTATAATTTAAATTTTTATCCTGAAGACCATCATCTAAAATTGCCACATCATATTTTTGTTTAGTAGCAATTTTAAGAGCATTATCTCTATGTTTTGTGCATATTAGATTCCCATAAGATTTTAAAATATTTTGCTCGTCTATTTGATCAGAATATTTTTTTTTAATAAATACTGTTTTATATTTTTTTTTTAAAATATTATTTATTTTAATTGATAAAGGTGTTTTACCAGTTCCACCAACATACAGATTTCCAACACAAATAGATTTAATTTTAAAATTTCTTTTATTTGGAATTTTTTTAATAATATTTATTAAAAATGTTATTAAACTTAAAGGGTATAATAAAATTGAAATTAAATTTATATTATTCCAAAATAATGGTCTATTAACTTTCATTATAGATATTTGTTTATTTCATTTAGGTTTTTTTTAAGAATATCATTGCCTATCATATTTAATTTTTGACTTACTTTTAGGGGTTGTTTGTATTTAATTTTTTTATTAACAATTTTTTTCATATTGAAAACACTATTTATTTTTGATGAAATGTTTAGTTTTGAAAGCATATTATAAACTTCTTTAAAATTTTGTATATTTGGACCGTGCAAAATGTAACTTCCCATCCTTGCAGGCTCTAGAGGGTTTTGTCCTCCATGAGGCACAAGCGACCCGCCTAGAAAAGTGATATTTGATAATCCATAAAATTTTGAAGTTTCGCCATAGGTATCAGCAATATATATGTCTGTGTTTTTAGAAATTTTTTGCTTTGAAGATCTAGTTATTATTTTTAAATCAATATTCTCAAGTTCATTAGCTATAGAGCTCGATCTGTTTGCATGTCTTGGAATTAAAATAGTTAGTAAATTTTTATATTTTAATTTCAATTCTTTATGCATTTTTCCTATAAATAATTCTTCATTATAATGAGTGCTTGCGGCACAGAAAATTAATCTATTTTTAAAAAGTTTTTTTGTATTTTTATCTAATAATTTTTTTGATTGACCAAAATATTTTAAATTTCCAACAATTTTAATTTTTTTTACACCCAATGTTTTTAAATATTTTGAGGTTTCGTTGTTCTGAGGCATTGCTAGAGATATTTTGCTAAAATTTTTTTTTGCAAAATATGGAAATTTCATCCATCTTTTAAAACTCTTTTTAGTAATTCTTCCATTTAATAAAATTATTGGAATGTTATTTATTTTTAAATTATTAAACATGTTTGGCCAAATTTCAGAGTCTATAAATAGAGCTATTTGCGGTTTCCAATATTTAATAAATTTTTTAGTTAAATAATTCGTATCAATTGGAAAGTAAATATGAGTTGTTTTTTTAAATTTATACTTTGAAAATATTAATGCAGAACTAGTTGTTGAAGATGTTAATATTATTTTTTTTATTTTTTTATTTTTTTCTAGTACATTAATAATTGGAATTACACTTAAAATTTCCCCTACGCTAGAACCATGTAGCCAGATTGTTTTTCTTATTTTAAATCTTTTTGAATATATACAAAATTTTTCTAAAAATCTTTTGGGGTCTTCTTTACCTACGATAATTCTTATAAAAAATATTATTGGAGAAAATATAATAAAAATTAATCCCAAAACTTCATAAATAAAAAACATTAATTATTTTTAATCTGTTTGTTATAAAAATTTTTATAAATATTTGAAGAATTTAGTAGTTGATCATGTTTTCCTTGAGCAACCACAGAACCTTTATCAAGAACATAGATTTTATCAGAATTTAAAATTGTCGATAATCTATGCGCTATGACAATTGTAGTTTTATTTGATGTTAATTTAGCGAGAGCTTTTTGAATTTTTTCCTCTGTATCAGAGTCCAATGATGATGTTGCCTCATCTAAAAGTATAATTTTGCTATCTTTGAGAAATGCTCTTGCAATTGATAATCTTTGCTTTTCACCTCCTGATAACTTTACTCCATTTTCACCAATCATTGTATCGAATCCATTTTCTAACTTACTAATAAAGTCCGAGCACATCGCAAGTTCTGAAGCTTTTACAACTTCATCTTTTGAAGCAGTTGGTTTTGCATATTTTATGTTATTCAAGACAGTGTCATCAAAAAGCGTAGTATTTTGATCAACAATAGAAATTTCCTTCCTTAGTGAATCTAGATTTATGTTTTTAATATCTTCTTCATCAACCAATATATTTCCATTTATAGGATCATAAATTCTAGGTATTAAATTAAGCATTGTAGATTTGCCAGATCCACTATGACCAACTAATGCAGTCATTTTTTCACCATCAATTTCAATATTTATATTTTTTAAAACTTTATTTTCAGTGTTTGATAAATAGTTAAATGATATGTTTTTAAATTTAATTGAACCATTATTTAGCAAAAGTTTTTTCCCACTTTCGTTCTTAGATATTTTTACTTTCGTATCTATTATTGGTAGTATTCTTCTCCCTGCGGACAAGCCTTGGCCGATACCAATATTTATAGTGGCTAAAGACTTAACCGGTTGATAAGCCAGCATCATTGCAGCCAAAAATGAGAAAAAATTATTGATACTTAGCTGTCCAGTCATAATTAGTTTTCCAGAGTAAAATATTAATATTGCTATCATAATCCCGGTTAGAATTTCCATTATTGGTGTTGCTCTAATAAAAACAGTAAATATTTTAATTTGTTTTTCTTTTAATTTATTTACAAATTTTTCAGATCTTGCGGATTCAAAATTTTCCCTTTGAAAAATTTTAATAATTTTATGATTTTTAAATAAGTCAATTAGATATTTATTAAGATCTCCCGATCTCTCTTGAGCTTCAGTTGTAACTTTGGTAATTCTTTTTCCTAATTTTTTTGCAGTTATAGATGCTATTGGAATCATAATAATAGCAATGAGAGAAAGTCTCCAATTTTGAATAAACATCACCGTTAATAGACCAATTAGCGTTAAACTATCTTTAAAAATATTTAATAATGAAGAACTCAGCATATGTGTAATTTGACTTACATCATAATTTAGATTTGAAACATACTTACCAGAATGTTTATTTTCGATTAATTCAGTATCCGCTTTAATAAAAGAAGACAACATATCTGTTTGAATTTTTTTTTTAACTTCCTCAGAAACAATGATCATCAGGACTTTTGCAAAATATAATGAAATGCCTTTCGTTGCAAATGCAACAATTATAAAAAAAGGTATTACTAATATTAAAGTTTGGTCCTTGTTGATAAATATTTTTTCAATAGCAGGATCTAAAAGCCAGGCTGTTGCAGAAGTACTTCCCGCAACTAAAATTGAAAAAAAAAACTGCTAAAAAAATTTTATTTAAATATTTTCTTGTATAATCTTTGTATAATCTTTTTAAAATTTCAATATTGTTCATTTTATATAATTTTACCAATCAATAAATTTACAAAAATTATTAATCCTAAAAAATTGTTGCTTCTAAATTTAGCCAAGCAATTCAATGGCTCATTCACATTTAATTTATATATTTGAAAAAAAATTAATTGAAAAATGGGAATAATTAAAAATAAGAAATAAAATAAATTAAATTTCATTAGCAGACCAATTAAAATTAACGCGGCGATAAAAGTTAAATAACAAATTAAAATAAATTTCTTCGGATTGTTTTTAAATTTTATCGAAGTTGATTTAACTCCTATTATTTCATCATCCTTAATATCTTGATATCCGTATATAGTGTCGTAACCCAGTGTCCAAAATATGGCTCCTAAATAGAACATTATAGGAATTAGAGAAATATCATTTTTTATTGAAATCCAAGCTAAAACGAGACCATAGTTAAATGTAATGCCTAAAAATAGTTGAGGCCAATGCGTGAATCTTTTCATCAAAGGATATGTAAAGGCAAAGGGCATAGAGATCAAAGCCATCAAAATCGTAAATTTGTTAAAATTAATTAAAACTAGAAATGCAATAATACATAGGACGGCAGCATAAATAATTGCCAATCTTATTGAAATTTTGCCTGATGCGATGGGTCTATTTTTGGTTCTATCAACTAGTTTGTCAAAATTTTTATCACATATGTCGTTAACTATACATCCTGCAGATCTCATTAAAACAGAACCTGAAATAAAAAGAAGTCCATAAAAAATAAAAACATCTAATGTTAAATCAAAATCATACGAAAGTGTAAGACCCCAAAGACAAGGCCAAAAAAGCAACATAAAACCGATTGGCTTATTCAGCCTAGTTAATTCGATTATTAATTTTATGTTTTGCATTATAATTTACTTGTAAATAACAAAGCCTAGATTCATAATCAAATTGATTCGTATGAATATAGATTACACTGTAACTGCATTAATGTTTCCGGCAATACCTTTGCTTATGAGTGTTTATGGCAACCGTTTTCATACGCTTAGCAATTTAATAAGAAAAATACATGATGAATATGTCTGGGAAAAACATATTCCACCAGAGTGGGAAAAACAGTTAATAGATTTAAACGGAAGAGTTAAGTGGTTAAAATATACACTTGGATGCGCAAGCTTTGGTTTTTTGTTTAATATGCTAACTGTTTTTGCTCTCTATCTAGATATGATTTTTGTAGCAAGAATTATTTTTGGATCATGTTGTTTATCAATGATAATTTCAGTGTTATTTTTTATTAGAGACATACATTTATCCACTGAAACTTTGAAATTACATTTGTCAGATATGAAAATTGACCTAGACTAAGGTACAATTATAGTCGGCCCAAGAATTTTTCTATTTTCTAAATCAATATGAGCCTGCTTAATATTGTCTAATTTATATTCTTTAAATATTTCTATCTTAACTTTTCCTGAACTTATTTTTTCAAATAGTACTTTTGCAGCTTCGTTTAGCTCTTCATTAGTTCCCAAATACTGTCCCATTGCAGGTCTAACAAAAAACAATCCTTTTGGTTGTAACATCTTAGGAACATCAATTGGATCTAGTGCCCCTGAAGCATTTCCAAAAGAAATCATCATTCCTCTAGTTCTTAAACATTCAAGAGATTTTTCAAATGTTGATTTTCCAACTCCATCATAAACTACAGGCACACCTTTGCCTTCAGTTATTTCCATAACTTTTTTTGCAAAGTCTTCTTTGTTATAATTAATTATTTCATCACAACCATTTTTTTTTGCTATCTCAACTTTTTCTTCACTGCCAACTGTTCCAATAACTTTACATCCTAAACTTTTAGCCCATTGGCAAAATATTTGTCCCACTCCACCTGCCGCCGCATGAAACAAAATAGTTTCATCACCAGAAACAGGATAAGTTTTATATAATAAATAATATGTTGTTAGCCCTTTAGTCATAACTGCCGCCGCTATATTTAAATCTATTTCTTGTGGAACTTTTACTAAGTTTTTTGTTTTATAAATTCTATGAGAGGAATAAGATCCCAAAGGAAGTGCAGAATAAGCTACTTTATCTCCAACAGAAAAATTTGAAACATCTGGTCCAACTTCTTTAATAATACCAGAGGCTTCCATTCCAAGTCCGCTCGGCATCATTAAAGGATAAAGTCCAGATCTATGATATGTGTCTATATAATTTAAACCTATAGCCGCATGTTCAATTAAAACCTCATCCTTTATTGGTTTTCTTAAATTTATTTCTTCTAAATCTAATACTTCAGGACCACCATTTTTTTTAATTTTAACTGCTTTCATTTTACAAATGTACCATTATGATAATCTTGAACGGCTTGCAAGATTTCTGCTTTAGTATTCATTACAAAAGGACCGCCTCTTGAAATTTCTTCATTAATTGGTTTGCCTGAAATTAGTAAGAATTTTGCATTAGTTGAAGCTTTAACATTAAGTTTTTCACCTCTAGATAGCAATATCAGTGTACTATCTTTAACTTTGTCATGTTTTTTATCTCCTATTGTAATTTCCCCATCAATTAAATAGATAAATGAATTATGTGTTAAAGGTAAACTAAAATTAAAATCTTTATTTTTATTTAGTTCAACGTCGAAATAAACTGGCTCAACATAGTGATCTTTAATAGGTCCTTCTGCATTTTCAAATTTTCCTGAAATAACTTTTACTTTTTTATCATCATCTTTATGAACACTCATTTTATCTGAGTCAATATAGATATAATCAGGTTTGCTCATTTTTAGTTTAGCAGGCATATTAATCCAAAGCTGAAACCCATGAAGTCTTCCTTCGGACATTGCAGGCATTTCGGAGTGAATTATTCCACTTCCTGTTTTCATCCATTGAACATCACCTGAAGACATTCTGCCTTTCGCACCAGTATTATCTTCATGTTCAAACTCACCTTGGAGCATATATGTTACTGTTTCAATTCCTCTGTGAGGGTGCGGAGGGAAGCCTCCAATATAATCATCTTTATTTTCAGAACCAAATTCATCTAACATTAAAAAAGGATCAAAATAATTTGGCTCAACGCCAATACTTCTTTTTAATTTTACTCCAGCGCCATCTGAAGTTGGCATAGGGTCAATAATTTTATTTACTTCAATACTTTTCACAATAGACGATGTAATAATTTGTTAAATTAAATCAAGTAGTTCCACAAGATCTTTAACTTGGTTTTGTGGTTTGTAATCAAGGTTATCAAAAATATTATTATTTCGATTTACCCAAACAGCGTTATATCCGTAGTTTCCTCCACCGGAAACATCCCAAGTATTTGCACTTAAAAATACAATCTCATCTTTTTGTATTTGGTATTTTTTAATTGGAATATCGTAGACCTTTGAGCTTGGTTTATAGATTCCAACCTCTTCAATTGAAAAAATGTCATCAAAAATACTGTCTAAATTATTGCTTTTAACCAATTCATTAAGCAGGGTAGGCGTGCCATTTGAAAGAATAGCAAGTTTATAATTTTTTTCTTTAAGATTATTTAAAACTTCTTTTACCTCTGGGAATGTAGATAAAATTTTGTATAAATTTAAGAGTTCATCTCTCATTAAACTGTCAATATTAAAAACTTTCATTGATTTATCTAAACTATCCTCGGTAACTTGCCAAAAATCTTTGTGTCTATCCATTAAACTTCTAAGCCAAGTATATTCTAATTGAGTAGTTCTCCAATAATTTGCAAATTCCTCCCACTTATCACCAATTTTATCTTTACATTTTTCAGCAGCAGAGTTGACATCAAATAATGTGCCATAAGCATCGAAAATTATTGCTTTAACATTTTTCATAAATTAATTTGTAAAAATATGAGCAATATTAGATTATTTTTTCCAGAAAGTTTATCACTTAATTTTGAATCCAAGCTTGATAAGTCACAATCTCATTATCTTACAAAAGTTATGAGAATTAAAATTGGTGAAAGTTTTTCATTGTTTAACAAAAATGGAGAATGGTCAGCAAAAATTAATCAAATATCCAAAGACATAGTAGAATTTAGTGTAATTGAAAAGCTTAGACAAAAAGAGAATACAAAAGAGATTTGGTTAGCTTTTTCACCAATTAAATCAAATTATTTTAATTTTATGATACAAAAAGCCACAGAGCTTGGCGTAACTAAATTTATTCCAATAATATTTGATCGAACAATTGTTAGAAAAATAAATAAAGAAAGATTAGAAAAGATTATTATTGAAGCAACAGAACAGTCTAATCGAATTAATGTTCCTATATTAGAAAAACCACAAAATTTAAAAAAATTTTTGACCAATAATTCAAGAAAAATAGATTTAATTTTTACAGACTTAAATACTTCGCAAAAAAAATTAGAAATTAACAAACAGGCTAACAAACCATTATGTGCAATTATTGGACCAGAAGGAGATTTTTCTGAAAAGGAAAGAAAACAAATTTTAAATTTTGAAGGAGTTAGTCCAATTAAAATTAATGAAAATATCCTAAGAGCAGAAACAGCAACAATCTCTGTAATTTCAATAATAAATTATATTCTTAATTTATAAATATTTCTTAAGTATTTTTACGGAATTTTTAATATCATCGCGATGAGAAATCATTGTAACGTATTTTCCATCTTTCAAAATTATAACAGGTGAACTATGGTCTATATTGTATTCTCCATTTTCTAAAAATATTTTTTTACTCATAACTCCCCATGATTGATAAAGTAGAAATATTTTTTCTGGTTCTCCGGTAATGCCAACAAAATTATTATCAAAATTGCTTAAATAATTTTTTACAACTTTCGGAGTATCTCTTTCTGGATCAACACTTATAAAAAAAAATTTTATATTTCTTTTCTTGTTTTTTAATTTATCTAAAACGATATCCATTTTATTTAATGTCATTGGACAAACATCCGGACAATTTGTAAATCCAAAGAAAATTGCTGTTAGAGGACCATTAAAAGATTCTTGAGTAATAGTGTTATTGTTCATATCTTTAAGAGAAAAATCGGAACCTTTAAATAACGCGATAGACTCATCTTTTTTATCTTGCATTGATAAAAAAACAGGCAACATAATAAATAAAAAAATTACAAGACACCCAGCCAAAATGCTAATTGAGGTTTTTAATTTCATTATTGTAAAATTGTTTATACTAACTATATAAATATTATGTCAC
>MPLZ02251739.1_pt1 | contig 13647 bp, 6 predicted proteins | sample 1617311 | NCBI WGS metagenome assembly MPLZ02 (sample SAMN05944806, study PRJNA350692) | marine metagenome | biome: marine; feature: ODZ; material: water; isolation source: 160 m water sample filtered on 0.2 um supor filter | place: Pacific Ocean | collected 2012-04-08 | depth 160m m | reverse complement strand
GTATGGAGAGAAACGCCTCCTGCTCGCTCATGCCCATGCGCATCAATTTTCCCTTGGCGCGGTCAATCAGTTTGCGCGTTTCCAGCGCTTCTTCCAGTTCGTTCACGCGCGTGGAGAGCATCTGCTTTTCATTGAATCTCTCGACTGCCACGCTTATCCCCGCCTGCAGTGCGGGCAGGTGCAACGGTTTGAACACATAGCCGTAAATTGGAAGTTCGGAAAGGTCCGCAAGCGGGTTGGCTACGGCGTTCTCTACCAGCAGCAGGATTGGAAGCGGGCGCGCTCGCGCCAGTTTCCGCGCAGTTTGTAATCCATCGCCGAAAGGCAGTTCGTTGGCCAGAATAGCCAGGTCGCAGGCGCGCTGCCGCGCTAGGCTCAGCGCCTCGCGGCCATCAGCTGCCGCTGCTACTGTGTGGCCGAGCTGCTGCAGCATTTCCCGCAGTTCCCGGCGCACGCCGGTTTCGTTTTCAGCGATCAGGATGCGCATGGCGATGTCTTTCTAAACGTGGCCTATTGTAGGGCAATAAAGGGCAACAGCCAAGACTGCGCTTATCGGTATAATCGGCTCGGAGAGAGATGATGGCGACCGTGGAGCTAGACGAACTATTGACCGACGCGCAGGCAAAAGATCTTTTTTCCGAGGTCACCTTCGCTGACCAGCGCGCGGCGCGGCGCTGCCTGCAACGCCTGGCAAGCGCTCACGGGGTGCTGCCAGCGCTCTCTGCCGCTTTGCGGCCTATGCTGCGGGCGCTGAGCTCCGCCGCGGACGCGGACAGGGCACTGGTTAATCTCGAGCGATTCACGCAACGGGTATCCAATCCGGTCGTGCTGTGGGAATACTTGCGTAGTAACCCGCGCGTGATTGAGAAGCTGGTCACCCTCTTCTCCGGCAGCCAGTTTCTGGCGGAGATTCTGATGCGCAATCCGCATTACGTGGAGCGTTGGGCGCAACACAAGCGCCTTGCCCAGCCAAAAGACGCAAGCCGCTTTTTGGAGGAGGCTCACGCCGCGCTTTCCGGCCTTGAGGGCAGTGATGACGCGGTCACTCCGCTGCAGCAGTACGATGCGCTGCGGCGCTTCCAGCGCGCTGAGTTGCTGCGCATCGGCACCTGCGACCTTCTGGACCTGTTCGACCTGCCCACAGTGGTCGGGCAGCTCTCGCGGCTGGCCGATAGCCTGGTGCGGGTCTGTCTAGAGTTGGTCTCTGCTCACACCGGCATGGGTGCAGATGGCTTCGTGGTAATTGCGCTGGGAAAATTGGGCGGTGAGGAGTTGAACTACAGCTCCGACGTTGACCTTCTTTTCTTGGCTGACGCGAATGCGATGCGCTTCCAGCATCTGAGCACGCGTCTGATAGAGGCGCTTGGTAAGGTGACCGAGGAGGGCTTTCTCTACCGCGTCGACATGCGCTTGCGGCCCTGGGGCAGCAGCGGGTCGCTTGTGACTGCGCTGCCGGGGTATTTGAAATATTTGCGCGAGCACGCCCGCAGCTGGGAGAAACAGGCGCTGCTGAAAGCGCGTTCGATCGCCGGGGATCTGTCCCTAGGGGAGCGCATGCTGCAGCAGGCGCAGACACACCTTTTCGCGGCCGCCCCTGAAATGGTGCGCGCCGCCGTCCATTCGATGAAGAAGCGCACCGAATCACACTTGCTCCGCCGTGGGCGCGCGTGGGGGCAGGTAAAGCTGGGCGTCGGCTCTATCCGCGATGTGGAGTTCATCACCCAGTATTTGCAGCTTGCGAACGGCGCGGATCAGCCGGATATCCGCAGCCACAACACGCTGGCATCGCTCGCACTTCTCGGCGCGCACGGCCTACTGACACATGCTGAGCAGCGCGTGCTCACCGAGGGATACGCCTTCTTGCGCACGATTGAACACCACCTGCAGCTGATGCATTATCAGCAGACCTACGCGCTTCCGGACGATGCCGAGGCGCTGGCATCGTTGGCCGCCCGGCTCGGGTTCACACGCAAGGAAGCGCGCGACGATTTCATCGCGCGATACCAGCAACACGGCGCCGCCATTCGCGGCGTCTACCGCCGCCATATCGAGGCCGAAGAAAGCCACCCGACTGCTGAAGCCGAAGAGCGGCTCGCCGGAAGCGCGATCCTGGAACGGCATGTGGCGCGCATGGCGCCCTCCTACGCACAGACTTTCGATGCGGCAGAAATTAGTCGGCACGCTGTCTTGAGTGGACGCCTTTCGGCAGATAACCTGGTGGAAATTGACGCCGTGCTACTCGATGACGGGCGCTGGCGCGTGACCATGGTGGGATACGATTACGTCGGCGAGCTCAGCCTGATTTGTGGGCTGTTGTTCGTGCACGGATGGAACATCGTTGATGGCCACGTGTTCACGTATGAGCCTACTGAGAAAGAAACCTCCCTCGGCACCGATGAAACGCCGCCGCAGGCGCACGACGAGCGCCGCTCCAGAATCGTGGACGTTTTCACTCTGAAGCGCGTGGCGGTGCTTGCCGGTAACGTGCCGGATGCAGACGATTGGGATGAGTATCGCCGCGAGTTGGCCGCGTTGATGGCGCGGTTGGAGGCAGGCGACCGGGAGGGCGCTCAGGGGGCGCTTGTGCGCCGGGTGGCGCGGACGCTGCGCGAGGTGCCTGAAGCGAGCGCACCGCTCTATCCCGTCGATATCAAGTTCGACAATCAGGTATCCGAACGCTACACAGTGCTAAACATTGCGGCCCCGGATACTCTCGGTTTCCTTTATGAGTTTGCCAACGCGCTGGCGCTCAATGGCGTTTATATCGCGCGAGTGGAAGTCGCCTCGGTGGGAGACCGCGTGCGCGATATTCTGTACGTCACCGATGCACGCGGCAGGAAAATCCTTTCCGAATCAAGGCGGCGCGAATTGCGCGCCGCCACTACGCTGGTGAAGCATTTCACGCACCTGTTGCCACGCTCTCCTAACCCCGAATCTGCGCTGCTGCACTTTCGCCAGTTCATTGCACGACTGATGGAGCGCCCCAGCTGGCCGGAGGAACTCGCCACGCTGGAGCGCCCGCGCGTTTTGGACGCGCTCGCCCGGCTTCTGGGTGTGAGCGATTTTCTCTGGGAAGATTTCCTGCGCATGCAGCACGATAACCTGCTGCCGGTGGTGCGTAATGTGGACGCCCTGACGGGCGCGAAATCGCGGCAGCAGCTCGGGGATGAGTTGGCGGTCGGCCTGCGCGCCGCGGATGGATGCGCCGCTAAACGGGTTGCTCTGAACGCTTTCAAGGACCGCGAGATGTTTCGCATCGACATGCGTCACATTCAAGGTGTCATCACCGAATTTGGCCAATTCTCTGCGGAGCTCTCCGATCTGGCGGAGGTGATTGTCCGCGCCGCGCATGAACTGTGCTGGGGCGAATTGCAGCCGCGGCACGGCCTGCCGCGAATGGATAACGGGACACCCTGCCCGCTGAGCGTGTGCGCGCTGGGAAAACTGGGCGGGCGCGAGTTAGGTTTCGCCTCCGATATTGAGCTGATTTTTGTCTACGGCGGAAGTGGCCAGAGCAGCGGGCCGGAGGAGATTTCCAACTCCGAGTTTTACGAGCATTTTGTGCAGCGCTTTGTGGAGACCATTCAGGCAAAGCGAGAAGGGGTCTTCGAAGTGGATTTGCAGCTGCGCCCGTATGGCAGCGGCGGCAGCATGGCGGTCATGCTACGGGCGTTTGAGCACTATTTCGCGCCGGACGGGCCAGCGTGGGATTACGAGCGCCAGGCGCTGCTGCGCCTGCGCCCGATTGCCGGCGACGCCGACCTCGGCAAGCGCCTGCTAACTTTGCGCGACGAATATGTGCACACCGGCGCGCAGTTTGACGTGGCCGCGATGCGCGCTATGCGCGAGCGCCAGCGCCGCCATCTGATCACTGCAGGAACCTTCAATGCCAAGTTCAGCGCCGGTGGGGTGGTGGACGTGGAATACCTGGTACAGGCGCTGCAGATAAATCATGCCCACAACGTTGACGGTTTGCGGCAGGCGAACACGCGCGAAGCCATGCAGGCGCTGCGTGCGGCCGATGTGCTCGCCGATGAGGATTTCGAGCAATTGCGGGACGCGCATCAGTTTTTGCGATTGCTGATAAACGCATTGCGCATGGTGCGCGGCAACTCGCGAGACCTTACAGTGCCGCCCGCCGGCAGCGAGGAATTTGCCTTTCTGGCGCGGCGCTTGCGCTACCAGAGCGACCTGGACACGCTGGCGACCGACGTCGCACGCCACTCGCACAACGTGCGCGAAATTAATACTCGCCTGCTAGGTTAGGGGAGGGCTGCCGGGGTGTGAGGACGCGCGTCCCCACACCCCGCGAGGTGTTTAAGCGTCGTAGTACAGTGTGAACTCGTGCGGGTGCGTACGCAGGCGCACCGGGTCCACCTCGTTTTCGCGTTTGTAGGCGATGTACGCTTCTATCAAATCCGGGGTGAATACGTCGCCTTTGAGCAGAAAATCATGGTCGGCCTCGAACTCGTCCAGCACCCCGGCCAACGAGGAGGGTACCTGCGGAATCTGGGCCAGCTCCTCCGGGGGCAGCTCGTAAAGGTCTTTGTCCATCGGCTCGCCAGGGTCGATGCGGTTCTGGACGCCGTCAAGGCCGGCCATCAACAGTCCGGCGCAGGCCAGATAAGGGTTGCAGGTTGGGTCGGGGGCGCGGAACTCAACCCGTTTGGCTTTCTCGCTTTTTGAATAGACCGGAATGCGGCAAATGGCCGAGCGGTTGCGCTGCGAGTATGCCAGGTTGACCGGTGCTTCGAACCCGGGCACCAGCCGCCGGTAGGAATTGGTAGTGGGGGCTGCGAGCGCCAACAGGGCTGGGCCGTGCTTAAGCAGCCCGCCGATGTAAAAACGCGCGGTCTCGGAAAGCCCCGCGTAGCCGGCTTCATCGAAGAAGACGTTGTTGTCATCCTTCCACAGGCTCTGGTGCACGTGCATTCCGCTTCCGTTGTCCTCATAAAGCGGTTTCGGCATGAATGTGGCTGTTAGGCCATGCCGCCTAGCCACGCATTTTACTAGGTATTTATACTTGAGTAGATTGTCGGCGGTGCGTAGCAGAGTGTCGTAGTGCAGGTCGATTTCGCTCTGTCCGGCTGTAGCGACCTCGTGGTGATGCACCTCCACCGGCACCCCTGCTTCTTCTAGGACAAGCATCATGTCACTGCGTACATCTTGCATGGTGTCGGCCGGCGGGCAAGGGAAATATCCCCGCTTGGGTGGTATCTGTGCACCTAGGTTGGGACCCAGATCCTCGCCGCTGTTCCACCAGGCTTCGCGACTGTCCACCGCGTAGAACGAGGAGTACGGCGTGCTTTCGTAGCGCACATCGTCGAAGATGAAGAACTCCGCCTCCGGACCCCAGTAGCTGATATCCGCGATGCCGGTCTGTTTCATGTAGGCAACCGCCTTCTTGGCCACATAGCGCGGATCGCGCGTGTATGGCTGCCGGGTGATAGGGTCATAGACATCGCAGATGATGGCCAGTGTGGGTGCCTCCAGCACCGGGTCCATGAACGCGGTGCTCGCATCCGGTATGAGCAGCATGTCGGATTCGTGAATCTCCTGGAAGCCGCGCACTGAGGAGCCATCGAAGCCGATGCCCTCATCGAAAAGCTCCGGGGTGAACTCGCGCGCGGGGATGCTGAAGTGCTGCCAGATTCCGAACAGGTCGGTAAAACGGATGTCCACAATCTTTGCGCCGCCCGCACTCGCGGCGGCAATGGCTTCCTGCGGGGTCTGTATGCCGGTTGTCATGGTCTGTTCGCTCCTTTTCTTGTTCTTGGTGTTTTACCTGCTCCGATTAATAGAGAAAACGCCCCTACGCATGCCAATGTGACTGCGCTGAAGGCGTCGTGGCCTCAGTAAATATGCTCGTGTTTTCGGCGCTCGCTGGCGACCGCGGGAGTGTACCACAGCTCGCCCCGTTTGGTCAAACGATCTGCGTAGAATCGCTCAACTTATCGCCAGCATAAGCCTGTAAACCATGCTCGCTGGTGTCGAGGCCCTCGCGCTCCTCCTGCTCAGTCACCCGCAATCCCATGGTGGCCTTGAGCACGCGGAAGAGCACATACCCTGTCAGCAGTGACCACAGCGTGACCGTGACCACGCCAATCAGCTGCGCGATTATTTGCGCACCGTCGCCGGCAATGAGACCGGAAACGCCATACGTCCCATCGGCAAAGATGCCGACTGCCAGCAGCCCCCACAGTCCGGCCGCCCCGTGCACCGAGACCGCGCCGACCGGATCATCGACCTTGAGTTTGTTCTCCACGAAACTGAGACTGGCCAGCATGACCACTGCCGCTACCGCGCCGATGACAACGGACGCCCATGGGGCGACGAACGCGCACGGTGCGGTGATGCCCACTAGCCCGGCGAGCGAGCCGTTGCAGGCGAGGGTTATATCGCCCTTCCCGGTCTTTCCCATGGAATAGTAGATGGCGACCACTGCTCCTGCCACCCCGGCGAGGAAGGTGTTCACTGCGATGACCGAAATACGCAACTCGGTGGCGGCCAGCGTGCTGCCGGCGTTGAACCCGAACCAGCCGAAAAAGAGCACGAAGGTGCCCAGCACCACATAGGCAAGGTTGTGACCGGCAATATGGCGCGCTTTTCCATCCGCGCCATATTTGCCCAGACGCGGGCCGAGCGCAGCTGCGCCTGCCAACCCGACGATGCCGCCGACGGCGTGTACCACGCCACTGCCGGCAAAATCCACCATACCCAGCGCCGCCAGCCATCCGCCACCCCACACCCAGTGGCCGAAAATAGGGTAGACCAGCGCCGTTACCAGAAAACTATAGGCGAAATAAGCGGTCACGCGCGTGCGTTCCGCCATTGCGCCGGAGACGATGGTGGCCGCGGTGGCGGCGAACACCATCTGGAAGAGCCAGAGCAGCAGCGTGTTGACGTCATAAGCCGCGCCGGTGAGGAAGAAGCCGGACAAGCCCAGCAGCGCGTTGCCCTCCTCGAGGCCGGGAGCCGCCCTCGAGCCGCCGAACATGAGCGCGAAGCCGAACATAAAGAAGGCCAGCCCGCCGATGCAAAAATCCATGAAGTTCTTGGTGAGGATGTTGACCGCGTTCTTGGCGCGCGTCAGCCCGGCCTCCACCAGACCGAAACCGGCCTGCATGAAGAAGACAAGGCAGGTGGCCAGCAGCACCCAGACGAAATTGACCGCTGCCGTGGGGTCGGCGGCGATTGTGGCTGTACCGTTGGGGTCCGGCTCTGCGGCAAGGGCCGGCAGCGCGCCGGCGGCCAGCACGATCAGCACGATCAGAATGGTGAGCAGACGGGCAGATTTGATGGTTTTCATTTTGTTCTCCTTTGTTTCTGTTAACTATAATCGCCCTCGCGCAGTATGTTCATTGCGGCGAAGGCGTCTTGGCCTCGCTGCACAAGTCCAATTAACTGAAGATGCCTTCCCGCGAATGTTCGCTCCGCGGTGAAGGCTTCCTGGCCTTGCGATGATGCGGTTGTGTTACTTACCGCGCGTTATGCGCTATCTTGCGTCGATTCTGCGGCGACCTGCCGCGCCCGGTGCATGCGCCCGGGCAGGATGACGAACAGGCCGAAAAGCGTCGCAAAACCGACTGCTCCGAAAAGTGCTTCCATATGTGTCTCTCCTTGTTAACGAAAATAGCCTTCGCGCAGTATGTTCATTGCGGCGAAGGCGTCTTGGCCTCGCTGCACAAGTCCAATTAACTGAAGATGCCTTCCCGCGAATGTTCGCTCCGCGGTGAAGGCGTCCTGGCCTTGCGGTGATGCGGTTGTGTTTCTTGCCGCGCGTTATGCGCTATCTTGCGTCGATTCTGCGCCGGTCTGGGGTACTCGGTGCAAACGCCCGGGCAGGATGACGAACAGGCCAAAAAGTGTGGCGAAACCGACCGCTCCGAAAAGTGCTTCCATATGTCTCTCTCCCTGTTAATAAAAAATCGCCTTCGCGCAGTATGTTCATTGCGGCGAAGGCATCTTGGCCCAGCGTATTTTCCGTTGTTGCACCGGTTTATATCACATTCGCCGGTTCTTGTCAAGTGTTTTGTTTACACTCCCACCACTGCGGCTCGCTGGCAGCCTGTGATCACGCCGATACGGCTCAAACGCGTTTGCGGGTTCTGGAGGCCGTGCGTGCGCGCGTGCGGTCGGTGGCGGGGGTGGGGTCACTGCGGCTGGCACTGGCGCGGGGCGCTACACGCGCAAAAGCGCGCCGCGTTGCGTTCCAATCACGCAGCAGGCGCGCGGCTAGGGCGCTGCCGGTCAGTTCGGCGTGGCGCGCTATCCACTCGCGAAGCTGTTTGGCTTGGGCGCTGCCGAGCGGGCTTGCTTGCACCAGTTCCCCGTTAAGGCGCTGCGCCAGGTTTTTTTGCGGGTCATGCACGAACGCCACACCGCCGGTCATGCCTGCGCCAAAGTTCTGACCGACCGTGCCGAGCACAATCACCGTGCCGCCGGTCATGTATTCGCAGCCGTGATCGCCCACGCCTTCCACCATTGCGAGAGCGCCGCTGTTGCGTACCGCGAAGCGTTCGCCCGCACGCCCGGCGATGAAAAGCTCTCCGGCGGTGGCGCCGTAGAGCACCGTGTTCCCGGCGAGGGTGGGGTGGGCGCCGCGGTATCCGTCCGGCGGGCAAATGATGATGCGCGCGCCGCCCAGACTCTTGCCTACGTAGTCGTTGGCCGCGCCGCGCAGGGTCAACTGCAGCCCGGGCGCGCCGTATGCGCCGAAGGACTGGCCCGCGCTGCCGTGGCAGACTACGCTCACAGCCCCATCCGCAAGGCCGGCGGCCCCGTGGCGGGAGACGATCTCCCCGGAGAGCCTGGCGCCGAAGGTGCGCGTGCGGTTGCTGGTGTTATATTGCAGCCGCAGCGGTGTGCCATTCTCGCCCTGCAGCGCAATCTCGGCGGCGGCGAGCAGTGCGCTGTTGTGCTCATCGAGCTGCCCGCCGGCGGGGTTGGGCGCGCCGGAGTAACTCCGGCTCTTACCCACCCCGCCGGCGGGCAGCTTGAGCAGCTCGCTCAGGTCGAGCTCCGGTTCTCCCTCGGCGCCTTTCAGTTTCTGCTGCAACATGCGCGTGCGTCCGACCGCATCCTGTAGGCTGGTCAATCCGAGTGCGGCCAGGCGCTCGCGCAGGTCCTCGGCGACAAAGTGCATGTAAGCCATCACCTGTTCGGGGGTGCCGGCGAACTTGGCGCGCAAATCTTGGCGCTGCGTGGCCACGCCCACCGGGCAGTTGTTGGTGTGGCAAGTGCGCGCCATCACGCAGCCCGCTGCGATGAGCGCGCTGGTGCCAAAGGAGAATTCGTCCGCGCCGAGCAGTGCCGCCATAAGCGCATCGCGCCCGGTGTAAAGGCCGCCATCGGCGCGCAGGCGCACGCGCCCTCGCAGACCGGCGTTGATGAGCATGCGCTGCGTTTCCGCCAGACCGATTTCCCAAGGGATGCCGACGTGTTTAATGGACGACCATGCCGCCGCGCCAGTGCCGCCCGAGCTGCCCGAAATGACGACGACATCCGCCCCGGCCTTGGCTACGCCGATAGCGATGGTGCCCTCCCCGGCCTGCGCCACCAGTTCCACCGAGATTGTGGCGCGCGGATTGACCTGGCGCAAGTCGAAGATGAGCTGGGCGAGGTCCTCGATGCTGTAAATGTCGTGGTGCGGCGGCGGAGAAATGAGAGCAACGCCGCGCTGAGCGTGGCGGATGGTGGCAATCTCAGCCGTCACCTTGTGACCGGGCAGGTGGCCGCCCTCGCCCGGCTTGGCGCCCTGCGCCATTTTAATCTGCAACTCATCCGCCGCCATCAGGTAAAGCGGGGTGACGCCGAAGCGGCCGGAGGCGATTTGCTTTGCACGGCTGTTGCGCTCGTCACCGTAACGCGCTGGGTGTTCTCCGCCCTCGCCGGAGTTGCTGCTGGCACCCAGACGGTTCATGGCTACCGCCAGCGTCTCGTGCACCTCCGATGAAAGCGAACCGTGTGACATGGCCGCGACCGAAAAGGTGCGCACGATTTCCTCGCGCGGCTGGATTTGCTCCAACGGCAGCGGCGCGCGCGTGAGTGGTTTCGCTTCCATCAGGTCGCGCACGTTTATCGGCGGGCGCAAGCGTACCGAATCGACGAAATGGCGGAAGTGCGCGTAGCCGCCGGCGAAGTTCCCGTTCAGCGCGCCCGGAGTGCGCACCGCGCGGTGCAGCGTTTTCACCGTCTCGGGCGCGAACGCGTGCAGTTCTCCGCCGCGCTTGAATTTATAATATCCGGGCGAGGGCAGCGCGGATTGCTCGCCATACGCGAGCACGTGCCACATCAGCGGGATGCGCGTGATATCCTCCAGCGTGGCCCCCCCCAGATGCGCCGCTGTTCCGGGGAAATAGCGCTGTATCAATTCGTCATCTAGGCCGACGCTCTCGAATATCTGCGCGCCGCAGTAAGCGTCCACCGTGCTGATGCCCATTTTGGACATTATGCGCAGTAGACCCTTCTCGAGGGCGGCGAGGAGGTTCTGGCGCGCGCGTTCTGCGTCGAAGCCTTCCCGCATCAGCGTGGGCACCACATGCAGTGCTAGGTACGGGCAGACTGCGTTGGCGCCGTACCCAATCAGCGTGGCGAGATGGTGCACATTGCGCGGCTCGCCGCTGTCCACAATCAGGCTGACGTGTGCGCGCATGCCAGCGCGCAACAGATGGTGATGCACGGCGCTGACGGCCAGCAGCGCGGGCAGCAGCGTGCGCTGCGCGTCCACGCCGCGGTCGCTGAGTACGAGGAGCCGGCAGCCGGCGTTGGTGGCCTCCAGCGCCGCGCGCTGCAACTCCTGTAGCGCGGCCGGCAGGCCCTCCGCGCCGGCTGAAAGGTCCCACAGCGTGGAGAGCGTGCGTGCCGGTACCTGCCGCTGGCGCTGTAGCGCGCGCAGTTCAGCGGGCAGCAGTACTGGGCTGCGCAATTCGAGCGGGCGCGTGTTCTGCGCGCCGTCCTCCAGAATGTTGCCGTGCGCTCCGAGGCGCATGCGCAGAGACATGACCACGCGTTCGCGCAGCGGGTCGATGGGCGGGTTGGTCACTTCGGCGAAGCGCTGGCGGAAAAAGTTGAAAAGCGGCCGCGGCTTCTCGCTCAGTACTGCTGGCGGGGTGTCGTCGCCCATCGAGCCGGTAGGTTCCTTTGCGTTCTCACCCATTGGGCGCAACGCGTAAACCACGTCGTCGCGCGTGTAGCCGAAGGCCAGCAGCCAGTGCTTGAGCGCGGGCGCAGCCTCGTCGGTGGCTGGTCGCGGGCGCGACCGGCGGCTCCGGGCCGTGGCGGTCGGCAGCCATTTGCCGTATGGTTGCGCGGCGGCCAATGTCGATTTAATCTGGGAGTCCAGCTGCAGCTCGCCGTTGCGTGTGTCCACTGCCAGCATCTGGCCAGGACCGAGTTTGCCGATGCGTGTCAGTTCCTCCACTGGCAGCGGGATTGCGCCGAATTCCGAGCAAGCGTACACAATCCCGGAGCGGCTCTCCGCGAAGCGCAGCGGGCGCAGGCCGTTGCGGTCGAGGCTGGCGCCGATCAGCGCGCCGTCGCTGAAAATTACGGCGGCGGGCCCGTCCCATGGCTCCTGCAAGTGGGAATGATAAGCGTAGAAATCGCGCACGGTCGACTGCAACTCGGCCTGTCTTTCCCATGCCATGGGCAGCAGCATGGCGAGAACGTGGCGCAGGTCGCGCCCGGCATGGTGCAGCAGCTCGGCGTAGTTGTCCAGCATGCCCGAATCGCTGCCGCGCAGGTCAATCACGGGCGCAAGGCTCTCGGGGTTGAAATCGGGTTCTGCCTGCATCAGCGCAGCGCGCGCCTGCGCCCAGGCGATGTTGCCTTGAATAGTGTTGATTTCGCCGTTGTGGCAGAGCACGCGCAACGGTTGCGCGCGCTCCCACGAGGGCAGTGTGTTGGTGCTGTAGCGCTGGTGAAAGACCACAGACGAGACGGCGAAATCGGCGGCACCGAGGTCCGGGTAAAACGCGCTTACCTGCGGCGCGTGCAGCAGGCCCTTGTAGACTACGGTGCGGCTGGAGAGCGAGACCACATAGTCCGGCCACTCGTGCTGTACGAACCGACGCTCGATTTCCTTGCGCGCCAGAAAGAGCCGCCGCTCAAACTGCTCCGCGCTTACCCCCTGCGGGCGCGCCACGATGAGCTGGCGGATGAGCGGAATGCGCGCGCGCGCCTGCGCGCCGAGCACGTCCGGGTTGATGGGCGGCTTGCGCCAAGCCTCCGATGAGATACCCTGCCGGGCGAGAGCTGCGCTGATGGCCTGCTCTGCCAGTTCTGCAGAGGCTGGGCGCAGGAAAAAGACGCCCACAGCCAACCGCTCGGCGGGGATAGTTTTGCCGGTCAGTTGCGTCAGTTCGCGCTCAAAGAAGGGTGTGGGAATCGGGGTGAGCACGCCGGCGCCGTCGCCGGTTTTGTTGTCGGCGTCAAGGCCTCCGCGGTGCTGCAGGTTCACCAACCCGGTTAGCCCCAGTCGCAGCAGCTCGGTGGTGACGTTCCCGTGGCGGTCGGCCACAAAGCCGATGCCGCAGGCGCCGCGCTCGATGGCACTTGCTAGGGGTAGTTCTCTCGCGGGGAGGTATTCGCTGCTCATCTTTCTTCCTGCTATATTGCCGGAGTATTCAATCCCGGGGCATTTCTCAGCGCTGCGGGCACAGGGTTGCCTACCATTCTAACATAATTTTCACATCGGCGACCACCTGCGCGCTTGCGGTACAATATCGGCCAGTGAAAAATGATGCTATCGGTTCTGATTGCCAGCGCCCTGGTCTTCGATTTCCTCAACGGGTTTCACGACAGCGCCAATCTGGTGGCGACTATGATTGCCTCGCGCGCGGTCTCGCCGCGACGCGCACTGGCGATCGCCGCCGCAGCCGAATTCGCAGGACCATTTCTCTTCGGTGTGGCAGTGGCCGTTGCGGTGGGCAAGGGACTGCTCGACCCGGCCGCGGTCACGCTGCCGGTGGTTCTGGCAGCCGTGTGGGCCGCCATCGGCTGGAACCTGCTGACATGGCATTTCGGATTGCCGTCCTCCTCCTCGCATGCTCTGGTGGGTGGGCTGCTGGGGGCAGCGGTGCTGGCCGGCGGCTGGCGCGTGGTGCAGTTGCAGGGTTTGTACATAGTGCTGCTGGCGCTGTTTCTCTCGCCGGTGTTGGGGCTTTTGGCCGGATGGCTGACAATGCGACTGGTGCTTTTTCTGGCGCGCGGGGCCACGCCGCGCATCAACAGTTTTTTCAAGCGCGCGCAAGTGTTGACCTCCATCGGGCTGGCGCTCAGCCACGGCAGTAACGACGCGCAGAAGACGATGGGAATCATCACGCTCGGGCTGGTGGTCTCAGGGGCGGTGGATTCATTCCGCGTGCCGCTCTGGGTGGTGGTGGCCAGCGCGGGCACAATCGCGCTCGGAATCGCCAGTGGTGGATGGCGTCTTATTCGTACGCTGGGCGCACGCATCTACCGAATCCGGCCGGTTCACGGTTTTAGCTCGCAAATCAGCGCGGCTGGAGTGATAATGGCCGCGGCGCTGGCGGGCGGCCCGGTCAGCACCACTCACGTGGTCAGTTCGGCTATCATGGGGGTCGGCGGAGCGGAGCGCCCCGAGCGCGTGCGCTGGGGCGTGGCCGCTGAGATGGTGCGCGCCTG
>MPLZ02248466.1_pt1 | contig 13670 bp, 14 predicted proteins | sample 1617311 | NCBI WGS metagenome assembly MPLZ02 (sample SAMN05944806, study PRJNA350692) | marine metagenome | biome: marine; feature: ODZ; material: water; isolation source: 160 m water sample filtered on 0.2 um supor filter | place: Pacific Ocean | collected 2012-04-08 | depth 160m m | reverse complement strand
GGCGCGGCTTTCCGAAGCCTCGACGACGGTTCCCTGAAGCTGCGGTGCCTCGACCGAGACGACGCGCACGGCCAGCGCGGGGCCGGTCTCGGGTTGGGCCTCGACGATGGCCTCGCGGGCCAGCGGTACGGGCGCGGCAGGAGGCGGAGCGTCGGTGGTGGCAACGGTGATCCGCGCGCCCGGCTCGGCGCCGCTAACGGCCAACTCGATGCGGCCCGAGGCCGTCTCGATCACGGCGCTACTTTCCGTGGCCGTGACGACGGTTCCCTGAAGCTGGGGCGCTTCGACCGAGACGACGCGCACGGCCAGCGCGGGGCCGGTCTCGGGTTGGGCCTCGACGATGGCCTCGTGGCTCAGCGGAACGGGCGCGGCAGGCGGCGGGGCGTCGGTGGTGGCAACAGTGATCCGCGTACCCGGCTCGGCGCCGAACAGGGCCAACTCAAGCCGGCCCGAGGCCGTCTCGACCGTGGCGCGGTTTTCTGAGGCCTCGATGACTGTGCCCTGAAACCACGGCGCCTCGAGCGATACCACACGCAGCACCAGCGGCTGGCCACTGCCAACGATCTCGGCGGCGACCTGGCGGCCGGGAACCAGGGGCTCCGGGGTGGCCGGCTGTAGGGCGCGGTGCACCCCGGCATCGCGGCTGATGACGTCCAGCTGCAGGCCCTGACCGACCTTGGCCTCGGCCGCCAAGTCCAATTCCCCGATCGGCGTCTCAATCCGCGTGCGTCCTTCAGCCGAAGCCACCACCCGTCCAGCCAGCCGTGGCGGCTCGCCGGTGCTGTCGGAGATCGAAACAATGCGCAGCGTCAGGGATTCCTGCGGCGCCACGATGGTGCGGCCCAGGGTCAGAGCCGTCTCGGCCCGTGCCGCAACCAGTGAACCCAACTCGGTCGTGGCCGACGCCGTTGGATTTGCTGGGTCCGGTGGTGGGGCTACCACCTCCGCCTCGATGCGGGCTCCCAGCGCCGCCCCCGTCAGCGCCAGGGTGAGGCGGCCAGCCGGGGTTTCGATCACAGCCCGGTGTGCAGCGCTATCCACTACGGTGCCCAGAAGGCGTGGCGCCGGCGGCTCGATGGTATTGATGCGCAGGGCAAGGTCGGTGCCGGCGGCGAAGCTTGACTGCCCGACTTTGATTTCCGTCTCGGCCCGGACGGCCACCACGGTTTGTGGAACCAGCGGTGCCGCTGCCGCTGCCCTCGGCGGCGCCTCGGGCACGGTCTCGGCCACCACCCGGGTACCCAGCGGCAGCGGCGCCGAAAGCGCCAGGCTGAGGCGTCCCGATGGCGTCTCGATCACGGTGCGTTTTTCGCCTACCTCGACGACCGTGCCTCGAACTTCGGGTACCGGCACCTCGACTGCGACGACAGGCGCGGCGCTGGCGGCAGTGGATTCGGGTTCCGTGGCGGTAGCGGCGAGGCGGTTTTCCGCCGCCTCGACGACGGGCCCTTGAATCCGCGGGGTCTCGACCGAGACGACGCGAACGGTCATCGCGATGCCGGATTCGGGCTTTTTCGCCGCGACGATGGCGTCGCGGGCCAGCGGCGGCGGTACTGCTGGCGCTGGCGCCTCGGTAGTGGCAACGGCGAGGCGCATCCCCGCCTGGGCGCCCCTGACGGCCAACTCGAGCCGGCCCGAGGCCGTCTCGAGCGTGGCGCTGTTTGCCGCGGCCTCGACGACCGTTCCCTGGATTTGCGCTTCCGGGGTCTCGGCCGTTTCGCCCGGCGGCAATTCCACTGCAACCACCCGCACCTCGATGGCGGATCCCGCGCTCAGGCCGAGACGCGGGCCGCTATGTGGTCCGCTTTGTGGCCCGCTTTCAGCCGCCGCGGGCGTGGCGATGACGGTGCCGCCGAGGGTTGTGCCGGGCCTCGGAGGGGCGGTGGTTTCGCGGGGCGCGGTGGCGACGCTTTCCAGCATCACCGGCGTCGAACGCGGCTCGCCGTTGACCGACAGCAGTTCGCCTGCACGCCCGCTTGCAATGAAACGATGCGCAACTCGACGGCATCGCCGGGGGCTACCTTGACCTCGCCGACCAGGCGATGCGCGCTGGCCACCGTCTCGACCACCAACTCGCCGCTGCCACCGCTCACCGTGCCACTGACGGTGCCGCGCAGGACGGCGCCGGGAAGCAGGCCGCTCAGCGCCGTCGAGAGTTTCTCTTGCGGTTTGGCGGCGCTTTCAGGGACTTCGGCCGCCGGCTGGCGCTGCGTCTCGTCGCCAGTTTGGCGATCGCCGGACAGGGGAGCCGGCGAGCCGGGAGGCGTGGTTCCCGGAGGGGGCGCCCCCGGCGGGGTGGAGCTGGGCGGCGCCGGTGGCAGGGGCGGGGCCGTGCTCATAATCGAGCCTTAATCGACAGGCAGGAAGATGAAATTGAAGACATAATCCTGGCGCCGGGCCGGGGCCCGGTGGTGGGCTTCGGGGGAGAAGCGGGATAGTTCGCAAAGCATGCCGCCGATCAGGGTCAGCCCCTGGTAGCCGTAGGCCGTGACGGCCGCCAGGGAGTCCTCGATGGCCCGGCCGCTGTGGGTTTCCTCGATCTCGATCAACAGCACCGGACGATCCCGGGTGATGGTCTCGGCGGCCCCGGCCAGCACCGCTAGCTCGTGGCCTTCGACGTCGATCTTGATGAAGCCGATGTCCTCGAGCCCCTCGTCGTCGAGGCGCCGGCTTTCGACCGCCAGCTCGCCGTAGTCCTGCCCCGCCTTGGCCGGCGCCAGGGTGGCGCGCTGGTTGGAGTAGCTCGAGCCGCTGCCGGGCACCCTGAGGGTGGCGGTTTCGCTCCGGTCCGAAAGCGCCACGGGCTTGAGCGTGACGTTGCCCTGGACACCCCGGGCCAGGATGCGGAAGATCTTGGGATTGGGCTCATAGGCGTAGACGTGGCGGGAATGGCGCTGCAGCCAATACGTATAGACGCCCTTGTTGGCGCCCACGTCGATGCTGGCCCGGTGGGCATCGCAGAGGAAGGGCAAAAGCGCCAGTTCGGCCTCGCCACGGCGGCGTTCGCGGTGCGCCCGGAAGCGGCAGTAGAGCCTGGGCGGCAGCAGCGCGCCAAGCAGCCGTTCCTCGAGGCTCGAGGGTGGCTGCCAGGCGGCGGGCGCGGCGCGGTCGTCGTTCATCGCCCAATGTTATCACAGGGTGTCAGACCCTGCGGCGGGGATCGTTTGGGGGTGATTTCAATCACCGTCAATTTGCTGTAGACAGGGCCTGGGCCCGGATGCCTGTGGGAGGGAGCTCGGGGCGGCAAAGCATGGTTGAAGCCTGATGTCCGAGAGCGAACAAACCGTCCTGGTGGTCGACGACGAGAGTCTCAACATCGATCTCATCGAGGCCATCCTGAGCGCGGAGTGCAACGTCGTCAGTGCCGCCAACGGCGGCGAGGCACTGGATTTCGCGGCCGCTGAAAACCCGGACCTTATCCTGCTCGACATCATGATGCCGGCCATGGACGGCTACGAGGTCTGCCAGCGCCTCAAGTCCGACCCCCTTGACCAGCGACATTCCCGTGGTCTTTCTCACCGCGCTGGGCAGGATCGAGCAGGAGGTCAAGGGCCTGGAGATGGGCGCCATCGACTACATCGCCAAGCCCATCAATCCCGAGATCGTCAAGATGCGGGTACGTAACCATCTCGAGCTCAAGCGCCATCGCGACACCCTGAAGACCTTGTCGCTGCGCGACGGCCTGACACCGGCATTGCCAACCGCAGTGCCTTGGACGAGTTCCTCGACCAGGAATGGCGGCGCGCCTTGCGTAACGAGGCCTGGCTGTCGCTGCTGATGATCGACATCGACCACTTCAAGCTGTTCAACGACAACTACGGCCATGGCGCCGGCGACGACTGCCTGATCCGTGTCGCCCGGGCCCTCGAGGCGGCGCTGAAACGGCCGGCCGACCTCTGTGCCCGCTATGGCGGCGAGGAGTTCGCCTGCGTGCTGCCGGAAACCGATGCCGAGGGCACCGCCATAATGGGCGCGGCGCTATGCCGGGCGGTGAGTGATCTGCACCTCGAGCACGAATATTCCCCGGCTGGTGACAGCGTCACCGTCAGCGTGGGCGGCGCCAGTTTCAAGCCCGCCGCCGGCAACGACCCGAGCGGGCTGCTGGAGAGCGCCGACGGCCAGCTTTACGCCGCCAAAAGCGCCGGGCGCAATCGCAGCTTCTGCACCACCGCCGGCTCCTGACAGAGACAAGCGAGGGGCGCGCGGGTGTACCGGCTGGAAACCATTGCCGAGGATTTCTTCTTCATCCAGTTCACCAACGTGGCCTGGCCGGCCTCGGCCAACATTCTCGTGATTGTCGATGACGATGGCCTCAACCTGGTGGATGCCGGCCTCAACGGCGGCGAGACCGCCATCGTGCTGGAGAAATGCGTGGCCGAGCTCGGCTTCGGGCTGGCCGACATCCACAGCATCTACCTCACCCACGGCCACACCGATCACGTCGGCGGCGTCAACTTCGTCAAGCGCTTCGCGGCGCCACGGGTTTTCATCCCGCCCGGCTCCATGGCCGAGGCCTGCGACCCCAAGGTCCAGGAGAACGCCGTGCTGCCGGATTTCGTGCGCACCATCGCGCCCCGGCTCGAGCATTACGATATTCTCGATAATTTCCGCCGCTCCTGTGGCGACTGGGTGCTGGATGGCGAGGAACTCGAGCCCCTCGAGGAGGGCCTCGAGGTGGCTATCGGGCGCTACCGCTTTTGCCTTTACCACACGCCGGGCCACGATGCCGGCCTGACGGTGTTCCATGAGCCCGACCGGCGCATCCTGGTGACCGGCGATCTCTTGCGCGCCTCGCCGCCGGGCAATTCGCTGCCCTGGTATTCCTCCAGCGGCGGCGGCGTGGTGCCCTACCTCGAAAGCCTCGAGCGTGTCGCCAAGCTCGAGGTTGAACGGGCCTTTCCCGCCCATGGCGCGCTGAATGGCGATTTCGCGGTCCAGGTGGAAAAGACCCGGGGTTTTCTGGTGCGCCGCGAGGAACGCATTCTCGAGGAACTATCGCAGGGGCCCCGCACCTGCGAGCAGCTCGACGTGCTGCTCTACAGCCCCATGGCGCTGGAGGTCTGTCCCTGGTATTCCAGCACTACCGAGGCCCACCTCGCCCGCCTCGTCGAGCAGGGCCGCGTGGCCCGCGAGGAACTTGAATATCGTTTGGAAAATGGCGCCTCGCGCCCCTTGCAGCAAGGAGCAGCCGATGACTGAGAATCGTGAACTTTGGCAGTGGAGCGCCTGCGACCTGGCTCAGGCCATCCGCGACAAACGGCTCTCGTGCCAGGATGCCGTGGGCAGCGTGGTTGAACGCATCCGGGCCGAAAACGGCGAGATCAACGCCATCGTCGACGACCTCACGGAAGAGGCCCTGGCCGAGGCCGCCGGGCACGACAGTATTTTGGCCGCCGATGGCCCGCTGGGCCCGCTGCACGGCGTGCCGGTGACGATCAAGGAAAACGTCGACCAAGCGGGCCGCGCCACGCCCAACGGCGTCGCCGCCTTTGCCGGCGTCATCGCGCCCGACGATGCGCCGGTGGTGCGGAATTTGCGAAATGCCGGGGCCATTGTCGTCGGCCGCACCAACACGCCCGAGTTCTCCTTCCGCGCCACCACCGACAATCCGCTGCACGGCCGCACCATCAATCCCTGGGACGAGACGCGCTCGCCCGGCGGCTCGTCCGGTGGGGCCGCGGCGGCCACGGTGATGGGCTTCGGCCCCATCGCGCACGGCAACGACATCGGCGGCTCGCTGCGCTTTCCCTCCTTCGCCTGCGGCACCGCCACGGTGCGGCCGACCCAGGGCCGGGTGGCCGCCTACAACCCCTCGGCGCCCGAGGAGCGCGGCCTTTTGGCCCAGCTCATGTCGGTGCAGGGCGCCATCGCCCGCGAGGTGCGCGACGTGCGCCTGGCCATGGAGGTGCTGGTGCGACCCGATGCCCGCGATCCCTGGCACGTGCCGCTGCCCTTTGGTGGCCCACCGCCGCCATCGCCCATCAAGGTGGCGGTGACGCGCAATGCGCATGGCTATGCCATAGATCCGCTGATCACGGCCGCCGTCGACCGCGCCGCCGGGGTGCTGAGCGACGCCGGATACGCCGTCGAGGAGACCGAGCCGCCGCTGATGCCGGAGATCGCCGAGGCCTGGCGAACCAACACCATGGGCGAGGTCAAGCTGCTGATGGACCCGGCCATCCGCCAGTTCGGCAGCGAGACCATCCAGCGCATGTTCGACGAATACTATGAACTGATGGTCCCGGCCGAGCCTCCGGCACTGATCCGCGCCCTGGCCGATCGCACCCGCCTGACCCGGGCCTGGAACCTCTTTCTCGAGGACTATCCGCTGGTGTTGACGCCTTTCCTGATGCGAACCCTCTATGGCTGGAACGAGGACGCCCAGGGCCCGGAATACATCAGGGACATCTTCGATGCCGCCATCTACAGCTTTGGTATGAATTACTTGGGGCTGCCGGCCGCCGTGGTGCCGACGGGACTCGAGGGCGGCTGGCCGCTGGGCGTGCAGATCATCGGCCGGCGTTTTCGCGAGGATCTTTGCCTCGATGCCGCCGAGGCCATCGAGCGCAGCACCGGCGTGCTGGCGAACACGCTGTGGCGACAGCGCGGTTGACTGGGGCCTGGCCGGAGTGCGGAAAAGTTGACAGGATGGTGGTCCCGTCCCCCCCAATCCACGGATCCCACCATGAGCGATAAGCTTTACGAGCCCTGCAGCTTCGGCACCCTGAAGTGTCCCAACCGCCTGGTGATGGCGCCCATGACACGCTACAAGTCGCCCGGCGGCGTGCCCGGCCCCGACGTCGCGGCCTACTACCGCCGCCGCGTCGAAGGCGGCACCGGCCTGATCATTACCGAAGGCACCACGGTCGATCACGCCGCCGCCTCGGGCAGCGCCGACATCCCGCGCTTTCACGGCGACGATGCCCTGGCCGGCTGGCAACATGTGGTCAATGAGGTGCATGACGCCGGCGGCGTCATCATGCCCCAGCTCTGGCACCACGGCACCATGCGCAAGCCGGGCACCGGCGCCCATCCCGACGAGCCCAGCGTCGGGCCCTCGGGGCTCCTGTTGCCGGGCAAGGAACGCGGCCGGGCCATGACCCAGGCCGACATCGACGACATCGTCGAGGCCTTCGCCAAGGCAGCCGGCGAGGCCCAGCGTCTGGGTTTCGACGGTGTCGAGCTGCACGGCGCGCATGGTTATCTCTTGGACCAGTTCTTCTGGGAGGGCACCAACCAGCGCGACGACGACTATGGCGGCGACCTGGTCAAACGCACGCTTTTCAGCGCCCAGATCACCGCCGCGGTGCGCGCCCGGGTGGGGCCGGACTATCCCATCGTGCTGCGCTTTTCGCAGTGGAAGCAGCAGGATTTTCCGGCCAAGTTGGCGCAAAATCCGGCCGAGTTGGAGGCTTTCCTGGCGCCGCTGATAGAGGCCGGGGTCGACATCTTCCACTGCTCGACGCGGCGCTTCTGGTTGCCCGAGTTCGAGGGCTCCGACCTCAACCTGGCCGGCTGGACGCGCCAGATCAGCGGCAAACCGACCATCACCGTGGGCAGCATCGGATTGGACGACGACTTCATCAACACCTTCACCGAGGGCGAGGCCAAGGTGACCAAGATCGACGAGTTGCTGGCGCGGTTGGAACGCGAGGAATTCGACCTCGTCGCCGTCGGCCGTATCCTCATCACCAATCCGACCTGGCCGCAGTTGGTGCGCGAAGGCCGCTACGATGAGATCCTGCCGTATACCAAAGACGCGTTGGCGACGCTGCATTAGCAGCCAAATAATCCTGCGCCGCGCTATCCCAGCCTTTTCCCCTGGCGGCCGGCCAGGTCCTGGATGAATTGCCAGGCCACGCGGCCCGAGCGGGCGCCGCGGGTGGCGGCCCATTCGATGGCTTGCGGGCGCAGCGTCGCGGCGTCGCCGGCCAGGCCGTAATGCTCGGCGTAGCCCCCGATCATGGTCAGGTACTGCTCCTGGCTGCAGCCATGGAAGCCGAGCCAAAGGCCGAAACGGTCCGAGAGCGAGACCTTTTCCTCCACCGCCTCGGCCGGATTGATGGCGGTCGAGCGTTCGTTCTCGATCATGTCGCGGGGCATCAGGTGGCGGCGGTTGCTGGTGGCGTAGAAGATAACGTTTTCCGGCCGGCCCTCGATGCCGCCCTCGAGCACCGCCTTTAGCGACTTGTAGCTGGTGTCCTCGCTGCCGAACGAAAGATCGTCGCAAAACAGCAGGCAATGCCTGGTGCTGTCGGCGCATAGATGCAAAAGCCGGGGCAGCGAGGGAATGTCCTCGCGGTGGATCTCGACCAGTGCCAAGGCGCCGGCCGTTTCGGCATTGATGGTGGCGTGCACGGCCTTGACCAGCGACGACTTGCCCATGCCGCGGGCGCCCCAGAGCAGCGCGTTGTTGGCCGGCAGGCCCTGGGCGAAGCGGCGCGTGTTGTCGAGCAGGATGTCGCGCACCTGGTCGATGCCGTGCAGCAATTCGAGCTCTACCCTGTTGATCTCGGGCACCGGTTCGAGCCGGCCGCTTTCGGCGCGCCAGATGAAGGCCTCGGCCGAGGCCAGGTCGACGGTCTCACCGGGCGGCGGCGACAGCCGCTCGAGGGCGTCGGCGACGCGCTGTAGCAGGGGGGTAAGGTCGGGGTCGGTCATTTTGGCGTGATCTCGAAATGGCGGGCGGAATAGGGCCGGACCAGGGCCGCGAGACCTTAGCCCGGATTTCTCCCCTGGTCACGGCCTGCGTCGTGCCCAGGTGATGCGATCCGCAAGGAGAAGTCCGAAGAGCGTAGCGGGGCTACGGTCTTCGGACTTCGACGTAGCGGGCGCGCGCCTGGGCGCGATCCTTCGGGCGTCGCTGTGGCGCCGACAGGATGCGTCGAGCTGCTTGCCCGATGTCCCCACATCGCGCGGCGCAGCTCTCCTACCCTGTCGACGCCACAGCGCCGCGCAGGCCATGACCAGGGGAGAAATCCGGGCTGACACAAGCCGAACCGCCGTCAACCGCGCCGCCACCAGAGACCGCTTGCAAAGCGCCGGGCTGGCGCTATAGTCCGGCCAATCTCGCGGCTCCAGTCCAGGGGATTCAGATGTTTATTTCACCGGCCTACGCCCAGGCCGCCGGTGGTGGCGGCTTCGATATCACGGCGATCATGCCGCTGGTCCTGATCTTCGCGGTCTTCTATTTCCTGCTTATCCGGCCGCAGCAAAAGAAGGCCAAGGAACACCGCGCCATGATCGGTGCGGTGCGCCGCGGCGACACCGTGGTCACCGGTGGTGGCCTGATCGGCAAGGTCACTAAGGTCAACGAGAACGACCGCCTGATCGTCGAGTTCGGCGAGGCCGACAGCAAGATCAAAATGGAGGTGGTGGGCTCGACGCTCTCCACCGTGATGGCCAAGAGCGAACCGGCCGCGGCCAACGCGCCCGGCACCGACGCTGCGGCCTCGGCGACCCAGTCGCAGCCCAGCGGCAGCCTGCTGGGCATGCTGTTCGGCAGGAAAAAGTCCGACTAGGGTTTTCCCCTCACCCGGATGCGCAGCTTTCCCACCTGGAAGATCGTCCTCGTCGCCGTCCTCTGCCTTGGCGGCGTGGTGCTCTCGTTGCCCAATTTCCTCAGCCGCCAGAGCGCCGACAGCCTACCCGTCTGGTTGCCGCATTTGCAGGTCAACCTGGGTCTCGACCTGCAGGGCGGCTCGCACCTGCTGCTCGAGGTCGACGTCCAGGCGGTGATCAAGGAACGCCTGGAATCGCTTATCGATGCCAGTCGCTCGGCTTTGCGCAAGGAACGCATCGGCTATACCGGCCTGGGCTTGCGTGATGGCACCTCGATCGGCGTGCGCATTCGTGAGGGCGACAAGTTCGAGCGTGCCCTCGAGGTCATCAAGGACCTGGGCACGCCGCTGGCGCCCAGCCTCTTCGGCGGCGGTGGCGGCGGCAACGACATCGAGGTGGTCGAGGCCGGCGCCGGCCTGATCACCGTGACGCTCACCGAGGCCGCCATCAACGACCGCAAGCGGGCGGCGGTGGAACAATCCATCGAGATCGTGCGCCGCCGCGTCGACGAGGTGGGCACCCGCGAGCCCACCATCCAGCGCCAGGGCGAGGAGCGCATTCTCATTCAACTTCCCGGCGTCAAGAACCCCGACCGCATCAAGCGGCTGCTGGGCAAGACCGCCAAGATGGTGTTCCGCCTGGTCGACCAGACGACCACGGTCTCGGATGCCAAGCGCGGCCGTCTGCCGCCGGGCTCGGAATTGCTCGATGACGATGCCGAACGCACGGCGGCGGGAGGTCCCGTGCAGTACGTGGTGCGCAAGCGCGTCATGGTCTCGGGCGAATCGCTGGTCGACGCGGCGCCCACCTACGACCAGGGCCGGCCGGTGGTCAGCTTCCGCTTCGACGCCGTCGGGGCCAAGCGCTTTGGTGACGCCACCAAGGCCAACGTCGGCCGTCCCTTCGCCATCGTGCTCGACAACCGGGTCATCAGCGCGCCGGTGATCCGCGAGCCCATCCTGGGCGGCTCGGGCATCATCAGCGGCCGCTTCAGCGTGCAGGAAGCCAACGATCTGGCGGTGCTGCTCAGGGCCGGCGCCCTGCCGGCGCCCTTGAAGATCCTCGAGGAGCGCAGCGTCGGGCCCGACCTGGGCGCCGATTCGATCCGCGCCGGCAAGATCGCCAGCATTTTCGCCTTCCTCCTGGTGATGGTCTTCATGGTGGCGGCCTATGGCCTCTTCGGCATCGTCTCGGACGTGGCGCTGTTGGCCAACCTCTTTCTCATCGTCGGCGGGCTTTCCGTACTCCAGGCCACGCTGACCTTGCCGGGCATCGCCGGTATCGTGCTGACCATCGGCATGGCGGTGGACGCCAACGTGCTGATCTTCGAGCGCATCCGCGAGGAAATGCGCACCGGCAAGACGCCCTTCGCGGCCATCGAGGCGGGTTACAAAAAGGCGTTGACCACCATCATCGACGCCAACGTCACCACCCTGATCGCGGCTGTGCTGCTGCTCATCTTCGGCTCGGGGCCGGTCAAGGGCTTCGGCGTCACGCTGGCCATAGGCATCGCCACCTCGATGTTCACGGCAATCCTGCTGACGCGCCTGTTGATCACCATCTGGATGCACCGGCGCCGGCCCACGGCGTTGCCGTTGTAGGGGGGCGGAGCATGTACAAGCTGCGCCTCGTCCCGGCCCGGACCAGCATCCCCTTTTTGCGTTTCCGCCTCATGGCCTTCGCGCTTTCGGGCTTTTTGGCGCTGGCTTCGGTGGTTCTCTTCCTCACCTTGAACCTCAACTACGGCATCGACTTCCGGGGCGGTATCTTGATCGAGGTACGCACGCCCGAGGTGGCCGAGATCGGCCGCATGCGGGGCGCCCTTTCGGGCCTGGGGCTGGGCGAGGTGGCCTTGCAGGAATTCGGCGACCCGCGCGACGTGCTGATCCGGGTCGAACGCCAGGCCGGCGACGCCACGGCCCAGCAGCGCGCCGTCGAAATGGTCAAAAAGGCGCTCGACCGCGAGATCGGCACCGGCATCAGCTACCGCCGCGTCGAGTTCGTCGGCCCCAAGGTCAGTGACGAATTGAAGGAAGCCGGCACCATCGCGGTGCTGCTGGCCGTGTTCTGCATGCTGGTCTACATCTGGTTCCGCTTCGAATGGCAGTTCTCTGTTGGCGCCGTCGTCGCCCTGGTGCACGACGTGGTGCTGACCATCGGCGTCTTTTCGCTGACGCGCCTCGAATTCAACCTCTCGATCATCGCCGCCCTTTTGACCATCGTCGGCTATTCCATGAACGACACCGTGGTCATCTACGACCGGGTACGGGAGAACCTCAGGCGCTATCGCACCATGGAGCTGAAGGAACTGCTCGACGTCAGCGTCAACGAGACGCTGTCGCGCACCACCATGACCTCGGTGACGACGCTGCTGGCTCTGCTGACGCTCTTTTTCTTCGGCGGCGAGGTCATCCGCGGCTTCACCTTCGCCATGATCTGGGGCGTCGTCGTGGGCACCTATTCCTCGGTCTTCGTGGCCGCGCCGGTGCTGATCTATCTCGGCGTGCGCCGCGGCAGCGAGGCCGAGGACAAAGCCGAGGAAACCGGCTGAGCCGGCCCGAACGGTGGCAGAGAGCCGCGTACGGCCGGCCGATTTTCAGCTCATAGAAAGCTACGGCAACGGCGGATTCCGCATCAACGGCCGGCGTCACCAGGGCTCCGTAATCGTCTTCGTCGAGCGCTTCGAGCCCTGGCCGGTGAGCGCTATGGCCGAGGCAACGGCGGATTCGTTGGTGGCCGTGCTGACGGCCGAGCCGCCGCCCGAATTCCTGCTACTCGGCTGCGGCACCGCCATGGCGCCTGTCGACGACGGCCTGCGCCGGGCCTTCGCCAGCCGCGGCATCGTCCTGGAAGTGATGGACACCGGCGCCGCCGCGCGCACCTACAACATGCTGCTCAATGAAAACCGCCGCTTCGCTGCGGCGCTGATTGCGGTGTCGTAAGGGGTTCGGCACCGGTCATCGATTTCTGCCGCCACCCCCTGTACCCTTCATCGTGATCCGAGACGAGCGGGGTTATGCTGCTTGGATCGGGCCAGACTGCCGGGAGCAACCAATCACCCCCTGTGCCACGAGCACCCAGGGAGGACGCGTGTCCCGGTGGGTGGCCATGATGGATGTCCTGTGGGGAGTCTTCTGCGTCAGCGAGCGCCAGTACAGGGATCGGCGGGCATCGCGGCGGCTCGAGATGATCTGCGTCGATGGCGGCGCGGGCCTGCTGGCCGCCCTGCCCATGGTCTATCCCAAAGTCCCCGTCCGGCGCTGCTGGGCGCACAAGATCAGGAACGTGCTGAACAAGGTCAAAAAGGCCGATCACCAGGCCGTCAAGAGCGGCCTCCATGCCATCATCAACGCCAACACCCGCCGCCAGGCGCGCTCGGCCGCCCGTCGCTTCGCCGACAGCTGGCAGAGCACCTATTCCAAGGTCGTCGATTGCCTGCGCAACGACCTCGACGACCTGCTCACCTGCTTTCGTAACAAAACCTTCGAGGAGCGCAAGGCCGTGCGCATTACAAACGCCATCGAACGCCGATTCCGCGAGATCCGGCGCCGTACCCGACCCATGGGCGTCTTCCAGGATCGAACCTCCATGGACCGCATCCTGTTCGCCGTCTTCATTCACGAAAACTCAACCCAGGGAGTGCCTGCCCTCTTCTCCCTGACACAAAACAATTAACGTTGCCCCTGGGCTGCCGTACTGGCAGCAGCAGCGCAACAATTTGATCGCGCCGATCCGGGCCAACGTGGAGCGCATCTTCGGCACCATGAAACGTTCGTACGGTTACGCCCAGGCGCGCGATCGCGGCCTTGAGAGGAACGGCGCTCATCTCCAGCACCTGTGCATCGCCATCAACGTGCGCCGGGCCGAAAAACTGACGGCCTGAAACCTGGAGTCCGTCCCGACCATGCTCATCAGCCAGAAAAAACCGCCGAGCAGGTGGTAAACACCCGATAGCCACTTTGCCCCAGAGGAACTATCCGCTCCATTTCCGCGGATTTCGCTGAGGTCTCCATCGTCCCTTGTGAAAATTTCCAACGTCTATGACAGAGCTCGCGGTTTTGCGGATTAGGCACCTTTCGCATTGCAGGAAATCATAGCTTGGGACGGTG
>MPLZ02087467.1_pt1 | contig 13694 bp, 10 predicted proteins | sample 1617311 | NCBI WGS metagenome assembly MPLZ02 (sample SAMN05944806, study PRJNA350692) | marine metagenome | biome: marine; feature: ODZ; material: water; isolation source: 160 m water sample filtered on 0.2 um supor filter | place: Pacific Ocean | collected 2012-04-08 | depth 160m m | reverse complement strand
GACATGGAAGCGGGTTGGATGTGCGTGGCCGATGAGCAGGAGTGGTCAGTCGATGCGTTTCGGGCTCGGCTGGACTTCATTGGCCGTTTCTTGGACCATTGGCCAGAACACGTCGTGCGTGGCTTGAACGAAGGCAGATACAGGGAGTTGGATTGATATGGAATGGATCGTGCCACTGTGCATCGTCGGCGGCGTCGTGCTCCTCGTGCTGCTGTGGTTCATCGTGGTGTACAACCGATTCGTGTCGCTGCGACAGCATCTCCAGGAGAGTTGGGCGGACGTCGATGTAGAGCTCAAGCGGCGATACGAACTCATTCCGAATTTGGTCAACACCGTCAAGGGCTACGCCGCTCACGAAAAGGAAGTATTTGAGTCCATCACCAACGCTCGGGCCGCTGCAATTTCCAACACCGGCGATCCGGCGCGCCAGTCCGGCGATGAGCAGCGGTTGGTCGGCCAACTCGGCAGGCTCTTTGTCGTTGTGGAGGCCTATCCAGAGCTCAAGGCCGACCGCAACTTCCTGGATCTGCAGAATGAACTGAGCAATACCGAAGATCGAATCGCCGCCACTCGCCGTTTCTACAACGGCAATGTGCGTGAACTCAACACGCTTCGGGAGTCGTTTCCGTCGAGCATTGTTGCCTCGATTGCGAAGGTTGAAGCGGCTGGGTTCTTTGAAGTCAGCGATCATGCGGAGCGGGTGGCTCCAAAGGTCTGAGTACAGTTTTTATTGCGTCTTGGGGCAGCGGGGAGCATGGGCATGCCGGTTGATGTTCTTGTTTTGTGGAAGTGAATGCGTTGGTCAAATGAAATCCCGCCGCCGACTGAGGTCGGCGGCGGGAAGTTACTGCTGATGTTGGCGCGGGTCAGTCGCACTGTCCCCATGCTTCGAGGAGCCGGATCAGATCCTCGACACCGACGCGTCCATCAGCATCGACATCCTCGGCGCACGATCCACCAGGAGTCGTGTTGTCACCGCAATTCTCAGCGTTGTTGAAGTCCGCCTGTTGATTTTCGACATCTTCACTGCCGAGGCCGATGATGGCTTGCTGGTCGGAGAAGACGGGGATATCCAACCACGTCATGCGGATCCGGCCATCCCGAAAGAGTTCCAACTGCATGGTGTTGGCTGGCGCTGTTCCCGAATTGGAATAGGCGGGAACAGAACACCAGGAGAATGCAACCCGGTCTTCCAGTTTGTTCACGCGCACACTGCCGGCGGCCGATGGATCGAGGTCGGTATACATTGGCGCGATGCGAGGAGCCGTCGAGAAATTCTCGGCCGAGGGCGGTTCGAAGGACCATGGAGCATCGGCGAATGTGATGCTGCCGTTGCTGTGCACCTGTACACGATCGAATGAGCGGCCGGCGTAACTGAACGTCCAGTCGAGGTCGACCCATGAAGAGGCATCGTCGCCTAGAGAGAGATTCTCGCCATTGGGCGCGACTGGGAGCGTAGTCACACCATCTTCGCGGCAGACATCAAATGCGACGCCGTCCGGCTCGAAGGTGACGGAGGTGTGGGCCGGTGTTTCACCGGTATGTTCAAGAAGGCCGTACTCAGCCGGCTCGATCGGTCCGGCATCAAACGCGACAATTGCGGCCGCGGCATCGAGCATGCCACCGGTTTCGACCGCACCCGAGAGGGTATTGAGTGGGCGCACCGAAGCGAGGATCGCTTGCTTGATATCCGCTGCGCTGGCAGTGCCGTTGCTGCGGGCCAAGAGGAGCGCTGCGACGCCTGTGACATGGGGCGCCGCCATCGACGTACCTGGCCAAGCATCATACCGATTGCCGGAAAGCGAACTGACAATGCCCCAGCCCGGCGCAGCGAGATCGACGTCTGCACCACGGCAGGAGAAATCTGCGAGTTGGCCATCGGGCTGCACCGCGGCAACCGAGATGATGCAGTCAAGGTCATACGCGGCGGGGTAGTTGCAAATGCCTCCATCGTTTCCAGCCGCAACGATGAACAGGTGATCGTACTCATTGCCGGCGGCTGCCATGAGTTCGTAAAGCCCGGCGTGGTATCCGCCGCCGCGCCAACTGTTGTTGGAGATGCGTGCGTCGTTTTGTACGACATACTCGATGGCCGACATGGCATCGGTGATGGAGCCGCTATCTTCGCCGAGGAACTGAGCAGGCATGATTGCGGCGCCGGGGGCGACGCCGATGATGCCAGTATCGTTGTCGCCGATGGCGGCGATGGTTCCGGAGGTGTGTGTGCCGTGATTCATGGATATCGAATCAGCCTGATCGTTGAGAAAGTTCCAACCGTGAACGTCATCAACGTACCCGTTGCCGTCGTCGTCCTGGCCGTTGAATGGATGTTCGCCTTCATTGGTCCAAATGGTTTCCAACAGATCCTCGTGTTCGATATCGACGCCATCGTCGATTACCGCAACGACGACACCATCGGCGTTGGGCTGCATGGCCCAGGCTTCATCGATTCGGATGTCAATGCCAGGAGTACCGGTGAGGTAGGAATAGGTGCCGTCTGGATTTAGATTGCGGGCAGTTTGTCCTGTGTTCTTGAGGCCCCAGAGTTCTTCCCATTTCGGGTCATTGTTGCTCAATTTGTGCATGAGGTAAGAAGGATGTGAATACAACACCCCTTCGCCTTGACTGCGGGCGACTTGCAGGCCCTTGGCGACACTTTCATCGATGTCGAGCACCATGAGACCCGGGACGAGTTGCGATTCCCATCGAATACGTCCCCGAGACAGAGCGCGGATCGCTGCGAGTGAAGCAGTAGCCTTGGACCGCTTCTGCATATCGAGCCGAACGACCAGTTGGTTCGCCACGTGCGGCGTCTTGGTAAGTTCTTCGATGGAGGCCGCATTCACTTTCTCAGATGGAGAGAGCATTGATTTCTCAGATGGAGAGACCATTGTGCTTGCTGAAAGTGCCACTGTGTTGGCCAGCAGGACGAGTCCGGCGGCGATGAGTCCCGTTGTCTTGTTCGTGTTCATTTTGAATCCCTTGCTTGCAGTATGTGGTGGTTGCACTGTGTGGCAGAGCGGTGTCTGCTGCTTGAGACAGCCCCGGACGCTTGATGTATGCGCGGCGAATTGAAAAGTTGATGTGAGGTTCTCGCCAATGCAACACCCCGACGCAGCAAGGAGCGAGCGGCGTCGGGGTGGGGGTCGTTGGACCCGTTCGTGCAGTGATCGCCGGAGAGGGGGCGACCGAGCGTGTCAGGCTGCCCAGTGCCCGGCACCTCTCAGACAGCGGCGGACGAAGGGGGCATGCGCGGTGTATCGAGAAAACAATCCGTTCGTATCAAGGCTGCGGAGCGTAGCGGCGAACACAGCACCCTTCATCCATTGAAATTCCGCGTTCTTGGGGCTTTCAAGTCGGTTTGTCAGCCGCGTGGGCTGGGGAATGAGGCAGATCGTGGTTTTTGGCCGACTTCCCTGAATCGGCGGTTCTTGGTCCCTTAGAGGCGTTGAACGGGCGGTCGGAATTGGGGTGGTGGGGGGCGGAGGGCCGGAAGGGGCGAAGGATCGGCCGACCTGTGGGTCAGGCCTTCATCGCGGCCTTCATCGCGGCAAGTGTCGCTTCGCTGACATGGTGTTCCATGCCCTCGGCGTCCCGCTGGGCGTCTGCAGGAGGGACGCCGATGGAGATCAGGAATTCAAGCAGCAGGGCATGGCGGCGGCGAGATCTTCTTGCCATCGCTCGGCCGGTATCGGTGAGGGTGCAGGGGCCATATGGGTTCTTGTCGATCAGCCCCTCGGCAGAGAGCCGCTGCAGGATGCGGGTCACCGTGACATGGCTGACTTCCATTTCGGCGGCGAGATCCTTGACGCGGCAGGTGGACTGACGTTTCAGGATGTCCTCGATGGCCTCCACATAGTCTTCAGCCGTCTCCGTGGCATGGTCGGTACGTGTTTTGGCAAATGGACTGGTTGGGGTGGGCATCGAGAAATACTCGGTTGACTTGGCAGCGGCGGGATTGTAGCATACGCTACAGGATATGTAGCATGTGCTACAAATTTTCAAAAGGACGATGCTGTGGTTGGATGGGTATTGGCGATGGTGCTGGCGGCGGCGGCGGGGGCGGCGGGGGCGGCAGGGGCGTCGACGTCGCCACTCAAGGTCGTGACGAGCACCGGTATGGTCGGTGACATCGCCCGGCATGTGGCTGGTGATCGGGCCGACATCCACACCGTGATGGGGGAGGGAGTGGATCCGCACCTCTACAAGCCGGTGGCATCGGATGTCCGGCGGATCATGGCGGCCGATGTGGTGTTCTACAACGGACTCAAACTCGAGGGCCGTATGGGCGACATATTTGAGCGGGCTGCGGCACGAGGGAAGTTCGTGCGGCCAGTCGCCGCCATGGTGGACGAGTCGTACCTGCTTGTGCCGGAAGGGCAGAAGGGCCACCCCGACCCGCATGTGTGGATGGATGTCAAGGCATGGATGGCGGCCACCAAGGCCGTGGCCATCGCGCTCTGCCAGGCCGATCCCGATGGATGTTCGACCTACGAGCGAAACGCAGAAACCTATATGACTGAACTCGCAGGGCTTGATGCGTATGTACGGCAAGTTGTTTCCAGTATCCCTGAGAATCAGCGAGTTCTTGTGACGGCGCACGATGCATTCAATTACTTCGGACGCGCCTATGGCCTAGAAGTGCTTGGCATCCAGGGGATCTCGACCGAGTCCGAGGCCGGCCTTGCCGATGTCAGCGGACTGGTGAATGTGCTTGTGGATCGTGGTATCCCTGCTGTCTTCGTGGAGTCGAGCGTGCCGGACAAGTACGTGCGGGCCCTGATCGAAGGCGCTGCAGCCAAGGGCCATGAGGTGCTCATCGGCGGCGAACTCTTCTCCGATGCGATGGGCAAACCCGGCACCTGGGAGGGCACCTACATGGGCATGATCGATCACAATGCGAGCACGGTGGCTCGAGCCTTGGGAGGACAGGTACCGGCGAAGGGATATCGAACAGTGCCCGCCGGACCCGGGAGTTGACCGATGCCATCCAAGATTGCGGCGGAAGGAATCCTTCGAGGCCCCGAGCATGATCCAACTGCTGCGCTGTCTATTCATGATCTGACGGTTGCGTACGATCGGCGTCCTGTGCTCTGGGATGTCGATCTCGACGTTCCCCCCGGTTGCCTGGCCGCCATCGTCGGCCCCAACGGCGCTGGCAAGAGCACGCTCATCAAGGCCTGCCTCGATCTGCTGCCTCGCGTGTCGGGTGACGTGCGGATGTTCGGCTCGCCGTGGCGGCAGGTTCGCAGCCGAGTCGCCTACGTGCCGCAGCGGGAGACGGTCGATTGGGACTTCCCCGTCAGCGTCCTCGATGTGGTGGCGATGGGAACCTATGGCCGGCTCGGCTGGCTTCGGTGGGTCGGCAAGACGCAGAAACAGGCCGCGATGTCGGCGCTTGAGCGTGTCGGTCTGACCGAGTACGCCCATCGCCAGATCAGCCAGCTCTCAGGCGGGCAGCAGCAGCGAGTCTTCCTTGCCCGTGCGCTCGTGCAGGATGCGGATCTCTACCTCATGGATGAGCCCTTTGCATCGGTCGATGCCGCGACCGAGCAGGCAATTATCGAAGTGCTGCGCACGCTGCGGGGTGACGGCGCTACCGTTGTTGTGGTTCATCACGATCTGCAAACCGTTGCCGAGTACTTCGAGCACATCATCCTTCTCAACATGCGTGTCGTCGCCAGCGGACCGATGGACAGCACGCTCACCGCCGAACACCTCCGGGCGACCTACGGCGGTCGCCTCACCCTGCTTGAACAGGCCGCGACGGCGCTTGGACGTCTCTCTCAGCCCAAGTAGCCGCCATGCAACAAGTCACTTCCATGCTCGACATTCTGCTGCTCGGTGACTGGAACACCCGCATCGTGGTATTCGGCACGGCCATGCTTGGTGTGGCGGCAGGAGTCGTTGGAACCTTTCTCGTACTTCGCAAGCGGTCGCTGCTTGGCGATACCGTGAGTCATGCCATGCTGCCGGGCGTCGTCGGGGCCTTTCTGGTGATGCAGGCATTCGGTGGCGGGGGGAAGTCGCTCGCGGGGCTGCTGCTCGGCGCTGCGGTTGCAGGCGTGCTTGCGGCATGGGCGATACCGGTGCTTCGCCGATCTACGGGGCTCAAGGACGATGCCATCATGGGCATCGTGCTTGGTGGTGGCTTCGGTCTTGGCATTGCAATGCTCGGCGTCGCGCAAGCACTTCCAGGTGGGAACCAAGCGGGATTGGAGTCCTTCATTTATGGCCGGGCCGCATCGATGGTTCGAAGTGACGCAATCGGGATTGGGATTACCGCCGCTGTGACACTTCTCATTGCCTCGACGATGGCGAAGGAGTTTCGGCTGTTGTGCTTTGATGAGTCTTTTGGGCGGGCCATTGGGCGGCGGGAAGGGCTTCTTGATCTCGGCTTGATGCTGCTTGCCGTGACGGTGACGGTGGTAGGCCTGCAATCCGTCGGTCTCATTCTGGTGATCGCCCTGCTCATCATCCCGGCGAGCGCCGCGAGATTCTGGACGGATGAGTTCGTTCGAATGGTCACGCTCGCAGGCGTGATCGGCGCTGTGGCTTGCTGGATCGGTGCGTCGGTGAGTGCCATGGCGCCGAAACTCCCTGCTGGTTCGATCATCGTGTTGACACTCGCCACTCTGTTCGCTTTCTCCATGGTGTTCGGCACGCGGCAGGGTGCCCTTTGTCGCATCGTGCGATCCGCCGGCCTGCGACGACGCACCGATCGGCAGCATTTGCTTCGGGCAGCCGCAGAGTGGATGGAAACGAGCGGCGTGGACCGTTGGACCATCGCGAACCTTGCGCCCATGCGAAGTTGGTCGCGGGGCAGGCTCCGGCTGCTCCATCGTCGCGGCGTACGGAGTGGGAATGTGGCGGTGACCGACGATCGATTCATGTTGACCAAAGCCGGTCGATTGGCGGCGGATCGTGTCGTGCGAAATCACCGTCTGTGGGAACTCTTCCTCATTCGTCATGCCGACATCGCGGCATCCCACGTTGATCGTGATGCCGATCTGGTCGAGCACGTACTCGGCGAAGAAGCGGTGGTGGAGTTGGAGCAGGTGCTCACTCGTGGTGATGCAACACCGCAGAGCCCGCATCCACTCGGGGGTGACCCGTGACGTTCGACTACGACGGCTGGATCATCTTGATTGGTGTACTCGTCGCGGCCTGCTGCGCCGTGCCCGGTTCGTGGCTGGTTGTCCGGGGCATGGGCATGATGGGGGACGCGATTTCGCATGCGGTGCTGCCTGGGATTGCGCTTGGTTTTCTAATCAGCGGCACACGCTCAGGTGGCTGGATGTTTCTCGGTGCTGCGGTATCGGGCGTGCTTGCGGCGGTCCTGACGCAGTTGGTGCATCGGTGGGGTCGAGTGGAGCGTGGTGCGGCGATGGGACTTGTCTTTACGTCCTTCTTCTCGCTTGGCCTGCTGCTCATCGTGCAGACGGCGGATACGGTGGACCTCGACGCCAACTGCGTGCTGTACGGCGCCATCGAATTGGCTCCACTTGACACAATTGATCTGTTGGGGATCGAGGTTCCACGGGTCGTGGTGCCACTGGCGATCGTGCTGCTGGCGAACGTACTTCTCACGCTGGTGTTTTACAAGGAGTTGCTGGCATCCTCATTTGACTCTGCCCTCGCCACCTCGCAGGGATTCGCAGCGAGGTGGATTCACTACGGGCTCATGGTGTTGACCGCTGCGACTTGCGTGGCCTGCTTTGAGGCGGTCGGAAGCATCATCACGGTGGCGCTCCTGGTCGCGCCACCGGCGACTGCGCTGCTGCTGACGCGGCGGATGAAGTGGGTACTCGTGTGGGCGATTGGACTTGGCGGCGCAGCCGCTGGACTCGGACATATCGCGGCGATTACGGTGCCGGGGTGGATTCTCGGCGGCGGTCTGGACACATCGTCAGCGGGCATGATGGCGGTGATCACGTTCGTCCTGTTCCTCGTGGCCGCGTTTGCTGCGCCCGGGCGTGGCGTGCTTGCTCGGCGGTGGGCCACAAGGAGAGACGCGATGCGAATCGCCATCGAGGATGCGCTTGGGCTGCTCTTCCGCCTTGAGGAGCGGTCGATGGACACCGACCGTGAGGTTGTCGAGCATCTCCTGCGATCAGATGTACGAATCGGACCGCGGCGGCTTGCGGCCGTGCGTGCTCGGCTCAGGCGGGGAGCACTGGCCCGTGTAGATGGGACGTGTTGGCAGTTGACCGATGCAGGACGATCCGAAGCGAGCAGTCTGGTCCGGGCGCACCGGCTGTGGGAGACCTACCTCGCTGGCCGATCGACCATTCCTACCAGCCACCTGCATGCCGCGGCCGAGCGGCTTGAACATGTCACCGATCGTGAGTTGGTCGAGGAACTCGAGGCCGAGGTGGGACCGCAGCGGGAGGATCCTCATGGCCGGCCGATTCCTGAATCCGATTTGTGGAACTGATGTCGGCATCGCCGATATCTGCCCTCCTGTAGGATTGCCGGTCATGACACTTGCTTGGAAGGCGGCCGAGAAGGGATACGACGAGGCGTTGGTGGAGAATGATGCCGCCCGAGGTCTCTATCGATCCGCGATCGACACGTTGGGGGGGCTCGATGACGACGAAGTGCGTCGCCGCGAGCGGCTTCAGCAGGTGTCACTGGTCAACCAAGGCATCACGTTCACGGTGTATGGCGGCGAGGAGGGAGCCGAGCGGATCTTCCCGTTCGACTTCGTGCCGCGGATCATCGGCTCTGATGAGTGGGCGTCACTGGAGGCGGGCCTCATTCAGCGAGTCACGGCCCTGAATCTCTTTCTGGAAGATGTGTACGGCGACCAGCGTTGTTTGCGGGCGGGCGTTGTTCCATTCGATCTGGCACTCTCTCGCAGCGACTTTCGCCGTGAACTCGTCGGCACACGCCCCCGGCATGGCATCTTCACCCACATCGCTGGCATTGATCTGCTGCGTGATGAGCAGGGCGGTTTCTTGGTACTCGAGGACAACTGCCGCTGCCCGAGCGGCGTGTCGTACGTGCTGGAGAATCGGAACTTGCTCTCCCGCGTCTTTCCGGAGATCTTCGCCAAATATGGGGTGCGACCGGTTGATCTGTATCCACAAATGCTGCTGGATGTGCTGAAGTTCGCAGCACCACGGGGACGTGAACGTCCGTCCGTCGCGGTCCTGACGCCGGGGCTGAGCAACAGCGCCTACTTTGAACACTCTTTCCTCGCTCGGGAGATGGGGGTACCACTGGTGGAGGGGCGAGATCTCATTGTCGAGAACGATCAGGTGTCGATGCGAACGACCCGCGGACGTCAGCGGGTCGATGTGCTGTATCGGCGGGTCGATGATGAGTTCATCGATCCGGTCGTGTTCAATTCGACAAGTCTGCTCGGCGTGCCGGGGCTCATTCATGCATGGCGAGCGGGCAATGTCACAATTGCCAACGCGCCTGGAGCAGGCGTTGCGGACGATAAATCCATCTACCCCTACATGCCAGACATTGTGAAGTTCTTCTTGGACGAAGATCCGCTGTTAGGTCAGGTGCATACATGGATCGGGCGACGGCCCGATGAAGCGAAGTACATCCGCGAGCATCTGTCCGAACTCGTGGTGAAACTGACCGATGGAGCAGGAGGGTACGGCATGCTCGTCGGCCCAAGCGCCACGCGGGAAGAGATCGCTCGCTTCGCGGAAGCCTTTGACGCCGATCCGGGCGCGTACATCGCGCAGCCCCTGGTCGAGTTCTCGTCACACCCGACGTGGATGGGGGATGAATTCGCTCCGCGGCGGGTGGATATGCGTCCCTTCGTGTTGTACGGCGAGTCGATTCGCGTATTGCCTGGAGGATTGACACGGGTCGCCATGGAGGAGGGGTCCTATGTAGTGAATTCGTCCCAAGGCGGCGGCAGTAAGGACACATGGGTGCTGGCGGAGGAACTTGTCCCATGAGCGCGATGCTTTCCCGCTCGGCGGAGAACATCTACTGGATGGGGCGATACCTTGAGCGGGCCGCAAATCTCTGCAGAAGTCTTTTTGTCGCTGAGCAGTTGACCGTCGAGATTCGAGGATTGGCTCCGGAACAGGCGGTTGATTTCTGGTCCGGGTTTCAGCATGTGTTTCCCGATTCAACGACGACAGAGGCATTCACGGATGTCGATGAAGCAAGGATGTTCGGACTGCATTCGTATCTGCTCGGCACGAACAACACACTCTCTGTCGTGTCATCCATTCACAACGCCCGCGAGAATGCACGTGTCATCCGGGAGTACCTCACTCGCGAAGTATTCGAGCAGATCAATGAGTGCTGGTTGCATCTAGATGCCGGTCTTCGCGGCGAAGAGCGGCCCGATACGCTGCTTGGGCAGGTACAAGAGGCAGTCTTCGGGATCGGCGGCGCGACCAGCCGGACGCTGATCCGAGACGAGGCGTGGACATTCCTTGATCTCGGTGTCATGCTCGAACGTGTCTATCGCGTCCTCCTCCTGCTGCGGCACCACATCCCGCTGCTGATCCGAACGCCATCGGATGTGGATATCCCTGTGCATCACGCGGTCCTTCGCGCGGTTCTGCGTTCGGCGGGTTCGCTGGAGAACTATCGTCGGGTACAGGGTGTCGAGTTGACACCTCAGTCGGTGGCCGGTTTTCTGATGTTCAACACACAGACGCCGCACAGTGTGGCCTTCGGTGCGGCGCACATGCAGACAGACCTGTTGGAGATCGAACGGGACGGTGTACTGACGGAATCGGCCAGGCTCGTTGGACGCATGGTTTCTCAGATCCGCTATGAGGAGCAAGAATTGCTCGGCCGTCACGACTTCGCGGCCGTGTGTGGCGGCCTGGCCACAGAGGTCGCGCATATTCACGAATCCCTGACCAGATTGTATTTTACGGTGTAGCCCATGCTGCTTGAGATCGCCCATCGCCATCAGTTTCGGTACTCCGCTTTCGTGCGGGAGTCGCACATGGAGATCCGCGTAGAACCTCGGACGCAGGAGAGCCAGACGCTGCACGAATTCGAACTGGCAATCGGTCCGCATGCGCAGCCAAGTCGCCATGAAGACTGGCTCGGAAACGCGATGCATTGGTTTTCGATTACGGACTACCACGACCGCGTTGAAGTCGCGTGCCGATGTTTGGTGGAGACAAGTGAGGCTGCGAACGATCCGACGAGCCTTCCAGACCTCGTGTCTGAATTGGAACCGACACTCGCCGATTGGGACTTCCTTCAGTTTGGCGGTCCAGTGATCAAGAGCGATCGCCTGCAGAAGCTCTCCGACCAACTTGAACTGCCCGGTTGCCCGACGGTGGGTGGGATGATCGAGCGATTGGCCACAGCACTGGGCAACCAATTTGCCTATCGGCCTCAGGTGACGAACGCCCATTCGACCAGCGACGACGCGCTCGCTGCAGGAGCCGGTGTCTGCCAGGATTTCTCCCATATTGCGCTGAGTTTGCTTCGTTTGAACGGCGTTCCCTGTCGGTATGTGAATGGCTACTTGCACGTCGAGAACCCGGTCAAGCCGTCTGAGAGCCATGCGTGGATCGAAGTGTGGTCGCCCTCGGTCGGCTGGGTCGGATTCGACCCGACGCACGCGTGCAGCATCGGCGAGTCGTATGTGGTGATCGCCTACGGGAGAACTTATGCCGATGTGCCGCCGAATCGTGGCATTTTTCGCGGCGCGGCAGAGGAGACCTTGACGGTGGAAGTACAGACCACCCCCGTTGAGCGGCGTGAACGACACCATGCCGCGGATCCACTCATCATGGAAGTCCCGGTGTTCGCCGAACCTCCCGACCATCAAGCGGTCCACGAGCAGCGGGCCGACGAGGCTGCCGCGCAACAGCAACAGCAGTAGGCCGTGACTTTGTCGCTGACAGCCGGAAGTCAGCGAGCACTTTTCCATCGATTCTTCTGAATGCCAAAGAACAGCCCCCGGCGTGAAGCCGGGGGCTGCTGGGAACAAGAAACAGGTTGGACGAGATCAATTCATGGAGAATCGATACTCAGACAGACCGCTGGCACAGGTCCAAGCGGTATTCCACTCGGAAGGTGCCGTCACAACGGACCAATTGCCCGCTCCGATCGTCCAAGTCACTTCGGCAATCGTACCCGCTGGGGCGAGGACATCGTTGTCCACCGTCCCCGCAGTGAGATTGACCAAGAGGATCACGGTACTCATCTCCGAGCCGATGCTGAAGTCAAAGGTACCGCCCGAGTTGACTGCATCCGAGACCCACCAGTCGAGGTCACGGTAGGTGCCTCCGGTGGGGCCTTCGATGTACACCGAGAGATCACCACAGATCACGTCGCCCGATGAGAGCGGTGTGAAGGTGGGCGATGCCATGTTGCTGCCGCCGTTGCAGTCGGTCTCCGAGTCATCGCCGTCCACGAAGCAGACGCAGCCGAAATCGGACTCATTGACGTTGGAGCCGGTGCACCCCTCGTACGAGGTGGGGCAAGTGTAGGTGGCGCATGATTCGCCAGCGACATACGTTCCGCCCATCGCGGCACAATCGGCCGGGCTCATATCGCCCGCGCACTGAGTGCCGACGCAGCAGGCTGCGTCCGCTGCAGCAGATCCGCTGAGCGTGACCGCGTACTCAGTCTCGCCATCCGCACACCTGGGCTGCTCCCAGTCCGATGGGGCGACAAAGACGGAGTAACTGCCACCTGCCGGGAGCGTGACGGTCACTGTGCCTTCTTGATACGCCTCGGCAATGAAGTAGTCGACGAAGGCCATCGCATCATTGTCAACGACACCTATGATGAGACTCGGCTGACCGCCACCGGAGACGGTCCAGTCGCCACCTGCCGAGTTGTCGAACAGGTACCAGTCGGTGTCTCGGTACGTGGCATCTGCCCCTCCGTCACCACAGCCGATGCAGGTGTAGACGGATGCGTGTCCGCAGATCGTTTCACCATCGGCGATGCTGCCGTAAGAGGGCGGATTCGAGTTCCCGCCACCGTTGGGGTCACCGCTTGGATCAGTGGTGTCTTCCTGACAGGGAACGCCCTCGTCAGTGGCGCCATCTGGGCATCCGTCCCAGCCGCAGCTGATGTCCGCGCAGACCGTGTCATTGCCTTGGAACGTGCCGCCGAAGGCTTCGCAGTCCACAGGCAGCAATCCGTCGAGACAATCTGTGAACCCGATGCAGCACGCGCCAGCAGAGGGTTGCGGGCAGTCCGCATCAACGCAGGCGACGCCATCGCCGGCGTAGGTGCCACCAGCGGCGGTGCACTCTTCTGGGGTGCCTTCTGTGCAGCTGCCATCTGTATAGCAGCATGCGCCGTACTGGCACTCGTCACAGGTTGACGTGTCACCGAGCCAGTCGCCCGCGCAGTCGCTTTCCAGCACGTTGTCATCACAACCGTCCATGCCGAGGCAACATGCCCCGTATTCTTGGCAGTCGGCGCCGAAAGCACCGATGCCCGTCAGCAAGTCATCAACCGTCACGGTGCAGTCGCCCGTGGGGCTCGGCCAGCAGTCGCCCAATGGGCGGAACGAGCCATCGCCTGACTCTCCGAAGGAGCCAATGATCCCCAGCACATCATTGACATCAACGAGGCCGTCTCCGGTGACATCTGCCGGGCATGAGCCAAGTGGCAGATCGCACGGATCGACCGGGCCACCGGCCAAGACGCGGTAAGCCGAAGCGCCTGCGCCTGATTGCTGGTTGCCGGGCATGCCGAATCCGCCACCCGGGTTGGCTTGCCAG